>Ga0100402_1000919_pt1 | contig 34148 bp, 21 predicted proteins | sample CryGeyme20150102_FD_80419 | JGI IMG/M metagenome (GOLD analysis project Ga0100402, IMG submission 80419) | Groundwater microbial communities from Crystal Geyser aquifers in Utah, USA - Crystal Geyser metaG 2015-0102 | ecosystem: Environmental > Aquatic > Deep subsurface > Groundwater | place...
ATAATAATAATAATAATAATAATAATAATAATAATAATAATAATAATAATAATAATAATAATAATAATAATAATAATAATAATAATAATAATAATAATAATAATAATATGTTTTGGTCATTATTTATTATTATTGTTTTCTCGAATTGTTGGCTGGACGACGATTGCAACCCTATCTTTAATACCAGGATGGCCTGTAGTTCAGTTTAGGGTTCTATTACAGAGTACCAGGTAGTAGTAATGCTACTCCTAGCTACCAGGTAGTAGACTAGCTACTTATTAGCTACTACTAGTAGTAGTAGTAGAGAGCTACTAGAGTAGTAGAGTAGCTACTAGTAGTAGACCCTACTAAGTAGTACGAGTAGTAGCTACTGTAGTAGCTACTGAGTACTACTAGAGCTAGTAGCTACTACTCCGGAGTAGTAGAGAGCTACTCGAGTAGTAGTAGTAGCTACTACTACTACTACTAGCTACTACTACTAGTAGCTATTATTATTAGTGGTAGAAGAGCGATGCGAACTTCACGCAAATGCAAATCAATGATTTTTTTTTACGAGCGAGCTATTTTGCTTTTGTGCTTTTGTAGGATTCGGAGTAGGGGTCTACCAGCTTTTCATTTCTTTTACTGTCATTGCAACACTTTTTGCTCATCCCACCGATGCTGTACTATGATGTGTACTGTCGTTACTCTAGTTTGTAGAACTAATCCTGGCAACTCTCTTATTAATGCTTGCAGAACATGCATACATCACTGATTCAATGTTGGCAAAGCTTGGTCGTAGACACGTGACCGTGGCTTGATGTCCCCGAGCAAACAACTAACGGTGCCATGAGATGAGCTACAGTAGTAGTACCCAGTATCATACGATTCATACCTAATAATATTAAAGTTATTAAAATCTGCCCGAGCATGATGATGGATGATTCACACCTACCGGTATCAAAATCGATTGATTTCCTTCGAATTCCTCGCCGGCTTGTTCTTATGTTTCAATCACGAGTTCTATCCAACCGGATTCCGCAGGTCGCAAAGACAACGTTTACTCTTTCCATAGCATTCCGATTCAAACAAAACAGGGTTGCTGGCGGTTACCTGGTAAGTACCTGGTAACATTCGGAGTAATAATAATAGGTCTCTACTACTGGTACTAGGTACTACCGTATCAGGTACTACTGCTAGTAATAAAACAAGCTTCTCGTTGTGGCCTCTCTCGTCGTCTAAAAACACTTGAAATAATAGTACTAATAGCAGGTACTAGACTAGTGCTACTAGTAGTACTCTACACAACGTGCAGGCTTCCCGCTACCCTTTTCGCCGATCAATTCATCTATTAGTAGCTAGTCTAGTAATCATCATCAATAATTAATAATCACCTTTACTCTGTAATGAAAAAGTTGGGTGCGTTGTTTCATTCCAAAGCGAAACGAAAAGCCAAACAACAACAGCAACAGCTACAGCAGCAACAGCAAATCAAAGCTTCTTCACAGCAGCCTACTACTAGTAGTAGTAGTAGTCGTACAAAACCATCAAACAACAACAAGACCACCGCCACCACCACCGCGAATAGCAACAACAACAATAGCAATAACAAAAACAACGGAGCAACTATGGGGTCGTGTGCCAGCAAAGAAGCAGTGGCATCTCCACCAACCAGCACTAACATTAACAAGAGTGCAGCCAGTTCGGTTCCAGCAGGTCGTAAGTTTTGATTATTAATATATTTTGTGTAGTGCGATCACTGCTTGTAGAGCAAAGACTATTGTTTTCGTATTGTTGTAGTGCTCTCCGTTGTATGTGTTGTGTAAATATGTTGTTGTTGTTGTTGTTGTTGTTGTTTATTTGCGACACAAGAATTCATTCTCATAGTCTGTTCTTCTTTTGTGCAACTAACTGCTTTCGTCTTGATACCTCCTTCCCTTCTATCGACGTCTTGAATACGCACAATCGAAAACAATGTTACCATTACAACAACCCACCATGAAACACACGCACACACACACACATTCTCTTTTGCTCTTTTGTGTATCTATTATGCTTGTTCTCTACTCTTGTTATTATTTTTTATCATCAAAAAGCGGTTTCCAATAATAACCAAGCTGCGTCTAAAAGCAAAAAGGCACCACCGCTGGATGAGAATTTTCGTCCTCGGCTCAGCAGTTACTGTTCTATGGGTGATGATCGTTCTACCGATGGTTCCGTTCATTCTCGTGGATCGAGTCGTTCTGTTCGATCACACGGTGCGGCATCAGCTCCCGCCGGTACTGTATCGTCATCGAACGGCAATCCCAAAAGTTTGAAACATTCCACGTCGGCGATTGGTCTCGATGAGATGATTGAAACGCGACGAGGACATGGTGATTTGGGACAGAATGTTGTCCACATTGAAGTTCCCTTTGGAAAGCCCATTGAAGAAGTGTACGAGGGTGTTCATTCCGGACCAGTATTGGGATCCGGCATTAGTGGATTGGTCCGGCTCTGTACGCACAAGGCCACGGGTGTGCAGTACGCTGTCAAGTGCCTCGATCTGGGACTGGTCGATACCGCCGAAGGGTTACGTCAATTGCGAGAAGAAATCTTTATCATGTGTCAATTGGATCATCCAAATATTGGTACGAATATAGTATTATTAGTGGTCTCTGGAAAGAGTGTATCAGTCATTTTGTAATGCCTTTATTGTATCTCATTTTTTTTTAATTGTCCTACAAATCAGTCCGTTTGGAAGAAGTCTACGAGAGCCATTCCGAGATTTATTTGGTACAAGAATTGTGCTTGGGCGGAGAACTTTTTGATAGGTTAGATGAGCAACCCGATTACTATTACACGGAAGCAGAATGTGCTCGATTGGTCAAGAATATGCTCAGTGCGGTTCGCTATCTGCACTCCAAGGGAATTATTCATCGTGATTTAAAATTGGAGAACTTTCTTTTTTCATCCACCAGTCAAGATTCCGAACTAAAAATGATCGATTTTGGTCTGAGCAAGCATTTCCGATACGGCGAACAGCAGCACGAGGCAGTAGGTACGCCCTACACGGTAGCACCAGAAGTCATTCGTGGCTGCTACGACGAACGATGTGATATTTGGGCCATTGGCGTGATTACGTTTCTGTTGCTTTCCGGGGATCCACCATTTGGCGGATGTGGAGGACCCGAACCCCTCATGACGGTTCGTGCCAATATTTTGAAGGGTGCCTTCCAGTTTGAACCGGCCGATATTTGGGGAAATGTCAGCGACCTTGCCAAGGAATATATTAAATCACTGCTTGTTATTGATCCCAAACTCCGTCCTACCGCCAGAGATGCACAAAAACACCCCTGGCTCAAGCAGTGGGCCAACCGTGCCAAAAAGGAGGGCGATAATGTTCTCAGTGCCAACGTCGTCAGTGCTCTGGTGTCGTTCAAGGAATTTTCCGATATGAAAAAACTGTTGTGCGAAGTCTTGAGTTTTACCCTCCTTCCCGATCAGATTAAGGATTTGCGCAAGGAATTCGAAAAGCTGGATACCGACGAGTCGGGAGAAATTTCGCTGCAGGCACTGAAACAAGTCTTGATGACAAATGCTGGTCAGGGATCTCTTGGAGCTCTTACCGAAGAAGAAGTGGAGGATGTTTTTAATGCCATGCGTGTCAAAAAGTCTGAAGCCCGCATTCACTGGCATGAGTTTATTGCCGCTGGGCTTTCGCAGTGTCGGGTCGATGACCGAAACCTCCGTCTCGCCTTTGAGCGGCTCGATATTGATCACAAAGGCGTACGTTAGATGTGGTTGCCGTTATCTTTGTCTTCTTTTTGTTGTTGGTTGCTGCTATAACTTGTTTGTTCAGTTTGCACCTATAACAACTTACCAAATTTTGCCACAATGCGCCGCCGGAATATAGTATATTACTTTGGACGACATTATGGACCTCATGGGAAATGATGATCTCCTCAGCGAAGAGGCCATGGAAGGTATATGGGCTGACGGCATGCAGCAAGCCAAATGCCCTAACGCTCGCATTACATACGATGATTTCTTACTGTTGATGAAGGGACAGAGTGCAGATGCCGAAATTCCGATGGAAGGTGGAATGGGTGTTGCGAAATTACAAGGTTCCAAACTGCTAACTGTCTCGGAGGGAGAGCAAGGATTCCAAGAAGGAGACGAGGGGATTGATGGAGAACGCAAGGGCAGCATCGTCCTGCCAAGTGGTGATATGGTCAACCCTGATGGTACAATTGTTCCTGGCGCTAAGCCGACAACCATTCCCATTCCTGCAATTCCAAATATTGCAAGTCTGCGAAGAAGCTTAACTCCTCGTTCTTCTTCTCCCCAACTGGGATCAAGTTCTACTCCCGCTTCTCCTGCTTACCCGAAGGATGACGAGAATTCACACCTGATTATGAACGATGACGCTGGCTATAACGTCGGTTCAATTCGCGATCTTACGCCGCCACAAACTCCTACCCGGGGCGCCCAGGACTACTGTACGCCTCTTTCTGGAAGAAGAAGCGTCGAGATGGGCAAGGTGGAAAACTTTGAGAGTATTGCCGTTCCCGGCCTTCCAACTCATAATCCTACATTGTACGTACGACGCCGTTCCCGCTCTGTGGACGATGGAGATGGCGCTGTAAAGGAAAGTGCTGGTGGCGAAGAGAGGGATTTTGTCATCAAAATCAATTCAAACCGCGCCGTGATGCTTCCCGAGCACAGCCATCAAAAAGACATTGAGGCTTTTGTACGAGATGAATCCAAGAGCGCCTTGGTTGTGAATCGTAAGCTCTACCGCGCCCACCGACAAATGCGTTTGGCAGTTCTTGAGGCTTCGAAGCGATTTGAAGAGCAACAAGCCCAGCATGCCAAGGATGTTCTCATGGCGCAGAATGAAGATACTAACCCGACACGTGATGGTGGTTCGTATCACGCTGGTCTTGTCATGAAGCATGGTCGAAAAGAGCATGTAACATCTGAAGCCATTAAGAAGATGTTGCAAGACGACCAAAAAGAACAAGAAAAACTAGTTGAGAAATCTATGAAACGTGGTGGCCGTGGACGCCGCACTCGCAAGAAGACCATTTCTGACATGTCTGGTATGCTTAGCATGGGACAAGACGACTTGACCAAAATTGCTGTTGAAGCCGCTACACCTCTCGGCGATAACCCAGCAGAATTAGCTGCCTCCAAAGGTTCCTTGACTGGCACTAGTGACCACAGTATCAATTTTCCCAAAGCAACTGGTTTGCCTGAAACCGTTCCCGAGGACGATGACGGACATCACGAGATGCGAGAAGCGACTGTCCCTGGCCAATTCAAAAAGACTACGGATCCCTTTGCCGCGAATGGTCGGTACGGCCATTTAAAACGAACTTCGTATAAATATTAGGCAAGATGCATGTATCGAAAAAAGAATATTGTTGTTTGTAGACATAAAAGGAAGCTTTTGAAAGTTTGTACTATGATTTCTATTTTCACCATCTACATTGCAATCTCAGCTTGATTTAGCTTTCGACTTCCACTCCCTTGAACTGAAGTTTCAGAGACCCTTGCCTTGCAAAGCCCGTTGGATAACACCTGGCAGATGAGCTCAGCCACTCCGCTGCCCAGGAACCGGAAGGAGCACTTTAAATTATCAGCAAGCGGCAGCACTCTGTTGTTTGAGTTTCTCCTCTGATTTTTCTTGCTCGCTTACCAGCGTCTGCACTTCTTGCCGCAGCGTTCGCAAGCTGTTGGCTAATGCCAAACGATCCTGGCACAATTCCTTCAATTGATCATCGCTAGCTCGACGGAAATCGTCCAGCAAGTCGACGTATGAATTAAAGGCGGCATCGACCGCCTTTTGTGCCGTGAACAACTCTTCGTAAAATTCCATCGAGCCCGTTTTGGCTTCTTGGCAATCGTTAATGCAGGCACGGGCTTCCGCAAATCGATTCTGAGGGCAAAGCAGAATTGGGTGAGTAAGACAACTTGTACGAGAGAAGAAGAAAAAAGGCGAAAGCAACAGAGCAAAAATTAGCTACGCAGCAAAATACTTACCGCAAAAGATGCCAAATGGTGTTCCAACTCTTCGGTGCTAATGGGTTTGATTTCCGCTTCCTTGATTAAAAGTAGCTTGTCAATGGCATTTCGGATCCTATCGACATTCACTTGCCTACCGGGGAAGGAATTGGCTTCCCCCTGTGCGTGCTGCTGCCCTTGGTGCTGTGTGGCAGTAGCGACGGCAAAGGTACGAGTGGCGACGTGTGGAACAAGGTTTCGAGGAGAATTTGTTCGTAGTACGACGGCGGCGATGGCTCGTCGTTGAAGAAGGGATCTTGCAGCATTCATTGTACGTGCGTTTTGTTATTATTGGTGTTTGCACTGGTCTTGTATGAATTGGTGATGTAGAAGTCGTATTCAATAAGCAAAACAAAAAACAGGTTGATGGTTGATCTCAGATCTAGCTAGCTGTTGTCACCGGGTTCCAATCTGATTATTGTAGATTGTAGTAGTCCGCGTAGCTGATAACAGCAGTTAAGATTAAATAATGGAGAGTGATAAAAGGAAGCTGATCAATAAACCTAAAGGAGTAGTCTAATCGCGAGTTATTTTGGAGGATGTCAAGAAATCGGTTTTCCCTTCACCTATCTTGCTGCTGGACTAGACTAATATTGATCAGTACGGTCGATTGTGAAACATGAAAACTGCGAAGGCCGGTGTGAGAGGTAAGTAGTAGTACTGCAAATCTGTGGACGACAGCGAAGCTTAACCGCAAATCTGGAATGGAAGAAGGCCTAAATAATAATAAACATGAAGGACAATTTTTGTCCTTGGCGAAGACAGATACCGCTGACGTCATAAAACGTCGTCAGAAGATAGTAGTCCAAAGAACATCACCATGATCTATTGCCATGGGCTAGTAGTACGTAGTGGCTACTAGTAGAACTAGCTACAGTAGTAGTACTACTCGAGAAAACCAGTACTCGAGCAGCTACTTCTAGCTACTAGTGGGCAGTAGATCAACTTTCTAAACTAAATTTTCTGTTGATGGTCGCCTAAATGACTGCTGCCAACAATAAGTGATAGGACTAGCTAGCTAGAGCTGTTTGTGTAGCTAGCTAGATATTGCAACATACACTCCTATTTTAAAAAATGAATTTAGCTACTCTGCTCGCTTCTGGCAGCCGCTTCCTTGGCCAAGGCAGCTGCGGTGGAAATGGCCGCGGATGTGGCCGCTACGGCTCGTTGCCGATTGGTCGGCATTCGCGCCGCGTACACTGCTCTTCGTGCAGCTCCCGTCAGAGTACCCGCGAGTGTTCCTGGAGCCGCTCCTGATTCGACTCCCAGGCCGTGGCTGCCCAGGCTCAGACCCAGCGTCGCGGGGCTCAATCCAAACCTATCGACCACGGGAGACTTGCCTGCGGTGGCTTCTAGAAATTTGTCGGCGAATCCAAGGAATTCTGTTGCCGTGTCGAGGATGGGAGTTAAAATGGGTGCTAGGATTGATCCTTCCCGAGGGGCCATTAATGCAGCGTTTGGTCCTCCCAGTGAGAGCATACTGCCAAGGTCTTGGTATTGAAACTGCTGGAATTGTACTCGTTTTCCATTCCTGGAGGCTTCTAGTTGTGCTAATAGATTATTGGCCACGACGTCTGCTTGCTGCATGGCTGCTTGCGCAGTTTTTGGAACGGCAGCTTGACCGCTGACCGAGACAATCTCCGCACAATCACCCAAGGCCCATATAGATGGTTGCTCCAACTTGACACGTTTGACAGTTCGCAAATCTTCTTCGGACTCTCCTGTCATTTCCATTTGTTCGCAAATAAAACATCGTAATGAAGAATCCAGAGCCAGTCGACCCGAATCACTCTTTCGAAGTTCTTCTAGACCTTCTCTCACAGGTTCGGATGGCCTTGATCCTGCCGTCCACATGACAGAATCCCAAGGTTCGCCATCAAAGGTTTCTCCCTCGGCACCATTCAATCCCCATGGCTTTCGCTTCACAATGACACGAGGTGTTACTCTAGTATTTGAATCATTGTCGTCGTTGACAGCTTCCAGCTCTTCCACCGAACATTCTTCGACCGTCACGCCCAATTTTTCAAGGGCTTGTTGAACCAACGGTTCCGCTCGCGTCCCGGCCATGGGAGGACCTCTGCTCAGCAGTGTAACTTGTGCCTTGGGTAACTTTCGTTTGACACTGGCTGCTAATTCTACGCCACCAAAACCTCCTCCCACAATGGCCACACGAGGCGCATTGTTGTTGTCGGGATCTTCCTCCAATCGGCGTAACAACCGACGCGTCTGCTTGGCATCTTTGGCCGTGTAAAATGGTTGGGCATAATCTTCAGCTCCAGGAATTTTCGACAAAATACTTTCGGGTGATGCCCCCACTGCAATGACCGAGGCTGTACAGGAAAGTTCATGGGGAGCACGGGGTGACGCAGGTTTGAGCGTGATTTGCTGTTTGGACTTGTTGTTGTTGTTGGTGGTTGTGGTGGTGGTGGTACATTCCACCAAATTATTGATAGCTTGCAGCGAGGATCGAACGTGCCGGATTCCGGTTCCTTGCAACAATTCTCGATAGGATGGACAAACTTCGGCTTCGGTTGCCGTACCTACGGTTAAATCGTACAGCAGTGGCAAAAAGACGAAGGATTCACTGGGCTCCACGAGAACAATGTCGAGTTTCTGGCCGCGTTGTCGAGCATTTCTCGATAAAGCCAGAGCTGTGTATAAACCACCAAATCCTCCTCCAAAAATGGCAACGTCGCAACTGCCTGAAGTATTAGTACTAGCTTGATCGTTGTTGTTGGAAGTGTCGGATTCTGTGGCCGATAAAAAGGTGGGACGATGTTTGTTGTGGAATACTACCAGTCGTACTGATGCAGGGACGAAGGCACGCACAAGGTGTGGCAAGTTTGCGCTAAGCACAACGACGAAGCCTATGAAAGCTTTCATTCTGACTGAATGGGATGTAGTGGTTGTTTTGATCGTCGAGTTTATTATTTTGTGCAACTACGGACAGAAGACTAGTAGTGTCGTCAATAAAAAACTTGCTCGTGATGAGTTCGACATTCGTTGTGATGAAACTCATGATGAATGAATCATCGGAAGAATGAGATTGGATTTGATAACGTACTAATGTGCGTCTCAATGTTAAATACGTGACTTACCAATCATGAACGTTCAGCGCGATCGCCGATTGAAATAAGAAATTAAATAATCTGCCTCCAACATGATGAAACAACTTTTTTATAATATTATTATTTGTGATACAGCGTGAATCAACAGAAGGAATACTTGAACAAGCAACCACTCATCCTGCAGAGATAAAAATCCTTTGAACAGCATGGTGTCGATCTGTCAATGGATGTCTTTGTTCAGTACGCTGTTGCTGCTGGTGGCTAGTAACGTTTTAGCTGGGAACCTTCGATCCAACACTACAGCTACCGCTGCTGCTGCTGCTGGTGATGCTGGTGATGATCCATACAGCAGAAGAAGGAGCAGCCGACGCCTCAACAACAATACGGACGACAAATTGCGACAATTGGTATCTAACGCAGTGATTGGAATGCCTACTGTGGAAGTTGTACAGGAAACATGGCTGGGCAATTTGTCCTTGAATGTGACCGATTTCAAATGTTACAATATGTCTTACAAAGATATTGACATCATCAAGCTCAAAACCAGTCAAGACGTGTACGACAGTCCATCCGATTCCTTTCAGCTGCAAGTGAGTGACGTTCGCTTTGAGTGTACCATGGGTATTTCTTGGGCCTACGGTACCTTTGATGGAATGGGAACTGTGTTTGTCATGAGCGACAAGAATTTTATTTCCGCCCAAATGCCATTGGATCGATCAACGGCCGTCAACATTGACGACGACGACGAGGAGGAGGAGGAAAAAGATGCTAATAAGGGTGAGAATAATGACTCTTCGGTACAACAATATGATGCCTGCGAAGGAACTATCATTGATATAGCCGACCTGGAATTTGAAGGAGACATGTCCATGCGAATCCTGAACCTGTATCGCGGACTTATTCGTCGCGTGGCGGAAGATCAAATCAAAGCAACCTTTTGCGAAATGATGACGGACGAAATGCTGGGATATGCACTGACCAAAGTACACGACAATTTGGACTATTATTGCAACGAATTACCAACAAACCGATCCGATCCTGTATCCTTGGAAGAGTCGCGACGGGTAATTCTTTCCTCAGACGGAGACGTTCCAGTCGTGCGGACGAATGTGACGTTCGACGACGAAAGCAACAACTTGATTGATTTACAAAATGATGCTCAAGCCAGTGGGTTGGTGGCTTTAGCATTGAAAAATCTTAATACCATCTTTTCGGTTCGCAAGAACGATACCAATGCCCCTACAGGTGATGGTATGGACTACGGAATCAATACAATCTTGAGAGAGAAAGTTTTGACGGAGGACCGAAAGGTTGCCTTTTTGTTTGGCAATGCGACGATTGCCGAAGAAACCCCACTGGTGGATATTCAAATGACAATCTTCAATGTTTTTATTTCAGGACTAGATACTGCTACAGTCGTGTCACCTGTGACCCCTATTGGTAAAAAGACAGTGCAAGCCAAATTTATGTGGTCCACCATCATTGTCGAAGCTGATCTTGACGTGCAAATCTTGGCGTCTCAAAGAGGGAATTCCATGTTTAAAAATCCCAACACGCTTTCGCCAATTGTAGAGACAATCAAATTCAAAGGCCAAGTCAACAACGTAGATGCTACAATATCCTTGTTGGTACCCCTCAATCGAACAGAGGTTGAGGCCTTGCCCATGGGCTACATTTTGAATTGGGAATTGTTGCCGATATGTATCCCGTCCCTTTTGGGAGACATTCACATTTCGGGAATGGATGTCAATGTCGGCGAAATTCAAGCACCCCAAATATCCGGCATCCAGTCGGAAGACATCAACAATATTGTGCAGACATCTGTTCAAATTGGACTGAAAAGCTTCGGAGATTCCATTTTACAAGCCATTCCCAATATTTTTCAAACCACTATCCGGGATGAACTTCAGAATATGATTGCAGGGTTTCACTGTTCTCCAGAGAGCGACGAGGAGGCAGCAGCAGGTATATAATCGTGCACGTGCGCATTTGCTCATTGCAGCGGTACGTGGTGTTTCTTACCAATGATTACCTGCCTCTATTTTTTGCAGGCGAGCGAAGACTAGTCGAACAACGCGAAGACGCGAGAGCTTCTCGTGAGGCCTTTTGTATTAATTTACTATGTGCCATTGCTTGCGTCTGTACGGCAGCACTTGCAGCTGGCCTCACCATGGGATTGTTATCGTTGGATCCTCTTCAGTTGCTCATCAAAGAGAGAGCCGCTTCAGCCGAAGAGGAGAGGAAGGCAGCACGTGCGTTGCTTCCGATCGTGAGGCAGCATCATTTGTTGCTGGTGTCGCTTCTGTTGATGAATGCCTTGGCCAATGAAGCGTTGCCGCTGTTCTTGGATGAGCTCGTTCCTGGCTATGTTGCTGTTATCTTGTCTGTGACATTGGTTTTGTTCTTCGGTGAAATCATTCCGTCTGCTGTTTTTACTGGGCCGGATCAAATCAAGATTGCTAGCAGGCTTGCCCCTCTTGTGCGGCTGGTGATGTTAATTTTGTCGCCCATTGCCTATCCCATTGCTAAGATTCTTGACTATGTACTGCACGAGGAAAATGACAATATGTATAATCGCGGGGAGCTATCAGCTCTTGTCCGAATCCAGTATGAGGAGCATCTGGCCAGCAAACGGCGCCGTAAATCCCAAATCAATCAGGATGTGAAAAGACTGGAGACAAAGGACAGTAACTGCGAAAGCGTAGAGAGCTACGGCTCAAAGCGAAGCTCTAGCATGTCCGTCAAGCCAGAAATCAGATCCACCCTTCGCGCCCTCAATCGTCAGCTCTCGCATCGAGACATGATCAAATCAGATGAGCTGCACATAGATGAAGTTAGCATGGTGGAAGGCGCCCTTCTCATGGGAACAACCGTTGCTACTGAAGTTTTGACTCCTTGGTGTAAGGTGTTCGCAGTACCCAACGACATGATTTTGAATGAACGTAATTCTGTCAGGATCTATAGGTCTGGTTACAGCAGAATCCCTATCTACGAAAGGAATCATGACGATGCCGAGGACAACACAAGAATCGTCGGAATTCTGTCGGCTCGGCAGCTGATTGTAGTGGACAGCCAAGATCAACGTTTTGTCTCGTCGCTGCCCCTTGCAGTCCCGCATTGCGTAGCTCCAAATACATCCCTGGTCGACCTTGTCAATATGTTTCAGACGGGTGGAGTTAAGGGCTCGCATATGGCCCTTGTTTGTATTCGACCTCAGTCTGGTAAGTCATCTCGACACGGTGCTTTGAATTGTGGCAATGCTCTTTTTGCACATCTAATATCCCTTGTTACCATCCTCTCGAACTGTTCACAGCAAATTCAGCTCTAGAAAAAGGCGAACCTCTCCCCGACAATGCTGGCTTGTTAGGGTAAGTAGCAAGCGACTGCACCAGCTATCAATTTAATTTGCGACGCTTTGCTTACCATTTTTCTTATATATCTCTTCTTAGAGTGGTAACGCTTGAAGATGTATTGGAAATGCTTATCCAGGAGCAGATCTACGATGAATATGACAGGCAAGAACGAAAGCACTTAAATCAGGCGCGATGGGCCTTCAATCGTTGGAAATTGTTCGTTAAAACACGGAGAAAGAAGCGAGGCGGTGCAAGTTACCAAGCTATTCAGACCGGACCAAAGATGTTGGATGTTGTTGAAAATGCGGTGACAGCTGAACGCGGAGAAACACCAATCGAGACAAGTTCGCTGCTGGAAAAATGGAGCCGTCATTTCGAATAACGCTTGTATGCAATAATACTGCTGTGGAGCACTGTGATATATTTTAGTGTTCTATCAACCCAGCTGTTGGACTCTGAGAACCACCTTATCTAAGGCCCAGTGCCACAGAGGAAAGCTTTCCAGTAAACAACTATTGTAATTACGATTGCAAATATTATAGCATGTAATGTAATGTAATGTAATGGTTTGGCAACTCATTATACAAATTTACGATAATATATACACTCTTCATACAGAACAAGTTTACATTGTCACCTCCAGACCGTGTCACCTTTTGAACTTTCCGTTACCAAAGACGTTCGAAAGAGAGAATGTACCGTCAGCTTCTTCTGCCGTACTGGAGGCCGGCATGCCTGCGTAGATACGTTTCTCTCCCGAAAACATATGTGTTCGACCGATGACCACTTGTGTACCAATGTCCTCACTCCCTTCGTCGTCATCATCGTCGTCCGCGTCCAACCAGCTTAATAAATCCTCGTAATCCCCTCCCTTGGCGTCCAATTCTCGAGGATAATCGGCGTACCGGGAATCAGAAGTCTCGTCATTTCCCCCTGTAATTTGCTTTTCCGAACTATCATCTCGGACTGATACTTCTGAATCATCTCCCTCGATTCCCTCGTAATGATGCAAATATCCACCCGGAGTCCCCTCTTCCCACACCATATTGGCCAATAGCTGATTGCTTTCATCATCCATTTCAATTTCTTCACCCATGAGCATAACAACAGCATCACAACCAAATACGGCCCCGGCATCTCGTACTTGTTGCTTTCTTTTGGATTCAGGCACGAGATTGTTGGCGGGAAAGAATCCATTTACCGAAGCGGCAGGATCAAAGTTCAAGCTATAGTAGTTGGCCTCGGTAGATTCTGCAAGATTTTGTCGACTGGACGGTGCCTGCGAGATAAAGTGCAAATCCGTGACGGAAAAGGTGAGAGGATCCCAAAATCCTTTCAATTTTTTGGCCTGCATCAATGCGGCATCGATCGTTGGATACGCTCCTATTGGTACCAGTGGACGAAAGGAAGACAGAAATTCCTCCGACTGCTCGTTCAAGTCATGGTCCGTATTGTATTCGGTACCGTCGCTCATAAAAGGCACGGGAGAGTTCCACAATAACGACGACGAGGAGGAGGAGGAACTGGGAGACGACGAATTATGTTCTTGCATCAACAACTCCCGACGAATCAATTCCCGCAATTGTCGTAATTTTTGACTGCTTTGCTCATCGGGTTCTACGGCAATCATGGAAGGACCATTGAATTCATCAAACGAAGTGGATCGTGAGTGTACAGTTTCCTCTTCGGTTTCTATACTGTCCGGTTCGTCGTCCTTTTTTTCCAAGATTTCAGTGGTATGTGTATTATTATTATTGGTGGTTGTAGTCGTGCCCTGCTGCTGCTGCTGCTGCTGCTGCTGCTGCTGCTGCTGCTGTAATCGTTGTTGCAATCGCAGTGCACGCTGTTTTTTTCGAGTTTTTCCCAAACGTACTTCGCGGGCAATCAATTCTTGTGTTTCTCGGTACTGAGGATCATCTTTGTAAGAAGATTGTCCGTCGTGATGATGACGATGATATTGCTGCTGCTGATTACTATTATTAGTATTGTGTTTTCCAACATTCATGGATTCCTCCTCCTCTTGTTCTTGTAACATGTGCTGCAGTGTATCCGGCAAAGGCATGACGGTCCATTGATTGAGAGTGATTTCAAAGGGTTCAATATTATACTTTTCAATAATTTCTGCCAACGTGAGAGCCAAATTCGATAATTTAGAACGAGAGCAAAAGGGATGGAACATCCGAATGGCGGGTGGCCACTGGTGGTAGGTCTTGTCTTGTGCAAAGTACCGCGCCCGTTGAATGGTATCCCAATCTTCTTCGGGTGGTATAATGCAAAGAGCTGTCTGATAAGTCAACGACGACCGAATGGGATGTTTCTTCTTGGAGGTAGTATTAGGCGTTGTAGTAGTTATGGTGCGATGGCGATTTTTTTCGTCGTCTTGTTGTTGTTCTTTCGCTGCAGTGGATTTTACTCTTGTATTACTATTTTGATTACTACTACTACTGCTGCTGCTGCTGCTGCTGCTGCTGTGGAAGGCTGTGAAAAACGATTGTCTCCTCAGTGGTCGCTGATGATAGCGATTATGACTACTTGTAGTGGATAGGAAGCCGTAGCATCGCCAAGTCACAGCGTCATCTTGATAATGAAAACAAGATAGCACCAGAAACCCGAATCCACCACATGTTGTCCACCGCATTCTGCCAAAAAAAAGAATTTCTAATTTCTATATCTTTTTGTATTGTATTCTTCTCCCCCCTCTTTTCCTTACGTATTCTGGAGTAGATACAGTGTTTGCTATTGCCGTTACTGTTGTTATTTGCTGGTGATTGTGCACTACCGTAGTTCTACTGCGTTTGGTGTTTTCTATGACTTATGTGTTGGTGATGATGCGTCTTCGATGGGTTGGTTTTTTGATTCATGACTCTTATTATTATTTTTTCATCAGATTCTTGGCTGGCAGAGAAATAATTATTTAGAGTTCGGAATACTTCTCAATTCAGCCCTAACGCTACTGTACTGGAAACAGAAGATCCTGAAAAAAACGCGATAAATTAATTAAAATATGGGAGACGACGACAACAACAAACAACAATCACAACCAGCAATCAGTACAACAGCATTCTCCTCACTTCGAATTAAAAAATACCAATAAGCACGCACTACCATTACTGCATTATAATGGAACCCGAACATACCACTACTGCTGCTGCTGCTGCTGCCGCTGCTGCCGCTGCTATTAGTACAACAGCTGGCAGCAGTGGCCAGAGCAGTGCTGGAGAAACTTCTTCTCAACAGCAACAGCGCAGTACTTATCATCATCATCATCCGTACAACAATGACAATAACAAGGTAGACGTGGAAGGATACGGAACAGTCGTTGGAAAACGACAAAAGGTTGTTTCTGTTGCCCATCAAACCGTGTTTGTTAATTTTCCGGATGATTTGGATCTTACGGATCTGTCCTGAGTCCTGAATTAGCATACTGTATACTGTATACTGTATACTACAGTAGATACTAATAGCGACAAACAAACAACAAATAACTTGCGCAGCACACTACACTACATCACACGTCACTAGACTACAGATGTGTAGGAATACTGTTGCGAATGGGGTGGAGCAAGAGATGTGATACTCGTAGGTTTTTACGCTTGCAGCTGTTCCGACCAAAAAATTATCACGCAATATATAAATACAATATTACTGATACTTAGAAACTGTTTTACAGATATACAGGGTATAGATTCTACTGGACATCTATCAACTACTCACGGTACACTTGTTGTTAGGCTATAGCTAATTGCAGCAGAGAAGTTGGGGAAATGCATCTGAAACACCCTTTTTGGATCATCCAATGCTTGCTTGCTTGCCAGCAAAAGTGTATCAAACGCAAAAAAGACAATGAAAAGACGCGCCCAGACACAACCAATCAAGAAACCAAAAGACAAAACTGAGCGAGGGCAGGCCTTTGCTCCAAACTTTATCAAATTGCTTCCTTTGATATATTGTGCCCTACCTCCAAGAAAAAGTTGCGATTTCAATAAATCAATATTATGTGCTCAGTCCTAGCAAAGTTCAGACGTTTGACATACGGGCATTTTTGCCTAATTTTATGGCCCTCATTCCTCTAAAGTGCGCTGCGGGAGGCTCTGTCTCATCGTGCCGTATTGAAAATTGAAAATAAAATACTCTTAATAATCTACTGTATTTTTTCTTCCAAGCGGAGCACTTTCACGCAGACTTGCTCTTGTTATTGTAACCCAAAACCGTAACAACACAGCGTACACAGAATCATGAGCTGGGAAAACAAGCAAAAAGAATTTATTACAACCAGTTCACAAATAAGTAGTAGTTTTTCTTCTTCCGCCAAGCAACGAGATCGTTGCAGTCCATCTTAACTACAGCAGCTTCAATACAAACATTGCTTTACACGAGCTCAAAATAATTTGACAACCTTTCACTTCCACTAGAAAGTCTAGAAACGGATAATAGATTATATCTCTCGTAATAAAAGAAAGACAAATCTACAAGCAATCTCAAATCTCAATCAGAACACACACACACACACACACCTACACAGAGAGTGTCGCCAAGAATTAATAAAAATGTTTGAATCCATGGACTTTGCGAGTCTTCTGCCTACACGAGAAGCTACTATAGAACGACGAGCGGTAGTGGATGCCAACAACAACAGCAGTAGTATCACTATTGAAGATGATTATTGCAGTATGCTACCCAGTTTGACGTGGACGGAACGACTGATTGGATGTGGAACGTGCATGGTGGCGGGATATTTACTGTCGTTTGGGGCCTTTTTTCGCATCAAACATTTGGTACTGGGAAATCCACGTACGTGTGCTGTTCATTCGTTTTTACGTAATTTAGGTTTTGGGGGTGGGGACACAGCGTCGTGAATAACGAAAGCAGTGTGTGCGAGAAAAATGTATATGGAGTATGGACCAAGGCAACATTGGACACCATGCTCACCTCACACATATCCTTTTTGATTCTCGTTATACATTGCGTTCTACACATTAAAAAGTTCCATTCGTATTGAATGCTACGGTTGGAAATATCATTGCATTGTGTGGAAGCTGCTTCTTGACGGGCCCCCATTCGCAAATGAAACGAATGTGGAGTGATACCCGGCGGTCTGCTACGATCGCCTACTTGGGCAGCCTCTTTTTAACACTCGTTGTTGCATTTGCTCCTATTCCGGGACCCAAAGGATTGATGCTCTTGTTCTTGATGATTATCCAGTATTTGGCCATTACGTGGTATTGCTTATCCTACATCCCATACGCAAGAGAAACAGTGATGGGATGTCTGCAAAGACGCATTAATGGGTTCCTGGACGATGAGTAAAACGAGCGTACAGTGTGTGTTTATTAGACTCTCGACGACGTTGATTGAGGTCAGCTCTGCCAAGTTTGCCAGCAGCATAATACACAGTACTTTATAGTGGATCATAAATATGCATATAGAGTGTTAATGGGTTTATAATCTAATAATAATTTTAGTTCGTTACATATTATGATTTAGATCCACTGAACTGCGAAACGATGCAGATACAGTAAACACCACAAAACTCCGAGTCCATTTACAAAAGCTTTTTCTTTTTCTTCTTCTTTTTCGGTGGCTGGACGGGAACATCAATGTTGTCGAATGACATTTCTACCTTTTCTTCTTTCATGTCATCAACGTCAACAAAAGTCTTGACAGGACGGTCACGCTGTGGTCCGGGTTGTTGTGAAGGATGGTTCTCGTGTCGTTCGGGTCGATGTTCGCGACTCTGCCGACGTTGCTCGAATCGTTCCTGCCTCTCCCTTTGTAGCTCTTCTTCGCGTTTCCGGCGCTCTTCTTCTTTGCGCCATAGTTCAGGTTCGGGGTCGATTGCCATAGGTTCAGCTCCAATCACTGGACTGGGCACTAAATCAAAATTAGCACCACAATCTACAAGTACCGGGGGAACTGGTCGCTTGTCCTCGGCATCCCATGCCTTCATCATGTATTCGTCATGCAATTGGGCTTGTTCTGCTTTCAGGAACTCTTTGTGCTTTTTGACCAAATGTTTTTCCAAAAAGTTGGTGTCTTTAAACAGTTTGTGGCAGAAATGGAAAGAGCATCTTGCTCGACCGTCGTCATCAATAATGGCGTGGTTTTCCAACCAAGTATTCTTCCATTCTTCTTCGGCCTTTTCCAGCTCGGCTGCCTCCTCATCCTCTCGCTCGCTCACGATGGTGCTCCCGCCAGAGTTGATCCATGTATTGCTATCTTCCAGAGCCTTTTCAATACTTGAATCCAAGCGACTAACCAAGAGATCCTTGGGCGGTGGAACTGCAGAAGAGTCCGATTGCGATTGAAAGGGAGGGTCGTCATCTGCTAAAATTTCGTCCGCATTTTTCAGCCTCAAATGAATGGTGCCAGCAGGATGCTTTCCTGACAAGACATCGGCGACATTGGTAGCAGTGGTACAACCATTGTAAAAAGAAAACAAGTGAACACGCCTCAAGTACGCAATCGCAACATCCAGTATATCTTCAATCAAGGAAGGATCACCGGCTTCTTCCGCATTGCGATTTGCCCCGAATGCCGTGTCCAAGACTTCATCCAATCGTAGCTCAGATGGAATATTCTTGGCCACATCCAGCGCTCTTGCTAGCATAATGGCGGCTTCCTTGTCTCGACCAAATCGTTTCCTGCTGGAAACGGCCGCCGATAAGACTTGTACTGGCACTGATTTGTATTGTGTGTCGACCAAAACGGTAGATTTTCTCGGTGGAACTCCCACTCCGTCATCTGGGGCACCTCCCTTGCCGTCTGCGTCCACCTCCAGACGCCCGTAAGCGTCAGAGCATTCGACATCAAGAGGTATAATGACTCGAGCCTTGGCATGCGCTTCCTTGTCCTTGCGTGGAACGACTACATCGGGTTCCTCTGGTGACTTCATGTCAGCCTTATCGTCTGTGGCTTTGGTTGTGGAAGAAGAATTACGATTATCATCTGCTTTGGTTAAGTGTGCAACAATGTCTTGTTTCACAGCGGCACTGCAAATGAAGAATGCATCTCGCCACAATGGATTTTTGGCTCGATCGGCACTGACACTGGTCGAAACCAGTTTGACACCATCTGAAGGCACAGGAGACCCCACAGCCTGTTCCTCGTTTGGAATTAAACAATGATCCATGATTGCCAATGTCAATTGCTCATCTGTAATGTGCGGTGGAATATCCGTAATATGCAGGATATGGTCGGGACTGGCAACGGATAGTGCTTGTGTCTTGGGAACTTCATTTACGGATCCGTTGTCTATGAAAGTCGTTTTGGTACCTCCCCCCAATCGCGCTTGCTGCACAAAGGTGCACCGTTGGTCGCCGTGGTTTTCTTTCAAGGACGATTCCAACTGCGATTGCAAGACTCGTGCTTCCTGCTTGGCCCGTTCTCGTTCCGATATGATTCCTCGCTTTTTCCCCAAAGGAGAATAACGACTTCGGAACCAAGAATCGTCCATGTGAGTATTGAAAAAGGACCGCACGTAGTTCAAGCTGTAGCGTTTCCGGTACTCATCATAGGATTCTTTTTCTGCATCTCCCTCCTTGTCGTCTTTCTCGTTCTTATCGTCGTTTTGTTCCTGTTGTGACTTCCAAACAAATTCGCAAAGCATTGGATCCTCCACGTAGCGGTACGATGGATGCTTCAACCGTGCTGTAATCCGCGGCGGAGAAGCCAAGTCTTCGGGCGATGGCGACCTGGGTCGTTTGCGCCACTCTCTGCCGCTACCACCACCACCACCATTATGATGATGATCTCCTCGATCTCTGTCTCTGCTGTCATGTCGAGAACGACTGCGTCCTCGACCGCCCCTCCCTCCACCAGCATACGGAGGTGGGGGAGAAGAGGATCTCCCCCTCGGCGGTCCACGAGAAGAGGAAAGCGGTGCCGATGATGGCACCACACGACCAAACTCATCGACTGTCGTTGACATTGATGCAGTCAAATTTATAAACAAATAACTAAATAGCTCAACAGCTTTCTTTGAGTTATATAAAAGCAAAAGACGCTGAATCAATTATCACAGGCACTACAGTGAGGAGTATGGTAATGAGGAGTAATGTTATGTAAAGGATGAGTGTGAGGCAAGGTTTCTTGAAATTTGACAGGCATGAAGTCACCGAACCTCACATCGCAAGCTCAGAACCTATCAATTGAACAGATGAGCGTCTTGAGGATATTATTATTTATTTCACCTCATCCTTAAAAAATTCTGAATTTGAATTGTGATCCAGTCGAGGGCTATTAAGTCTCTTGCAAGAATCGGATCTTAACTTCTCACGACTCTCAATCATTGGCATCTATTCTATTCGCCAAATGATCCAGTAGTAGTCTAGTACTATGATAGTAGTGCGTGGTGTACCTGGCTGGTAGTGCTAAGGTAGTAGTACTACGGTAGCTACGACTACTGGTAGTACCACGGCAGTAATACTACTCTAGTAGCTAGTAGTAGACTGGTCTACTAGCTAGTCTGGCCTAGCTACTAGTAGAGTCTTAGTAGTCTACTACTACGACTACTAGTAGTGGGTCTAGTAGTACTGTACCGTAGTACCAGTAGACAGGTTGTTAATGATGGGCGAACGACTGTGCAACCAGTTGAAATTCATCAACAGAGAGCATGTGACGGGCGCCTGCGACCTGAGATGAATAGACTACCATACTCTAGTAGACTATGTTGCAACTTTTGTTGGCACTTTTTCTTTATCGTTTTTTAGGAGTACTAAATTATCAGCATGCGCTACGATCACAGATATTCGAGGGTCTACTCAACTTTAGTGTATGGCATTATGAAGCAGCCAATTGCTCGCTCTTGCAGCCATCAGAACCAATACTACGTACCGTAGCCTGGATTGTGATCAGCCTATTTGCCTTTTGCTGTAGTACCCGTACCAAGTGGTACGAACATCAATAATAATATACTTGCTGCGAGGCAGAGATGTCGGCAAAAGCAGCTATAATATTGAAGATACTGCTAATAATTGATTATGATGGCTCAAATGGGGGTAAGGAGACTCCTCTCAAGCTTGTCCGTTGTCACAGGTCGCGAAGTTTAGTCAAGTGTTGACAATTGCTATTCTATCAATATTACTACTCTAGACATACCAGTGCGTAGTAGTAGTCTTGGTTGCCTTTGACAACCAATTTGTTTATTAGCTATTATTTGTTACCAGTACCAGGTACTCCAATGTGATGGCAACTGTTGGCAGAGTGGAAAGTCTTGGTTGGCTTTGATGATAATAATCGCCACTCTACCCTGGTTAAAACATGCGGAGTAATAAATACTGGTACTTGAAACACTTAAAAGAGGGCTAAATATTTGATTATAGTTCAGTTGTCTACTACCAGGTAGTAGCTGTTGGGGAGTACTGTTAGGTCTAGACTCCGTGCCAGTTCCACTGTACTGGAATAAATTCAGTTCGATGATACTAGCTACTAGTACTACACTTGTACCAGGTACCACTAGTATTTCAGTGCCTGGTACTGATACCAGTTCCATACCTAATGTAGATTGGAGGGATGAAAGAGTATTCCCCCATCAGCCCATCTTCTTATTATTAATCCTTTCTTTACGTGATACACATGGAAATAGAGCACTTCAGATGGATTTCCGAGCGTCCGACTTTTGGAGGCTATTGTACTTAAGTATCAATAGGAACGAGAAAGATGGTCGAGGACCCGATGGCCAATCGATAGTAGTACCGTGTTATTTTGTAGCATCGCCTTCTGGACACTCATCATTTTTTTAAAATATTTGCAGTCTAGCTCGTATTATTTCTGAGAGTTTGCCGGAGAACTGGTCTCCTTCAAGATACTAGTAACTGTGCACTCTTTGGACGGAAGTGTTTTTTTCTCTTTCATCCAAAGGCATTTTTTTAAACCAGAATAAATAATAATATTCTATTATTATTACTCGAGTAATTGTTTTATGATGAAGTTGTCGATTTTCTTTGTACTGACATGCTTAGTGGCAACTGCTGCTCTTGACACTGTCCTAGAGGAGAGCTTTCGCCATAATATTCGTGGCTCGCTTGAGCAGAATGAGCGCCGCCTCACATGTCAATATGGATATTACTACCGGTCAGGCCTTTGTTGTGCCAAGGATTGGTACGCTGATGATCACTGCCGCCAATTTGATAACTTTATTCCAAAGGCCGGTCGCACTTGCTACAACAACGTGCATGATTGTGAATGTGCGGTTGGATACACATACGACTACAATGGGCCCAATTGTTGTGCCGACGACAGTGTGAATCACTGCAACAGCCTGTGCACTGATTGTGTTCCAAAGGAACATCGAAATTGCTACAACAACATCGACGATTGTACATGCGAGTACGGATACCATTTCAAACACCTTGATAATACGCAACAATGCTGTGCCGATGACGGTGGTAGCCATTGCCATTCCTACAGCAGTGTTGCCGTTCCCATTGCCCATAGAACGTGTTACAACTCATTTGACGACTGTGATTGCCCTAGCGGATACCACAAAAACGGAGAAACATGTGAACCGGACGTACCCGTGGTTGTGACAACGACAACAGCGACAGCAACCGAATCTTTCACTACTACGACAACATCTACTACACCCGATGCTACCACCACTACTACGTCTCGTAAGTTCACATATTGGCATATCAACGTTGACCTTTGATTGGTTTCGTATCCTGACCTGCAACTTTTTTCTACCTTGCATATTCCCCAAATGCACAAACACAATCGCATATTCTCCCAGCTGGTGGTTATGGTGACCCTCACTTCCACACTTGGCACGATCAAGACTTTGAATTCCACGGTGGATGTGACTTGGTCATGTTGAAAGCCCCCAAGATTGACTTGGATGTCCACGTTCGCACCACCATCGAGTACGACTACAGTTACATTAGTGAAGTTTCTGTCCGCATGGGCAACGATGTGTTCCAAGTGGCATCTTGGGGTGAGTACATGCTGAATGATATGGACAACATTGACTTGCCAGCCACAGTTGGAGAAAACCACGAAATATCCATGCAGCGGGTTAACAAGAAGAAAGTCATTTATACCATTAAGTTGGGCAGTGGAGTGGACATTCAAATTGTGGCCTTCAAGCACTTTGTCTCTGTCAAGGTATTGCATGGAAACATGGACCTCTTCCAAAATGCCAGTGGCATGATGGGCCACTTTGAGACTACTGGAGGTGACATGTACGCTCGCGATGGAGTCACCGTCATGGATCTGAAGGATCCCGACGCTATTGGCGCTGAATGGCAAGTCCGTCCCCAGGTGGATGGAATGTTTTTCAGTGAAAAACGTTATCCTCAGTACCCTGCTCCATGTGAACTTCCTGCGATTGAGATTGCTCGTCCTCGAAAGCTGGGAGAAGCTGATGTTTCCAAAGAAGATGCCGAGAAAGCTTGTGCTGGAGTTGTCGAAGGCCGCCGAATGAATTGCATCAGCGATGTCATGAAGACAGGAGACAAGGAAATGGCCGAGTCTTATTAAGCCGATGAGCCCTTCATCTAGCGAGTACTACATGTTACATGTTCTTAATATTGATTTCTTTCTCAGTGAAATTGCACGATTACCAATTGTTCTTGAAATGGCTCGACAGTCATCGCGCAATACACGATAAAAAGTACTGGACTAGACTAGTCTACTAATTAGAGGAATTTGTCTTGAAATTGTAGTTCGGTACACCTGATCTTCCAGTTTCCAGTAGTCTAGAACCAGTCTACTCGATTTATACTCGACGCCTAGTTGCCGGATAGACCGTTGCGGCAGTCGTAGGAGGACAGCCTTGGGTGTTGTGTGTGCATTTTTTAAAAGCAAGTGAGCGTCTAGACGTTCACGATCTTTCCAAATCCAAAAGCATGGAAGCTACTACTACTAGCGTTGTCATCCAAACTCCAAACATCAGACGATGCAACTAGACTACTTTGTTGATATTGGTTACGTCTTTACTGTAAACATAGTTTTAGGAAAGCAAACCCATGAACGTAAGAAGGCACTCACCGCTCATTTTGTGGGCAGGATTTGCCTTCTTTCTATCCCAGTTGAGCGGAGTAGAAGCCACCAGCAAAAATTTCAATCGGATCTCAACTTCTACTACCGATAACATCAATGAATTTGGTCCCAACCAACCACGTTATTGGCCCAAATACGGTGGCAAGCGTGCGGTGCGTCTCTTGGACGGAACTTGGGAAATGGGCCAATTAGGTTCTATCGAGCATCCTCCTCCATCTTCTTTTGACTCGATGGACCCGAAGCTTCATCCATCCAGTCCCGTTGCTGCCACGCCCAATACCACACAAATTCCAAGCTGTGTCGATAATGCCCCACCTGGGTATCTCGGTTATCGGGGTGTGAGCTTTTTCAAGACATATTTTGACTACGATCTGACCAAAGCACCGGCTCGTTTGCTCTTTCAAGCTTGTTCCTTTTATTGCCGAGTTTGGGTGAACGGAAAAGAAATTGGAGATCACCGAGCCGGTGGATACGTGGCATTTTGGTTGGACATTCCCATGGAAGCAGCATTAAAAGAGGATACAGTCTTGTCGAAGAAAATGCGGAAGGAGAGCAACGAGTTGGTGGTGCTAGTGGACAACCGATTCAATAGTACGACTGCCCCCTTACAGTGAGTTTTTCTGCTTTGTTGACAATAATGCGTATCATTATTCTTTTTTTGGATGCGAGCTCACTTTTCATGTACTTCCATTGTCGACAGCACATACGGGGACTACTGGCATTATAGTGGAATTATGCGATCCGTGGAGCTCCACACCATGCCTCCGCCATTGCACAAAGCGAAGAAGGCGGCAGCTATCTGGCCGTGGCGATTGTACGCATTAGCTCATTCGTTGTCATCGGTCAAGCTTACTCTTCACTTGTCCAGTCCATCGTACACTGGAGAGGTATCTGGTTCCTACGCCTTTGATGATGGGGAGTCGCACACCTTCAAAGCCAAAACAGACAAACCTGGAATCGTCGAGCTGGGGGTGGTTCAGGTCCCGAATCCAAGAGTTTGGTCCATCGGCGATGCTCAGTTACACACAGTTACAATCGACATGGACTATGGCGCCAGAGTTACCGAAAGGTTTGGCTTACGTCAGTTTGGTGTCGACAAGGCCACCAGCAGAATTACAGTCAATGGCGAGGTTGTCAAACTTGTGGGATGGAATCATCACACACAGTGGCCTAAATCGGCCGCGTCTCCCACGGACCAGGAAATGGACGATGATATGGCGCTCTTGCGTGAAGCGGGGACCATCTACGTCCGTGGCTCGCATTACCCGCAAGATGCACGATGGCTCGATCGTTTAGATGAAGCCGGCATGGTAATGTGGTGTGAAACCCTGGGAGCTGGTGTCTCGCTTCCCAATGCTATCGATCCACTTTTTATGTCTTATCAGGTGCAGCAGGTACAGGAAATGATGGACAATGCCATGAATCATGCCTCGATCATGATCTGGGCTTTCTTCAATGAAGGTCCAAGTGATCAAATTGATGCTTGTGGAGCTTATCGAAAATGTGCGGAGACTTTTCGGCAGCGAGATCCGACTCGATTGACTAGCTACGCGTCAAACAAATTGGGAGGTGATGCCTGTCTGCACACAGTTGATGTGGTGAGCTTTAATAGTTACCCAGGTTGGTACGGTCAAAAGATTCCCATTGCTTCAACATGGAATAGCTATGCCAACAATATCCGAGAGGGCAAGTACCCAGGATCATCCGGGAAGCCCTTTTTTATCTCTGAAACTGGCGCTGCGGGGATTTATGAGTGGTCTCACAACAAGACAGCTGGTAGATGGACACTTGCATATCAGTCCAAAGTGATAGCAGAAGATGTGGATGTTGCCATCGCCAACAACAATATATCTGGTATTACACTGTGGCACTTTATGGATTTCAAGACCTACGACAGTACAGAAAACAACACTCACTGTATTTATCAGCCACGCACATACCCTCCCATTTGTTCCTATATCAATGCCAGTCATGGAATTAGAAGACCTGGTGGACTCAATCACAAAGGTGTGATTGATTTCTGGCGCAGAAAGAAGCCTATTTATAATATCGTCGCCAAGAAATACAACGCGACGAAATCCTACAAGCGACCTCGTTACTGGCCAAGGTACAGCGGATATCGTGAGGTTAGGCTGCTGGATGGAACTTGGGAGACTGGACGGCTCGGTACAATAAACGATCCACCTCTGGAGTTCGACTCTATGGATCCAGCGTTGAACCCTTCCAATCCAGTCATGGCAACTCCCAACAAAACGAATGTACCTTCCTGCGTTGACAACGCACCTCCAGGCTATTTGGGCTATCGCGGCGTCAGTTTCTTCAGAACCTATTTTGACTACGACCTTTCTATCGCACCAGCAAGACTTCAGTTTCAGGCGTGTTCATTCTACTGTCGAGTCTGGGTAAACGGCGTCGAGGTTGGCGACCATCGTGCTGGTGGCTACGTTGCCTTCTCCCTCGACGTACCAAAGCAGAAGGCCTCCTTGCCGCAGGACGCGCTTGTACCACGTTCTATCTCAAACGAGCTGGTGGTCCTAGTTGACAATCGTTTCAACGCAACAACTGCTCCGATGCACACAGTGGGCGATTATTGGCACTACAGTGGAATTATGAGATCTGTTGAACTACATGCCATGCCAGCTGATGACAGGACGGTTTGGCCGTGGCGACTCTACGCTCTCCCTCAGTCGCTGTCGACAGTCAAGTTGTCGCTGCATTTGACTAACTCGTTGTATTCCGGGGAAGTGTCAGGGACGGTTGCTTTCGACAGTGAGACCGCGAAGAATTTTTCTGCAAAGGCCAAAAAAGGTGTTGTAGAATTGGGAACCGTTCAAGTGCCCAATGCCCGTGTATGGTCGATCGGCAAACCCGAGCTACATACTGTTCAAATAAATATCCGAGGAGCTATTATCACGGAGCGCTTTGGATTGCGGCAATTTGGAATTCATAATTCTACAGGTCGCATTACGCTTAACGGAGAAGTATTTAAGTTCACAGGTTGGAACCACCACACGCAATGGCCGGAGTCTGCCGCGTCACCTACTGAACACGACATGGATAGCGATCTGCAGCTCTTGAGAGAGGCTGGAACGATTTACGTGCGTGGAGCCCATTACCCTCAGGTAAGTCTTGGAGAGTGGGGGCTACAATGCTGACATATCACTCTAATTAAAATTTCTCACGTGAATCTTTTGCCCTCTTCAGGACCCCCGCTGGTTGGATAGGTTAGACGAGGCTGGAGTTGTCATGTGGTGCGAGACGCTGGGCGCAGGAGTTTCCAGGGACAATGCAAAAGATGACTATTTCATGAAATATCAAAAGCAGCAGCTAAACGAAATGCTCGATAACGCGATGAACCATGCTTCCATCATGATTTGGGCGTACTTTAACGAAGGTCCATCACAGTTTGCCGACACTTGCGTAGGATACGAAACGTGCTCCAAAGTGATTCGCGAAAGGGACCCCACGCGATTTGTGACATTTGCCAGTGATCGTTTAGAGAACGACAAATGCTTGCATGCTGCTGACGTTGTTGCGTTCAACAACTACCCCGGTTGGTACCAAGAAAATCACGAACCAAGAAAATTCTGGAGCAATCATGCAAAGAACATTCGGGAGGGAGTTTATCCTGGCTCTGCAGGTAAACCCTTTCTGATCTCCGAGACTGGTGCATCTGGTATCTACGAGTGGTCTCACAACAAAACTGCAGGAAGGTGGACCCTGGACTACCAGAACAAGATCATTGAGGTGGATGTAGATGTTGCCATCGAAAATGACTACATTTCCGGGATCACGTTGTGGCACTTCTTTGACTTTAAAACACACGACGACACTGAGAACAATACACACTGTGACTACATTCCCAATGAGTATCCTCCGACCTGCGCTTACATCAACGCTAGTGAAGGTATCTGGCGTCCGGGAGGTTTAAATCACAAAGGAGTTGTCGACTTTTGGAGAAGGAAGAAACCAATTTACGACATTGTGGCGGGCAAATATAATTCGAGCAGGATGGCGCAGGTGTTGGCGACTGAAGTGCAATAAATTCTACTAGTAGTAGCTAGAGTAGACTACGTACGTGTAGCTAGACTCTAGAGTAGCTAGACTACTACTAGTAGTAGTAAATAAAAAATTGCACTTTGCTGGAAACGGAAACTGTTGATGCAGTAGCGTTAGCGCTAATCTGGATTTTTTTAATCGAGCTGATGACAGACCCACAGCAACCCTTCATTTTTCATTAGTCTAGTATTTTTTCCAAAAACTTATTAGTCTCCTACTTGACTTGTTGTCCTGCAAGAAGTAGTAGCGAAACTACTCTATTGCTCTACTTTTTATAATATTATTAGCTACGGCACTCCTGTGAGTAGAGTCGAGTACAAAAACATTGCACTCATACTTTTACTTCCAACTCTGATGATACTGGCGTATCTCTAGTAATTTTAGCTGCAGAGAAACGTCGGATCAAAATTCTAAGGAGGCACTAGTGCTGAACCAATCACTTAAAAACACCATGGAGACGACGACAAAAACACAAGAGTCTCTACCAGAGAGCAGAAAGCGGCCCCGGCCAAATGAGGAACGAATTCTGGGAAGCGAAGAACTGCCATTTTCGATATCCTGGCCGAGCAAGGGAAATGCTATAGTTACATTCTCCAAGTGCACGCCAAGCGCTTCCTCTGCCTCTGAACCCACTCGTTTGTGTTTACTGGGCAGGGCGCAACTGAGATGTTCCAAAGGGGCCGTGAATGTCCTGGGCTATCGACTAGATTCAAAGATGGATCAAATGATGGAAGTGGAAGCACCTCCATGGAGCAGTCTGTTGGTCCTGGAACCAGCTTTTGTGGATGATACGAACGAGGACGTGGAGTTGGAGGTGAAAAATTGGCATCCTCATTCGGAGATATTGGGATGCGAAAATACTTTCGAATTGTCTAAATATCCCTTCCCTGGAGTACGGCCTACGTTGATTCCGCCAACCTGGGAACATGTTATGGACAATTTGTTACCCGAGGTACGGACCGCCGTTTCAGCGAAGAGCGCAACGAAAGCATCGCTCGAAACAAGAGACTCGGCAATGGAAGAACTTCAATTTCGTATGGTCATTTGTGGTGCCAAGGGAGTTGGAAAGTCTACATTTTTACGCTATGCCTTGAATCGAATTCTCTCGGATGCAGCTGCTTCGAAACTGCCAACGCAAGAACAACTTCCGTCGCCACCGCAGCGAGTTGCCATTATAGATGCAGACGTAGGTCAGCCAGAAATGTCACCACCTGGCCTGCTCACATTGACAGTTGTATCAGATCCCTTGTTGACGCCACCTCATCATCGGGCCCTGGCAAATCTTCCACATCATGAACAGGTCAGCTACTATTTTGGATCAGTCACATCCAAAAACGATCCACATCGATACATGGAGCTGATTCAACAGTTGGTGCGTGACTATGAGCGAGAGTATCTGCCGTTGGGCATTCCTTTGATGGTGAACTTGGATGGATGGGTCAAGGGATTGGGTTACGAGTTATTATCGACGCTACTAACAGAAATCATAGCGCCGACCCAAGTGGTACAGATTGTCGGCCTTACCAAATCCAAACAATTTGAGCTAGGAGGCGTGTTGAATTCAGAAAGGGCAAATTTGCACATAATTTATTCCTACAATAGTACTCTGAATATTCCTTCGACGTCGTCGGGAGTCAGCACTAGCAACGGAGGCTCCACAGACACCACCACGGCAACTATGATAGATCCATTTGACATTGGTGGCAGGAAAGCGGGGGAAGCTTCCTTCTTGTCCGCCATGAACATGAAAGTACCGCTAACCTGCACAATGCCAGCTCCTGCACTGCGAGCCTTGCGATTATCTACGTATTTCCTGAACGATGTATCTATATGGCACTTTTTGGGGTTTGGTCACGAAGGAATAGCGGATGACACCTGCGAGATTGCTCATCGTTTAGCGGGATCACTACCCTATGCTGTTCCTTTTGAGGCCGTGGACATTGAGTGGGAAGGTTCGGACCATTTTGCTGATATAGCCAGTGATTCTTCTCCTGCCAATTTTAATTTGAGATTAGATGCCATCAATGCTAAACTGGTGGGACTTTGCTGTCGACCAGAGCAATCTACCAGAACAGAGCAAGCACAGAACAGTAACGATGAGGCACCTCTTCGTTGTGTAGGCTTGGGCTTGGTACGATCTATTGACCGAATACGAAAGACTTTTTACATTCTGACACCAGTGGACGGCGAACGCCTCAAGGACGTCAATGTTCTTGTTGGAGGCACTGTCGATGTGCCTGTTGAATTTTGGTTTCGCGGGGCTTACGCAGAATCTTTCCCGTACCAATCCTATAGCACAACGAACAATTCTATTGGGACTGAACCGATGAAGAGTCGTAACACTATCGGCCGTAAAAGTCATGGCACCTAGTTAGTGAAGCTCAACCGCTTAAAATTAAAGTACGTTTCGTAATTATGAATGATAAAAATTCTACTTTTTTCACCAAAGTCACTGATGTACTAGTAAATACTGTTTGTTTACTTCTAAAGATTGGAAATATCTGTTGAAATGGTCACTTGGCTTTTCTTGATGTCATCAATCTCGTGTGGCATCGGATTTCCCTCCGAATCGGTACCACCAAGGCGCAATCGCTTGTCATGATAGTTCACCAAACTCGGTCTGTGACCAACGCTTACTGTCATGACAAGCACACAAAAAAGAATAAAATGTATGAGTTTTGAATTAATTGATTTTCACGAGAACGAGCCCCAAAACAGCCAAACTTACTGTACGTCAATCCTGGCCCAGACCATTTCCCATCTTCGTGGACATTCCTGGCCATATTTTGCAGTACTGTGTACATTCTTGCCTCTGCGACCATATCAAGAGCAGATGTTGCCTCATCAATAATACAGATCCTTGGCCTGTTCACCAGAAGTCGCCCAAAGGCAAGCCTCTGCTGTTCTCCGAGTGATAATGTGTTGCTCCAATCCAATTCTGCGTAGAGACCCTTGATCGGGTCGCCATCAGGCGACGCACGCGTGGGCAACTGCTTCAAGTCCACCCGCTCCAATATATCCAAAAGATCTTGGTCGGAAAGTTGCTCACGCAAGATCTTGGACCGTCGAAGCACATGCCCTTCTGGATACTTATCTGGATTATCCAATTCATCAATACTCGGATACAGTAGCTGGTCTTTCAGTGACCCGAGTGAGCAGTATGGGCGCTGAGGCAAGAAATATGTTTCTGCGTCGCTCGGGCGAGTAATAGATCCATTTCCTGTTGTCCACAATCCGGCAATCGCACGAAGCAAAGAACTTTTGCCGGCCCCGGAGGCCCCCACAATCAATAGATTGGTCCCCTCTTTTAGAGTCATACTCAAGTCTTTGATCAAACTTCGTTTTCCGTCTGGTGTCATGAGATCTAAATTTTGAATGTCAACGATTGAATCTGATAATGTCTTGCTTCCAGAAGCCAATCGTTGTAGTTTAATGGTAGAAGTAGCAGGCGCAACGGCGCCGCCAACATCATTTCCATTCAAAAGTGCACCAGAATTCGTATCCGTTGCATTGATATCAATGGCATCATCAAATGGAGCACGAAGCAATGGCGTGTCTCCTGTCCGTGTTGGATCGGCCTGCTGCACCGCTTCAAAGAACTGCGCCAATCGATCGATACCAGCAGCAAATCCGCTCAAGCGTTCAAATTGATTCACAATAATACTCAAATCGCTCAAAATGTGATTGAAGGCACCCACACTTTGACTGATTTGTCCTAGCTGTATTTTCCCGGCAAAATATTTTGGAGCCACCACGGCAACTGGCAAGATCTGAATAATATACCGATATCCGGTCGTAAAGAACTCCAGATTTCGTTCTGCGAGATTGACCTGCCGGGTATTGTTAACGACCTTTTGAAATCGCTCTTGAATGGCTTTGTTTTCCAAATCTTCACCCGCATAAAAGGCAATAGATTCCGCGTTCTCTCGCAACCTTACGAGCGAATATCGAAAATCGGCCTCCTTTTGCAATTGCGAAAAATTCAACTTGACCAAAGTCTTTCCCAAAAAGGCTGTAGTGAAAGTTCCAAACGCAGCATAAATGAAGATAGCCCCGAACAGTTGGGGATAGATAGAGTACAGAATGAAGGAAAAGGAAACCAAATCAATAATGGAAGTGACAATGGTAATGAACAACTGCAGCGAGTAGCCGGTAAAGGAATTGACATCTTCGGCAATTCTCTGATCCGGATTATCAACTTCCCGGCCTCGTTCCAGTGCATAATAGATGCGTTCACTGGCATAAATTTGGAGGGTCCGATCGGTCATCCACTCTCTCCAACTGACGGCCAACTGGGCACGCTGAAAGCGGTAGTAGGTCGCGACGGGAGCTCCTACCAACAGGGCCGGTACGTACTGTTTGAGGACACCGTAAAATGCGTCCACGTCCTTGGAGGACAGAGCGTTCCAAAAATCCTTCCCGAGGTAGGAAAATGCTACACTGACACCACTGTTCACTAAGGTCAGTCCGATCACTGCCCAAAACATTTTCCGACCCGATTTGGATTCTCGATAGTACGGTGATGCCATTTGCCAAAACAAGGAAAATAATTGTTGAACGGTCTTGTCGGTGGGAAGTGCTCTTTCCTGTTGCTTAATCCTCGTATCGTTCGTTGTTGTGATGGACGAAGTCTCATGATCTTCGTCGTCGCCTCCGCCTCCTCGCGTGGATGCCAGAGCTGCTACCAGAAGTTTGTTCTGTCTCGCTCCAACAAATGCAGAAGCAGACGTTGTTGTTGTTGTTGCTGTATTGCCATGAATGGCAGGTGTTTTTCTTTTTTCTCGCAAAATAAAGCTGCTGCTTTGCCAAGAACGACCGATTGCTACGGTCGTTCTTGGAACTTGAAAGGCCTGTATCATAATAGTAGTTGTTGTTGTTTGCATCTGCACGAAAAACAGTACCATCATCAGCAGCCGTAAGAGTCCCCATTGGGATAGACCATAGCCTGGAATCATCATCATCATCATCATCATCATCATCATGAAAGTAATAAGTAATAATGATGATGGGTCGAACAGAACAGACGGAAAAAATATGTCGAGTATCCTCCAAAACCAAAAAAAAAGATGGAACGTCAGTAGAGTACACTACTGAAATACGAGTAGTAGCTATACTATAATATGCTGCAGCGAAATTGCTTGGTAGATTGGTCTTCTCTCTCAAACTGCTGTCAAAAATCAATGGCAGCGATCTTTTTTTGTGTTACCACTCAATCGTCGAAGGACGAAGAACAGGGAGATCAGATCAGTTCAGATGGATGATCATTCGAGACGGGGGTCCTCTAGCTAGCAACTGTAGTCTGCTACTAGTACTAGTAGTAGTAGTCTAGTACTAGTAGTACTACTACTAGAGTACCAGGTAGCTACTAGTAGTAGCCTAGTAGGAGTACTAGCTAGTATTAGTAGTGCGCACTCCTAGTACTACTCTAGCTAGGGAGTAGTACAATGAAAATAATTGGAGTTCTTGAAATGGGCCGTAGGGCCTTAACAATTATTGGAGTATTGTTGTTACCTACTATTAATACTACTACGATAATATATGGTCTTTGAGAGGACCCTAGAGGAGACTATGTAGAATAACTACTAAGTTCTACAGGGATCACATCCCAACGAGGCAAAATCACTAAGTCCAGTGGAACTACACA
>Ga0100402_1000920_pt1 | contig 34146 bp, 31 predicted proteins | sample CryGeyme20150102_FD_80419 | JGI IMG/M metagenome (GOLD analysis project Ga0100402, IMG submission 80419) | Groundwater microbial communities from Crystal Geyser aquifers in Utah, USA - Crystal Geyser metaG 2015-0102 | ecosystem: Environmental > Aquatic > Deep subsurface > Groundwater | place...
ATAGGTTTTGTCCATTCCAAAAGTCATTCCTAAACCGCCACCAATCATGATATTGTAACCGATTAGGTTCTCATTTTCACTAATTGCAATTAAACCAATATCATTTGCAAATAAATCAATATCGTTATTTGGTGGAATTGCAAGCGCAATTTTGAATTTTCTTGGTAAGTATAATCTTGAATAAATCGGTTCACTATCTTCAATTTTACCTTTACTTATCAAGGGTGAATTGGAGTCATTTTCTTGATCTTGAAGCCAGACTTCCCAGTATGCTGTTGTCTTTGGAGTTAAGTGAGCTGAAATTGCTTGTGCATCCAAAAGAACTTGTTCATGAATAGTAGATTGATATGGATTAGGATTGCACATCACATTTCTATTAACATCGCCACAACCAGCAATACTATCTAGAAGAACTTCATTAAAACCTGCTATCGTTTTTTTTAAATTTTTTTTAGAAATCCCATGAAGTTGAATCGCTTGACGTGTTGTTATTTTAAGAGTGTTACTTCCGTACTTATAAGAAAGATTGTCAAGATTTATCCATTGCTTCGGTGAAATAACTCCACCTGCAAGTCGAATCCGAATCATAAAAGAATAAAGTGGTTCTAATTTTTGAAGTTTACGCTCACTTTCTAAATCACGATCTGTTTGCTGATAAGAACCGTGGAACTTAATGACTTGAGTATCATCATTGTGAACAGCTCCTGTGATTTCGTGTTGTAAGCTTTCTTGTAAATAACCTCTTAAATAATCACTTCTATCTTTTATATGTTCAACTTCAGAGTGATTTGGTTTTGGTTTCAACATGATTGATTTTATTATTTTTATGAATTTATTTAGTAAATATCTTCTATATATCTACGTACTTTTTTGAGGTTCAAAAGGTACTCTTTTGCTTCAGACTGACTTTTTCCTCCTTCAGAAACAACAATATCTAAAAGAGCAGCTTCTACATCTTTAGCCATTTTATTTTTATCGCCACAGACATAAATTCGTGCCCCCGATTCAATCCAATTGAACAATTCTGCTTTGTTTTCTCGCAACTTATCTTGAACATAAATTTTTTCTTCTTGATCGCGAGACCAAGCGGTGCTAATCGTGGTAATAGCTTTGTTTTTAATAAATCGTTGCCACTCAGTTTGATAAAGAAAATCTGTACTAAAGTGAGGATTACCAAAAAACAACCATGTAGGATTGCCTTTTTTGTTTTCTTCGAGTTCATGAGCGAAAGCTCTAAAAGGAGCAATTCCTGTACCTGCACCTATAAATATTAAAGGTGTTTCTGAATTTTCTGGAAGTTTGAAATATTCGTTTTCTTCAACAAAAATGCGCACTTTGTCGCCCATTACTATAGAATCGGCAAGCCAAGTTGAAGTTGTTCCTAAACGATTTCGCCCATTAGAATTATATCTAACTGCCCCAATTAAAACGTGCAATTCATCTTCAGAAGAAAGCAAGCTAGAGGCAATAGAATACATTCTTGGTTGAATAGGACGAAGTAATCCAGTTAATTCTGATGCAGTCCATTCAGACGGGAATTCTTTTAAAACATCTATTATATCACGACCATAAATATAGGATTTTAGTTGTTTCGGATCACTCAATATTGAAGATAATACTTCGCTATTAGTTTTCTTTTGTAGATAGTTTAGGAAGTTTGTTTCAATAAGGCTTAATTCTAATTGTGAACTTAGCACTTTGTAAAAGGGCAGAAGGTCGTGATTCCATTCTACAGGAGTTTGCCCATCAATTTGAGTACATTCTAAAACTAAATTAACAAGATTAGGATTATTTATGGGATAAATGCCAATAGAATCACCTGGTTTGTAGTTCAATCCAGAATTATTCAGTGCTAATTCTATATGCCATGTTTCTTTGTCTGAACCACGACCATTTAATTGAATTTTCTCTATAACTTCTGCTTCAAATGGATGTTTTCGATCATAGATATGATTTTGTGTAATACCATTACTAGTATTTTTTGGAAATGAAGTTGTCGAGCCTTTAAGATAATCTTGTGTCAGTTTCTCTTTAATGATTTCAATATGATTTATAGCTTGATCTTCGTAATCAACATCTAAATCTAAGCGTTCACAAATTCGTTTCGCACCTAACTTTTCTAATTGCTGATCAAAGTCAATGCCCGTTTTACAAAATAGAGGATAACTTCTGTCTCCAAGCCCAATAATAGCGTAATTGAGTTGGTTTAATTGAGGACACCTGTTAGAGAAAATAAAATTATAAAGCGATTCAGCAGAAGCGGGTGGTTCTCCATCACCGTAGGTACTAACAGCAATAAATAGCAGTTTTTGTTGAGCAAGTTTCTTAGGTTGATATTCATTCATATCAATTAAAGTGCACTTAAAGCCCAACGAAGAAACTCTTTCTTCTATTAAACGAGCAACTTTTTTAGAGTTCCCAGTTTGTGTTCCGTATAAAATAACTACTTCAGGGAGACTTTTTATTGTAAGGTTGCTGGAATCGGTTTCTATTGATTTTCTGGAAAGTGCGAATAGATAACCACTAAGCCAAAGTTGTTCTTCCTTACTAAGACTTTTCTGTAAGTTTTCAAGCAGTGCTGAATTATTAATTAGTGGTAGTAGGGCATCATTTATCATAATTCGAAAGCCTTTTGTAGTTGAAAATTATCAAAATTAAAATCTTGTGGTTGAAATAATGAAAAGAGAGCATTTTCATTATATGTTTTTTCAACTAATGGCTCAGCTAAACGAACAACTTCACCAAAGACTAGAATAGCAGGGCTACCTAAGCCTTCATTTTTTGCAAGATTGTAGATATTTTTAGCTGTTCCAATCACAACTTTCTGATTAGCAAGGCTCCCATTTTGAATAACAGCAACTGGAAGTTCGCTCTTTCCCGCATTCTGATAGATTTCGGCAATGGATTTTAATTTTGATAATCCCATTAAAATAACAGCAGTTGTATTTGTTTTTGCAGCAGTATAAATTTCATCTGATAGCTGACCATCGGAGCAGGTTGCCGTTAGTACCCAAAATCCACGACTTAAATTTCTATGTGTAACAGGTATACCTGCGCATCCAACCGCTCCAACTGCGCTGCTTACACCAGGAATATAAAACGTTTCCAGTCCATGACTTTTTGCATATTCGATTTCCTCAAAACCTCGTCCAAAAACAAACGGATCTCCACCTTTAAGTCTTACGATATTTGAATAAGTTTTACTTAATTCAATAATTTTAGAATTTATAGCTTCTTGTGTAAAAGGTTTAAATCCTTTTCTTTTGCCAACAAAAATATTAAGCGAACTAGTAGCGTAATTTAATAAAGTATCATTTACTAAGGAATCAAATAATACTACGTTTGCTTTTTGCAATGCTTTTATTGCTTTTAACGTAATTAGTTCAGGGTCACCGGGGCCGGCACCAATAACGGTTAAGGTACTCATCTCAAAAATCCTTAAATAAATTATTTTAGTAAAACTGTGTCTTTTATATTTTCATGTGCGACTGAATGCAATCCACATTCTTTTGAACTTTGATCTTCCCACCACCATCGTCCAGCTCGGAAGTCTTCACCATTCGCAATAGCACGTGTACAAGGTGCGCAGCCAATGCTTACAAATCCTTTATCGTGTAGAGGATTGTAAGGAATGCCATGTTCTTTGGCATATTGTCTAACTTCTTCAAAAGACCAATTAAAAAGCGGGTGAATCTTAATTAAATCATGCGTAGAATCGTATTCAATAGGTTTCATTTCTGATCTATTTGAAGATTGGTCTGCTCGAATACCTGTAATCCATATTTTTTTGCCCTTTAAAGCTTTACGTAAAGGCTCAATTTTGCGAATACCACAGCATTCTTTTCTATTCGCTACAGATTCGTAAAAACTACTTGGTCCTTTTTTTGATAATAGTTCACTTACTTTATCAAAATCAGGAGTAAAGCTTTTAATTTCAATGCCATATTGAATTAAGGTTTTAGCCCAAGTTGAATATGTTTCTTGAAATTGCCTTCCAGTATCTAAAGTAAAAAGTGAAATTGGGAGTTGTTCACTTGCAATTATATGAGTGATAACTTGATCTTCTAGGCCAAAACTTGTCGAAAAGCTTGTGTGTTTGGGAAATAAATTACTTATCTGCTTAAGTAAATCAGATATTGATTTATTCTCAAATTGAAGTTCTTGTGTTAGTGAATGAATATCCAAAGTTTTATGATTTAAGGTTGAACGGTTGCTTATTTAATTTTCAAAAAAAAAGCCCTGAAAAAATGTGGGCTTAAACAAAGAAGTGGTCGATTTTGATTTGTTTGATACAGAAATGCCCTTAGTATGTCATACAACAACACATGTGCATCAATTGAAGAGAAGTAAGATTATTCAAAGTTAAATTCATACAAGACGATTATTTCTATAAAGGTAGTAGAATTTATTTATACGTGTCAAGTATTATTTATCAATTCTATAAAATTAGTAGAGTATTTATCGTAATTATTTCATTTTGAAGGTATTGGAGGCTATCAGCGGAGTTAAAATGAGCTGATTTTTTAATATAATTCTACCAAGAGAAGAAGTCGCTAATTTCATTTACATCAAAATTAAATGATAAACATTGATTTTTTTTGATCTTAAACCTGCCTCAGAATCAGTTATTGATGGATAATTAGCGCTCATAGCTTTTATAGATATAAATAATTGCAGGTTAATAACTTTAAGAATTACTTTTTATTTATAAAAGAATCTTACAATTTGAATTTTTGAAATAACTTGAGTTTGGGATTAGAAATAATTTAGAAGATCATGATAAAAGACTTTCATCAATCTTGTGAAATGAGTTTATCGGAATTCTAAAACTAATAATATGAGCTAAATTCTAAATAGCAATTTTGTTACAGAACGCATTCTGTATCGTTACTCGTTGTCTTTGGTATCATTATTAGTAAAATTGATTGTTATAATGCGCCTGTGTAGATCGGGTAATTCTGCTTTTTTTAATCCTTACTTTATCGCTAATTACTCCAATAAGCACACATGAAAACCAAAAAAGCAATGCTCTTATTTTTCAGGATATCTTAAGAAAAAAAAGATCAATTGATTATCCTGAACTCTAATAAGTAAGTATTATATCAAGAATTTGGAAAGTATATTTAATTCTTAGTTGCTTTAAATATTGCAGTTACATTAATTCCAAAAATCGCGGCATTTGTAATAATAATAGGGTATGACCAGCCCAATAAGATGCCATAAATCACAAAAGCAAAACAACCAATCGAGTTTATTGCTCTAAGTTTTTTAATGTCTTTCATTAAAAATGAAACGAGTACTAATATAGAAGCTAGGTAGCCGACCCAGTCGGTAAGTGTGATTGTTTGTAGAAATTCCATTCCAATAGATTAAATGAGCCCAAATATACATATAAGTTCACAGTGATTATGTTCAGAACTCCTTTTTTAAAATTTCGATCCAACCAGATACAAGACCTTTAATAAGATTTAAATTTTTAATCGGATGTTTGGCTAGAATTAAAGTCTGTCCTAAAAGGCTAAAGTAAAAACTCGATTTATTAAAAACAGTAGGGGCATATTTGTTCATTACGTAAAATCGATTAATAACACTTGATTTTTTAAAAGTAAAGTCAACTAAGCGATTGCTTAATGATTTTAGATGTCTTCCTTTAGCTTCAGGAACAACATAAAGTGAGTTTTTAGGTAATTGTAAACAAAAAGCAAGGTCTTCATCTTGTGCGTATCCACTTAAATGCTCATCAAATGAAAAGGATTCAAAAGTTGATTTCTTAAAACTCATTGAACAACCAGATAGGAATTGAGTAGAGTAAGCGAAGATGGAGGTTGTTATGGCTTGTGGTTCAGTTGTTCTACCTGAGCTTAAAACAATTCCAGGTATGTGAGAGTCTAAATTAAAAAGAGTGTGAAAAACAGACGTATTGGATTTGTTTTTAGTTGAAATTAAGCTACCACCTGAGCCAAGAATGGTAAAGTTTGATTTATTTAAAAAATTTGAAAGATGATAAAAGTAGAATGGTTCAGGATGGAAGTCATCGTCGATAAAATGCACATTTTGTACATGCAAGGGTAAAAGTTTGGTGCCAATATTTCGTTGATAGGGCAAAGATGCTGTTGTGTGCTTTATCAAAACTTTGGAAAATATTCCACCAAAAATATGCTTTAAAAACTCTTCATTAAACTCATCAGAGGCATCAATAATAACTAAGATTTCAGGTAAATACGCACAATTATTTAAAGTCTTTGATAGGTTATCAAGTTCGTTAAATCTATTTCTTGTACAGATTAAAAGAGCATCATTTTGTAAATGTTTAGGACTTTTTATAGTCATTAATCAACCGAGAGTAGTAATTGATGGTTCTCTGAGCAATACGATTAGGGGCATTTATTCGCTTAATTGTTTGTTGAGCTTTTAACCCGATTGCAATTTTATCTGAAACGGGCATATTTAATATTTTTTCAATTTGTTCCGTGAGATGTTCTGTTGAACCAGTCTTAAAAACCCAGCCATTTTCTTCATCATAAATTAATTCAGACATTCCACCAGAATCAGAAACTAATGTAGGTGCTGCATAACCCATGCTTTCAATGCAAGTGTATGGGTAATTTTCGAAAGGCTGAGATGGTAAGATTACTAGTGCTGCATTTTGATATAACCACGCTAACTGCTCTCTGTTTTGATCACCAATAAATTGAATAGAAGGTATTGATAGCTGCTCAATTAAAGATTCAAACTCAGGACTATGATTAGTTTTTTTTCCAGCTAAAACCAAAGAATAATCTTTTTTCATTGAAGTATTATTCCATGCATTTATTAATGTTTGAATGCCTTTGCGTCGCTCAATTCGACCTGTAAATAACACAAACGGTCGTTTTACATTAACTATTTCAGGTTCTATTTGCACTTCTTGTTGAACAGGATAAGGATAAGGATTTGTGAAAAAATCATTCAAACTACGACCTGTTTTAGCGGCTAATAGATTTGAAAGGCGATGTGAAGGGGATAATAATCCAAAAGCTAACTTTATAGATTCAATCTCCATTGAATATCTCTTTTTATTTTTTTTATTAGCTTTTGCATCTTTTCCTTCATTCATCTCATCTGCAATAAATGACGGAGTATGACAGGTCACATTAATTGGTTGAGTAATCGTTTCATCCTTTAAAAAAAAATAGGCGCTTCCTAAATAATCGGCACAGTCAATAACATCTGCTTTTAAACCTTTTTTCTGTAATTCTTTGAAGTGAATCCATGCATTGTAAGCAAACCAATATGATTTATCAGGAATTACTTTGTTAATTAATTTTTTAAAATTGCCTGAAATTGGTTCTGTTCCTGGTATTCTGTAAACATGAATTAAATCAGAAATTTGCTTAGGAACTTCTATTTTGTTATCCATACTTTGGCAAATTACATGAACAGAGACACCTTCTTTTGCAAGAGCTTGGGCCATAAACCAGCCGTAAGTACTAATTCCACCCCAATGGGTATCTTGTGGAAACTGATTTTGAACGAGAACAACGCTTAATGGTATTGCAGACATACCTAAATGTACAGAATTCTTCACAGATACAGCAGAAATCCACTACTGACAATTATACTAGCTAGAAATTCAGCAACAACAAAAGAGTGTTTTTTTTCATAAATATAAATTCCTTCAATTAAGATGAAAAACATTTGAACCAAGCTGATACTCACAACTAAAGCTTTAAAATCAGAGTATAAAAATAGGATAAGTAAAAGAGTAACAAGCGTTAACGCTGATTGTCTAATCAAAACACATCTATTTTTTTGATTGCTCTTTAACAAGGTTTCATGCCAACCCGAGAGTAAACTGCTCCATGCCCAAAGAATGAAAACAGGTAATAAATAAATTAAATCAGACCACGTATCTAACCAAAATTCAGTTAGAATAAATTTAAAGGCCCAAAACATAAGCGAAAGAAAAAAAGATGAGGAAAAGAGAGTTAGTAAAAATTGTTTTTTTTCAATAATAAATGACTTATTTGCTAACTGTGGGATTAGAAGTGGTTGAACAATTGCTTGAATAAAATTAGAAGCATGATGAGGAAAAGCATACCCGCGATTATATAAACCAACGATATATGGATTCGAAACCCAGCCTAATAAAAGTGTGTCACCTTTTGTTCTAAATTGAGTTAATAAATCATTTAAACCAAGAAGCAATGAAGGTTTTAAATGTTGTTTTAAATAAGTGCTATCCCAATGGAATTCAATTGGTGCTTTATATAAAACAAGTAATGTATGAATTACATGAGGCAAAATAAATGAAACCGAAAGGGCCCAATGAAGCTCTCCAAGCCAAAGTAATAAAAATGCAAATGGTTGAACTAAAAGATGAGTTATAGCATCTGCAAATGCTAAAAATGAAATTGATTTATTCCAGTATAACCAAACATAAGATGTGGTTCCAGTTGCAACCAAAGGCGTAATTAAGGCGAACTCAAGTAGCCATCGAACTTGATTATGATTGAGAAGAGAGCCATTAAAACTGATTGAAGATAAAATGAGACAAACTAAAACTCCTAAAATAAAATGTAAACTTTTTTGAGTAGTTAAATCAACTTTGAATGGCAATTGCAAGGCTCTTTGCTTAAAACCTGGATCTACTAGAATCCAACTTGCGGTTGCGAAAAAACTGACTAAAATAAACGAACCAAATAATTCAGGGTCAATAAAGACCCCAAATATCATAGCCATAATCAAACGAATTATCCAAACAGAATAATGCCTAATTAATTGAGTGGATAGGAGTGAAGTTAGATTCAATTCGTTTAATTTAATTTCAAAAGAAGGTAATAATTTTACTGAGAAGCAGAGATCTGAATTAGAAATAAGAAACGTTTTAAACTAAATCTTAACTTAATTCGCTTGAGAACTATCAACGTACATTGTTTGATAGCTCTCAAGATTTTTATTACTTAACTCTTTATTATTTTGTGAGATACATTAATCTAGTCCACCTTTACGTGTAGGTTTACGTGGATTTGGCCAAGTCATTTGTTCGCCAGTTCTTTTATTGATTGGGAGAACTGCTTTATCACGAGGAAATGATTGAAGATCTTCACTAGCCATAAAGGTGAGAATAGCTGTTAAAATGACATTCGACTGAACGTCATCAAATACAATTTTATCGTAAGTGTCTAGATTGGTGTGCCAAGTATAATTTCTGTAATCCCAGCTTAGTGAGCTTAAAGAGAAGCCAGGAGCTCCAGCAGCTAAGAAAGATGCATAATCAGAACTTCCTCCGGAAGGTGCTCCAGGAAATGTAGTTTCTATATGCTTTTTTATGGATTCTGGCACTGGTTGTAACCATCGCCCAATAAATTCATAGGCATGTAAAAAACCTTGTCCACTAATATTAGTTACTCTGCCAGTTCCATTGTCTTGATTAAAAACAGCTTGAATTCCGTTTACGAGTTCAGGATGATCTTCAACAAAGGATCTTGAGCCGTTCAAACCTTGTTCTTCACTTCCCCAAAGCCCAACTATTATTGTGCGTTTAGGATTAGGGTAGACTTTTTTAAGAATTCGTGCAACTTCCATCATCGTGATTGTTCCTGTTCCATTATCTGTAGCACCACTTCCTCCATCCCAAGAATCGAAGTGAGCAGACAAAATGATGGATTCATTGGATTTTTCAGATCCAGGAATTGTAGCAATAGTGTTAAATGTTGGTGCTGTTTTTAAATTCGTTGATTCTGAATAAATAGTAAGCTTAGGATTGTTTCCACTTTCAGCTAAACGATAGACTAAACCATAATCTTCCATAGAAATATCTAGAGTTGGGATTGATTTAGTGTAGGAACTAAAAATTTTATTTACTCCAAATCCACGCGACCAATATGAACTTAGAATCGCCTTCGCTCCAGCTTTTTCTAAAGCAATGGGTAAAGTTCTTCGGTTATAACCTGATTTCTCAACTCTTTTATTCCATGCTTTGCTTAAAGAATCTTGCAAGTTTTTCATTGCTTCAAAAGATTCTTCAGTAGCGTATTCTTTCCAATTGTATTCAGGTCTTCCTGTTGGTTGTGCCATAGAAATTAACACAAGTTTACCTTTAACACTTGGAAGCCATTTTGCATATTCTAAGGAGTCGCTTAAATCGGGAAGAATGATAACTTCAGCATTTTTAATTCCTTTTTTACTTGTTCCAGGGCTCCACGCTAACATTGTTCCATTTAGAGTTTTCACTCTTGGTTCAACCAAATCGATATGAGTTATACCTCTTTGCCATCCTTTCCATTCTCCCCAGTTTTCATTTTTTGCAGAAATATCCCATTCTTTGAATTGTTGAACAGCCCAATCATGTGCCTTTTGTTGTTCAGGTGTTCCTACTAATCTAGGGCCGATAACATCAAGTAACTCATGTGCTAGCCTTTTTAAGTCTGAATTTGACTCTGCTTCTGAAATAATTGCGTTAATAATTTCTTGTTGATTAAGCTCTTGGGCAAAAAGGCTTGAAATCTCAAAAGTAACAAATAATACTAGTAAAAGATATCTCTTCATTTTGTTTTAATTAAGTGGATAAAGATTTGGAAATTAAAATACATATCGAAGTTCAATTAAATTTATAAATAGTGTAAATCAAGACTTGATTGAAGTTTCACAATGAATGATTGAGTTCTAAAATGCTAAAAAAAATAACTTCATTTCTTGTATCTGATTGCCTAATTCATTATTGTAAGATACATGTAGGTGTTGAACAATAAATTGATAAATCATGGTTAAAATTGTCGTTGCTGACGATTCCAATTTAATTCGTATGAAGCTTAAAAAGCATCTCAAAGATGAATATGATGTAATTGAAGCTCATAATGGAAGAGATGCATTACTTAAAATAAAAATTGAAAAACCAGATATTGTTCTTTCTGATTTATTAATGCCTGAAATGGATGGTTTTGAATTACTTCGAAGAATTAAAGAAGATAAAATTCTTGTTCCTGTTGTCGTACTAACTGCTGATATTCAATTTGAGACGAATCAAAAATGTCTTGAGCTTGGTGCTTATAAAGTATTAAACAAACCTCCAAATAGAGAAGAGTTACTCAAAACCCTTGAAGAGGCTTTGCTATCTAAGGAGAACGCTTAATGATTTTAAGTGAAGAACAACTTGATGCCTTAACCGAAATTATAAATATTGGTGTAGGTAAAGCAGCTAATACACTTAACGAGTTAACAGAATCTCACATTTTATTAAGAGTACCAAACATTCAACTCTATGAAATTAATGAAATTGATAGAGTTCAAGCTCGATATGGAATCGACAATGTTGCTGCTGTTATTCAAGGTTTTCATGGGAAATACGATGGTAGAGCTGCATTAATCTTTCCTCCTGAATCTGCATTAGATTTAGTGACTGGTGTAACAGGAGAAGAGCCTGAAGACGATGACTTAGATGCAATTCAAGCTGGTACTTTATCTGAAATTGGGAATATTGTTATTAACGCTTTAATTGGAACAATTGCGAACCTATTAGATGATCACCTAGATTTCGAACTTTCTGAGTATATGCTCGATTCTATTCCTAATCTATTTATTAAAGAGAAAATTCAAAATCCAAATTCATTAATGTTGATTTCAGAAGTTCAATTTATAATTGAAAAAATGAATATCAATGGGCATATTATTTTAACATTCGACATCGATAGTCTAGAAACACTATTTTCCCTAATTAATGACAAATTTTTCTGACAGTCTTTATATTTAACAAATTATGTGTTTTTCAGGCTGTTTAATGTATTTCTTTTCGTTATTAATTTTTCTTTTTCAACCAGCAATAGATCAAAACTCTAGTATTGATTCAGCCATTGCATCAGAAATAGTTGATTGGGTGATTCAAAAAACGAAGACTTTGGATAAGGATAGTAAATTCAAAATAACGTCTGATAATGAAGAGTTTACTCATTTTCTAGAAGAAGACTTTATTCTTAAAAATGGTCGTCTAGTTGAAAAGACTGATTCTTTAACTTTTTTATTTTCTGTAACCACTAAAGGTGAGTTTTCAAAAACTAATGAGAATATTCATTTAGATGGAGTAGCCTTAATAAAGCTTATCAACTCAAATCAAATTATTGAAACTAAGCGTCTTCTGATTAAAAAGTCGGTATCGAACACATTTGAGTTAGAAAGTATATTTTGGCTTGAAAAAAAAGCAACTAAAAAGGAGAACGTAGTAAGAAAATGGGTTGAACCTAGTTTAATACTTTCTGCTATGCTATTATCTGTGTATTTACTCTTTTCAGTAAGATCTTAATGCGTAACATTTTATTATTTATCTCTTTAAGTATTTTAATTTCATCTTGTGCAAATCCAGTATTGCCAACCGGCGGTCCGGCTGATAAAAGTGCTCCAATAATCACCAAAACAGAACCGGAAACAGGAACTTTAAACTTTTCAGGGAATGAAATTCGATTTTATTTTGATGAATATGTTCAACAAGCGAGTTTTAAACAAGCATTTAGTATTGAACCCGATCTAGGAATTCAATATGATATTAGTTTTAAAGGGAAATCGGTAATTGTAAAGTTAAAAGGAAAATTACCTGAAAACTCTACATTTATTGCCGAATTGGGAACCGCAGTATCTGATTTTAAATCGAATAAATTAAAAAGTCCTTTTAGTTTAGCTATTTCAACTGGTGATAAAATGAATAAGGGTGAGTTGAAAATAAAATATTTACAAGCATTAAATGGCGATAGAGTTGAAAACTCAACCTTAATGTTGTTTAAAGAAAATCAGAAATTTTCTGAAAAAAGTTTTTACACTGGTAAGCCAGATTCATCAGGAACGATTCGATTTTCTTATTTACCTGATGGAAGATATAAAATCATTGCCATAGATGATTTGAATAGAAATCGAAGTAAAGAAGATTTTGAATGGGCACAACCTATTTATTCCGAATATGTTGATATTAAACAAGATACAACTATTGAACTAAAAACTGTTTATTATTCAAAACCTGATACTTTAGCTCCTGAAATTTCAGGAATTGGAGTGTTCTCTTCTAGCCGATTACGTTTGCGTTTTTCGGAAGATGTGTTTTTAAATTCCGACTCAAGTTTAACTGTTATATCAGAATTAGACTCCTTACAGTTTAGAATTTTCTACAATGAAAAAGATGATTTTTCTGTTTATTGGGCTGGATCAAGAGATGAATTTACTTCATCAAATGAAGTAACAGCGCAATTGCCCACTTTTGTAGATGGCTACAGAAATCCACTTAAAGAGAAATCATTTACTTTTACTTCTGATGTCTTATCAGATACAACTCAACTCAGAATAATAAAACTTGAACCGCAAAAAACATTAAGTGAAAACGATACTTTAAGAATTTATTATAATGGGTTTATTTCTCAAACTATAATTGATTCATTAGAGGTAATTGCTCAAGAAAGTAAAATAAAAGGGTATTCCTTTTCAAAAATTGAAGATCACATTTTAATGATTTATCCCGAAAAAAAATGGGATCCATTATTGTCGTATCAATTTAGATTCTTTAACCCCGCATCAGCAAATTATCTTACTCATTCTCCCCAAATATTAAGTAATGATGAATTATCGAGTATAGAATTAGTAAGAAGTGATAGTTTAAGTTATAATGAAAAAAATCAATGGATTATTGAATTAATCGGGGAGACCTATTACAGAAGAATTCATAGTTCAGAAAAAAAAGTACTAATTGAAAAAATTGGAGAGCAAAGTTTATTAGTTAGAGCTTTCGACGATTTAAATGGGAATGATTCTTGGGATAGTGGAAAGATTGAACCCTATGATAAGCCAGAACCGTTTTTTGTTCAAAAGAAAGTAAACCTACAAAAAAAGATGACTGCAACTCTGAGTATTGATTTTTAAGTACTCATACTGTTTAAATATTATAAACCTTTGCAAACTCTTAAAAAAGTGTATATAGACAAAATAATCGGAATTTACACGATTTGTACGGTCACAAACCCTTTAAATTGATAATTGTATTGTCTATTATATTGTTTTACAAACTAGCTTTGTTTCAAAGCTCTTTTTTGTTGAAACATATCATAAATCATCCAAGCAACGGTAAATGGGGGGAAGATAACACCTATTATTAATTTCAAAGTCTTGGTTCGCTTTGGGGGAAGAATCATAATTCCAGCCATTCCTGCTAACCAAAAAATAATCATAAATAAGCCAAACCAAAGGATTAGCAGGCTTCCCCAAAAATTAAAATGTTCGTAAAGCCAGTCTAGCATAAAAATTCAATTAAGGGCTTAAAAAATCAGTAACTTTACGTAAAATTAGTCAAATACTTTTTCAAAATCAGCATTAATGAAAAGAAAATTACCAACGGTAGCTATTGTAGGTCGCCCAAATGTCGGAAAATCAACCTTATTTAATCGTTTAACAGGTGAGCGTAAAGCCATTGTAGATAATCAATCAGGAGTTACAAGAGATCGCCATTATGGTGAAAGTAATTGGAATGGACGTGAGTTCGTAATTATTGATACAGGTGGCTACGTTCCTGAAGATCCTGATTCAATAATAACAGGTATTAGAGACCAAGTTCACCTTGCCCTTAATGAGGCTGATGTAATTTTATTAGTTGTTGATGTTGAAATCGGAATCACTGATTTAGACAGAAATATTTCTTTAATTTTAAAAAATCAGACAAAACCAGTTATTGTTGTTTCAAATAAAGCAGATAATGATCATAAAACTTGGCAAGCTGCAGAATTTTATGGTTTAGGATTCGAGAAAAATTACGCTGTTTCAGCAATTTCCGGAATGGGTACAGGTGACTTTTTAGATGACTTAATTTCACAATTACCTGATGATATTATCATTAGCGACGAAGAAGAGTCAAAATATCCTCGTTTAGCCGTTATAGGTCGTCCAAATGTTGGAAAATCAAGTTTTGTAAATAGCTTATTAAAATTAGAACGCAGCATAGTAAGTGAGATTGCGGGAACAACACGCGATTCTATCAATTCATTTTTTGAATACGAAGGTCAAATTTATGAACTTGTTGATACCGCAGGACTTCGTAAAAGAACAAAAGTAAACGAGTCAATTGAATTTTATAGCACTTTAAGAACCCAAAAAGCAATTCGAGAATGTGATATTGCAATTTTAATGATTGATGCCGTACAAGGCTTAGAAGCTCAAGATATTAGAGTTTTAAGAGAAGCTGAAAAGTTCAATAAAGGTATCGTTCTAGTTGTAAATAAATGGGACTTAGTTGAAAAAGAGACTAATACTTTAAAAAACTATATTGATGAAATTTATAAAAAGATTGCAACTTTGAATTATATCCCAATAGTTTCAGCATCGGCACTAACAGGACAAAGAGTATTAAAAGTTATTGAAGCTGCACAAGAAGTTGTTGAAGAACGCAAAAAAGTGATTTCAACTTCTAAAGTAAATAAGTTCATCGAAAAAATATTACGCGAAAGACCTTTACCATTACATAACCGCTATCCATTGACTATTAAATATGGTACACAGGTTAAAGCAAATCCACCGGTGTTTAGTTTCTTCATGAATAAACCGAAAGAACTGCCACCAAACTACAGAAGGTACATGGAATCGAAGCTTCGAGAGGAGTTTGGCTTTCGTGGAGTACCAATTACTATGGTATTTAAAGAAAAATAACGAAAATGTGTGCTTTTCTTTGCTCTAATGCACTTTTCGGGTTATTTTTGGACACTTTCTAATAACGTTTCATTTTAAAACCAATTCACATGGCTCAGGATTTAGAAAAACCGGTTCTTAACGCACAAAACAAAGATTTCAGTAGTGAACGAAAATTAACGTTCATGGAAAACCTGTATCTCCCTGAAATTTTAAAAGGCATGGCTTATTCATTCAAACAAATGTTTCAGCCAACAGTAACAGTTCAGTATCCGGAAGTTAAATGGGATCCACCAGCAATTTTTAGAGGAAGACCCGTTTTAGTTAAAGACAATGGAAAAGAACGTTGTGTAGCTTGTGGTTTGTGCGCACGTGCATGTCCACCTCTAGCAATTTCAATGCAAGCATCAGAAACTGATGATCCAAAAGAACGTTTCCCAGATTTCTTTGAAATTAATATGCTACGTTGTATCTATTGCGGATTTTGTGAGGAAGTTTGTCCTGAAGAAGCGATTGTAATGAGTAAAGATTACGATATCGTTTTCGAATCTCGTGAAGAAGCAATTTATGGAAAAGACAGATTGTTAGTACCAAAAGAAGATCTTAAAGAACGTTTAGATTTTTTACGTGCATACAAAAATGAACAATTTGGTAAATTCTACGATTTTCAAGAAGAAAATAATATTCACTCTGTTCGTAATAGAGATGAAAATTGGGAAACTAGTCTGTCTTTAGTTTCTTTAATTGAAGCAAAAGAAGCACAAGCAAAATTGAAAAATTGAAATTCGGGCTAAAGTAATTTAGCCTGCTTTCTTTATTGTTTTTAAAAATTAAAAGATTTTTGATTGATGGAATTCAATAAAACACAGATTGATCAACTTACAGAAGATGTAAGTTATCTTCAGGATGAAGTTGAAGCCTTAAAATATGTAATACACTCTGTTCCGTTTGAGGAAAAACCAGCCGGTAGAGAATCTATTTTAGAATTAGTGGCTATGATTGATCATGCCCAAAAAGTTTTTTACAGACCATTTGTTGAATCTGTAGCAGGTTTTGCAAAACCTGATGATTATATTGACGATGATTTTAGAAAATCGTTCTCTTTGGAAATGGAGAAAATTGAAACGGTTGATAATTTATTAGATAAAATTATTAAACACAGAGCAGCTCTATTATCTGTATTACAAAAAATGAATATTATTGATTGGAATAGAAAAGGATTAGTTAAGGGACGTTCTAAAACAATCTATACTGTTATCACTGAAATGGTTGAATTTGAGAGAAACCAATTAAAAATGGTTGCTGAGCGCGTTATTTCTTTAGAAAGAGATCGCCAGCACTAAGATGTCAAAATTGTTTGACTTATTACTTTCATTTACTCTTATCTATTCAATTTTCCAATTGATAAAATTAGATTTACGAGTAAAAAAAGCAGAATATCTTTTATATATATTGGGGTTATTAGGCTATTTCGGAATGATAATATCCACCTATTTAGATTATTTTCTAGAACAATATAATTATGTCTTTGATCAGCGTTTAATGTATGAATGGTCGAATATTTCAGGAGTTGCTTTTGTTTTATCTGGCTTAGCATTTTTAATATATAATTCAAAACCACCTTTTGCTCGTTTTCCAATTTTATTGTGTTTTATACCTCTAATGATAATTCCAGCTTATTATTTCTCCCTGTCTACATTGGCTTTAAAAGAATGGATTCTAATGATTTATGAAACAGGAGCCTTTCTTGTTGCCATTTTAATGTTTGGAGCATTAATTCGGAAATCTTTGAATTATATAATAATTCTAATGGCTTTAATTGTGATTTTAGCAGGTTATATACTTTCACACGCTGATTTTCAAGTAACAACATCAGCAGAGTGGATTTGGAAATCATTTATAATTTCGGGCATGTTTATTCTCATTCATGGCTTTTATAAAATTGAACAAAAGGATGAAGAATCCTATTCAAAAATTCAATCTCTAAATTAACAAACCAATAACCTAAACTTAAAGTAGGCAACTATGTCAATTTCAATTGGATCCAAAGCACCAGATTTTACTTTAAAAAATTCTGATGGTAAAGAAGTAACATTGAGTTCATTCAATGGCAATAAAAATGTTCTTGTATTATTTTTCCCTTTAGCATTTACAGGAGTTTGCACAGCAGAACTTTGTTCAACAAGAGATTCTTTAGCTGATTATAATTCAATGAATGCAGAAGTTTTAGCAATAAGTGTTGATTCTCATTTTACTTTAAAACAATTCAAAGAAGCTAATAATCTTAATTTTGATTTATTAAGTGATTTCAATAAAAAAACCGCTACAGCTTACGGTGCTTTGTACGATGACTTTTTTGGAATGACAGGCGTTGCAAAACGTTCAGCATTTGTTGTTGATAAAGAAGGTGTAATTCAATATGCTGAAGTTCTAGAAGCAGCTAAAGATTTACCGAATTTTTCTGCAATTCAAGAAGTTTTAAAAGGACTAAACTGATACTTGTTTAAACTTGATTAAAAAAAAGCTGACTAAGTCAGCTTTTTTTGTTTAAGAAAGTACCCAATCTTTTAAATATGAAAATCGTTCTGTTATTTCGCCATTTTTTGCAATAGTAGCACGATTTGTGATTTCATGATTACTTTGTAAATCTGGGATGATGTAAGTCATTAAGGCATTTCCAAACTCTTCACTAGCATTTCTGGGTAATTCGTTTGGCAAATTATCAACTGTCATCATATCTAAAGAATCTTTGGTAAAGGGTTGAACCTCAGACTTTGAAATTTTGTCAATTCCCATAAATGGTTCTGCAATCGTTGTTGCTTTGAGTGTGCATGGGACAGAACCTTCAATATCGCATGTAATATCTGCAATAGTTTGAATGGCAAAATTATCTTGATTCATTTCTTCCCATGTGAAAAATACCGGAGCTTTTGGATTCCAAAAAACGGCATTAATAAACACATCAGTGTGAGGATAAAACTCATTAAATGTGCAATTATATTCATCGGGATGTTCGAAAAAATGAGACAAGACTATGTTATTATTTGTTTTATGTTTGTACAACATTTCAGTTGTCAGCTTAACATAAATCGGTTTTTCAGGTTTTTGTATCTGTAAATACTCCTCAACACTTACTTCTTGAATTCCGGCGGAATCTAATAATTCCCAAGCACCTCTTGCAACTCTTCCGTCACCAGAAACCGCAAATTTACCAGGTGCAAGTTTTGCTGCTAAACTATAATCAACTAATTCTTTATAATCTTTCTGTTCTGAAGCAGGTTTTAAATTAGTGAAATCACCTTTATTTACTGCATTTACTCGTTTATTCCATGTTCTTAAGGCATTGTAAGAACCAACAATACCTGCCCAACGTCCAAAGGCAACTAAGCGAATCCCTTTTTCATTGGTAATACACTCATAATCAACCAATTGAATATTCTTTTCTAAAATAGCCTTTAGAAGTTTTTTATTATATGCTTGTTTTTTAATGGTATGCGAGAAGAAAAAAAAAGGTTTATTTGAAATTAATGATGAAATAGGAACTTCTTTTACTCCAAATAAAAAATCGCAATCAGAAATATCTTCTTGAACAATTGCTCCTGCATTTTCAAATTCACTATCAGAAAAACAACGCGTTTTTGCCGGTTGAATAAAAAACTGAAAAGAGGGGTTTGTTTTTATAATGCTTTTAATTTGATCGGGAGTAAAAGCAACTCTCGTGTCAGAAGGGATTTTTTCTTCCCGAATTAATCCAATTTTCATACTACTCCAATGCTAAATAGACATAATGTTAATTTTGCAAAAAGTAGGAAACAACCGTTTCTAAAACAATTGAAAGTCAAGTAAAAGGAATTAATAAATTGCTTTACTTTAAGTATATTGCTTACCTGAACGAAATGGGTATAATTACTGTTCGTCTTCACTAAAATAGTAAGAGCTATTTTAGTGATTTAAGAAAAAACCTATTTGAGATTGATTATTCGTATTTATTTAAGACCTTTTAGTTTATCGTCATGAAAAATTTTCTCGTACTATTATTTAGTTTAAGTACTGTTTTAGCTAGTGCTCAATCTAAAAAACCATCTGTATTAATTGTAACTGCTCATCCCGATGATGATGCCTTATTTTCGGGTACAGTTTACAAAATTACCCATGATTTAGGTGGAACTGTAGATTTAGCATTAGTTACAAATGGTGAGGGTGGATACAAATACAGTACTTTGGGCGAAGCAATTTATGGCCTAAATCTTACTGAAGAAGCTATCGGTAGAGAGCATTTACCAAGAATTCGAAAAATGGAATTGATGAAAGGTGGGGAGATTGTTGGTCTTCGCAATTATTTCTTTTTAGATGAACATGATGTTGAGTATACAACTGATATGGAAGCTGCATTTGCTACTCATTGGGATACAACAAAAGTAAAACAGCGTTTTCGTAGAATTTTAAAAGAAAATAAGTATGATTTTATATTCACCATGCTTGCTACGGAATCTACTCACGGACATCATAAAGGTGCAGCTATTTTAATGATGAAAGTTGTATCTGAGCTTCCTAAAGATAAAAGACCAATTGTTTTATCAGGAACAATGTTTAGTCATGAAGCAGGAAAACCTAGTCCATATAGCGGATTTCCAGGATATTCATTAACTAAAGTAAGTTCGGATACAGCTTTTGTTACTTTTGATCGAATGCAAAAATTTGGCTTTAATGATCGTTTAAATTATCAAATAATAGGCAATTGGGTAATTGCGGAACATAAATCTCAAGGTTCAATGCAACTATTAATGAATAGGGGCGAGATTGAATGTTACTGGTTTCTTGATATGAACAGACCAGAAGATTTTAAAAAAGTGTACACTTTATTTTCTAGTATTAGTCCACAGTATGGCAAGAAATAATTTAACTAGTTGTTTTTACTAATAATGAATTCGCTAACTCAGATAATTGTTGAATTAAATTTGTGATTTCTAAACCTTGATTAGTACTTAATTGAACAGCTTCTCGCATAGTTAACGTAACATCGGTTTGAATTTCAACAGACTTGGTGATTTGAACTTGATTTGAACTAATCTCCGTTATTATCTTATTCAAATGTTTTAAATCATTGGATACTCCACCAATTTCGCTTTGAATAGAATTTAGAGTTTTTTCTATACTCACAGTAGATTCTGTAGTTTGGAGAGAAAGGTTTTTAATCTCATTTGCAACAACAGCAAAACTAATTCCTGCAGAACCGGCACGTGCTGCTTCAACACTAGCATTTAACGATAAAAGGTTTACTTGCGAAGTAATTGATCGAATTATGTCAGAAATTTTTTCAATTTCGCGACTCTTTTGCATTAATTGATGAACTCTTTCACTGTTATTCTGTGTTAATTCTTCAGCAATTTGTATAGTTTTTTGTGATGATTTTGCATGATTGACAATAAGTATAAGATTGTCATTTATTTGCTGTATCGCTTTATTCATTTCGGAGAATCGATTTGTAACTTCAATCGAATATTCTGCACAATGAGATGCCTTTTGTGCGGTTTCGACTACCGTTTTAGAAATATCGATTTGTGTAGTTTCCAGTTTCGCAACTGTATTTTCTAATAAAAGATCAATATACTGATATGCTGCACGTTTATTCTGTTCGAAAATAATAGCTAGAATGTATGTAAGTATCACACCTCCACCAAAACCTATTAATTGCCTTGGAACTTCAGTACCTGGTGCATAAAGACTTGGAAATGCATAATTCGTTTTTGCTAAATAAACCAAAATACCTAAATAAATAAGAGAAATTAATCCCCAAAATATAGCTGACCTAAAACCTGCTATGAGTAAACTAACTAAAACTAGAATAGAAAACCATGAGTTAGATGATGCAAATAAACCGCCACTATTGTAGGATAAAAATATAAGTGAGGCGCAAAGCATTAAGCCTAAGTAGTTACCAGATACTCGTAAATTTTGACTTACATAAAAAATAGCCAAGCCCAAAATATTTAAAACAGACATTAGATATAAAAACTTCGCACCAACAATAAAATTAAGCGAAGTGATGTATAAAGTTCCATAGAGAACTCCAACTATCGAAAAAATTATAGTGGTACGAATGAAAAGTCTAGCTTTTATAAAAAAATCTTGATCTTCAGATTCATCAATCTTAATTAAATTATGTATCCAACTCATAACAATCTATAAAATTCATCAGTGTTATTTTGATTCGAAAGTATAAAATTACATAAACTGTCTTAAGACAAAAGGTATTTAAGTATTAAACTAAATTTAGATTTGGTTTGACGACTCTGTAATAGGTAAAGTTAATCTCGGGAAGAGTAGCAAAACCTCGCAACCAATTTGTTTATTACTTTTAATAATAAGTTTCCCTTTTTGATGAAGCATTATCTCAGAAACTAAACTAAGTCCTATTCCAATTCCATCAGGATTGTTTTTTTTATTTTCTAACTTTTGACGAGAGAAACTTTCTAGAATTGAAAGTCCGTTTTCAGGTTTAATACCAAACCCAAAGTCTGTTACAGAAATTCCAATTAAGTTATTTTCTAGTACACTTTTAATTTTTATAACTCTATCGGGTTTACCATATTGAATTGCATTCAATAGAATGTTTTTTACTGCTATTTGGATTAATTCTTCATTTCCAACAAAGAATGCATCATCATTTACAGTTTTCTCAAAATCTAGTTTACATTCTACGTTTGATGCAGAACAGGTTTTTTCAAAGTTTCTTATTATTGTTTTTGCATGAATAGGAGAGTCGCTGTATGAGATTTCTTTATTCTCTAATTTCAATAAATAAATGATTTGATCAATAAATCGAGATAAGTTTTGTGCATAATTTCTTGTAATCCCAAAATACTCTACATGATCAAGTTCAAATTCTTTTCCATAATTCAGATACAAATCAGAAGTTGCAAGTAAACCAACTATTGGATTTCTGACTTCATTAATAATTACTTCAATCAATTTTGAGGCAGGAACACATTTATTTGGAATATATTCACCATTTCCAGTAAATATGAAACTTTGAGTGAGTTCAATTTTTTGAAGTAATCCTTTAATTTGAATTCGATAGGAAGGGAATCTTTTCTCTAGAATTATATTTCTTTGTAAAGGAGATTCATCAAATTCATAAATATAATTGAATGATGCTAAAAACTGATCAATTGTATTGAAATCAATTGTTAAAGAAGGATCGTTTATTGGCAGATAATCGGGCAACTCGTACGTTAGTAAAGTTTTTGCTTTACTAAAAGTAAGTTTAATAAAATCGGTTTTTGTAATAATCTGCGTCATATTTATGCCCAAAAATAATCTATCTCAATTAGGTAAGTTTTGAATGTGAAATTTTTTTAATTAATTAGTTTTTATAATAAACACAAAAATAAAAGATATTTATGACCTTAAAATAATGTCGTTTTTTGATCACATAAGCTAATATCATTTCTGCAATGATGTAATCAATATTACACTTGTTTAATAAAAGTGTTTTTGAAAAATTAATATAATGAGTTGAATTTAAGATGATTTAATAGGACTATACAATCGATTTGTTTAATGAGATTTCGTTTTCTTTAAACTATCATTTAGTTATGTATGCTATTTATTAAGTGAGAAGGTGATTTCTGAATTTGGGCTTGTGTAAATATTCGAAATGCTTTGATAATCTCACTTTATCTAATTTGCAATGTCTAAAATGAAATGCGCAATTATTACGATGATTTTTCGTATTCAATCTGAAGTTTGAGTAGATTAATTATTAAATTTACCCGAATCAAAAAAGATGTTGACCAATGCCTCAGATTGTTGTAACATCAGTATTCAGAACAAACAAAAAAAAGTTTTTAAGACTATGTCAGAAGAAAAAGAAGATAAAGACCTCAAAAAAAACGATAAAGTTCAAATTGATAAACGTTTATTAGAAGGCAGAAATGTATTTCTTTGGGGTCAAGTTGATGATGACTCTGCAAAACATGTTGTAGATCGCCTTTTTTATTTGGAACTCACAGATCCAGGCAAACCAATCACATTTTATATTAATAGCCCTGGTGGTTATGTAACTTCTGGAATGGCTATGTATGATGCAATGCAAGCAATTTCCTCACCGGTTCACACCGTTTGTATGGGTTTAGCTGCTTCGATGGGAAGTATTTTATTATCAGGTGGTGAAAAAGGTCACCGTTCCATATTTAAACATGGAAAAGTTATGATTCACCAGCCAAGTGGTGGCGCAAGAGGACCATCAACTGATATTGAAATTCAAGCTCGTGAGATTTTAAAAACAAAAGAAATTGGAGCTAGAATCTTAGCTGAAAATTGTGGTCAACCTTTCGAAAAAGTTATGAAAGATTTCGATCGTGATTACTGGATGGATTCGGACGAGTCTCTAGCTTATGGAATTGTTGATTCAATTAGTACAAAATTCCCGATTTAGTAATTTAATTTCGAATTCAGATTTTATAAAAAAGGCTAATAATGGTAAATTATTAGCCTTTTTTTTATTCAGACGGTTTTGGCATCAGTTTTTTGAAAAACTCTAGATCTTCGTTTAGTTCCAATTTTTTCTTAGCACGTGTGACTGCCACATAAAGAATATTAATCTCTTCAGGTTCAATTTTAGATGGGTCTTTTAGGGTTTGATCAACAGTGAGTTCGGTAAAATCAGAATGTAATTTTACTTCGTTGAACTCTAAGCCCTTAGCTTTGTGAACTGTAGTAAATAACACATCAGCTTCTTTGGGAATATCAATCGCTCTCATGCGAATTTTGTTAACTAACATGGGAATTTCATATCGGTATTTTTCAACAATAGAAATTCTAGATTGTAATTCTCGGTCTTCAGTGTCTTTTGCATATTCATTTAATTCAGAAAAGTGTCGAAATCGTTTTAGAAATGAATCTTGAACCATTTTTGCATCACCATGCCAGATTTTCCAAATGTCTAGAATCATTTCTGGTTTAATTTGATCAACACCGCCTAAATAATGAATTTTCTTCGTTTTATGCCACTCAACTGCGAGATCAAATAGTCCTGCATTTGTCCTTGAAAGTAAGGCAAATCGTTGACCTGTTTTCCCAATTTTACTTGGGCCTCCTAATCCTCTAAGCAGTCTGTCTTCGTCTTTAAATTGAGAAACTAAAGCAGTTGCTAAATTTGCAATGTTATGATCAAACCGAAAACTTCCCGTTAAATTCGCTTGTAATTCAGCTTCAAATTCATCCATTGCATTAATTGCACCACGAAAACTGTATAATTGTTGATGACTATCACCAACCATAATTACTGGACATTTTTGATTTTTTAAAATACCTAAGGTTACAGGATTACTGTCTTGAGCCTCATCTAATAATATAATGTCGTAGGGGAGCTGTTCATTTTCAATTTGAAAAAGTTTTAAATACCCATCATGTTCCATGGGAATAGCTTTATTCATAGGATCAAGCATTGCATTCCATACTCGTTTCGCTAAATCAACATAATCTAGTTTTATTTTTTTGATGAATGGAATGTGTTTTTTCTTGATTTTCTTGTCTTCTGAGAAAATGAAATTAAGAATGGTATCGAGAACAAATCGTGCTTCAATCAGATTGGGTAAATCTAAAAAATCAAAAATATGATAAGGTTTGAGTGAACCAATTTTATCTTTGAATTGATGTCCATTTCTCATCCAAGCTAAACTGTGAATCGTTTTACAGACCACATTTGAAGGAAATCGTTTAGCGGCTTGCAACTGCATTGATTTATTAAATGCAAGGTACAAAAACTGCTTATTAGGTCGATTTAGTGCATAGCTGATTAATGTACTTGTTTTACCCGTTCCCGCAAATGCAGTGATTTTAAATCGTTGTTGTTGTTTAACTTCCTGTTGAATTATAAAAAGTTGTTCTTCAGTTAATTGCTTCAAGTTTTTTTCTTTTTAATACTTTTAGAAACCAAATCGTAAGAATGATCGATTAATTCGTTTAGAAAATCCACTGGAGCAGATTCGAAATAAACAGAATTCCAATGTTTTTTGTTCATGTGATAACCCGGTTTAACAAATTCAAACTCTTCTCTTAGTTCAATTGCTTTCTCAGGTTCACATTTAAGATTTATAAAATAGGGAGGTTCAAGACTTAGAATTGCGAAGATTTTCCCTGAAACTTTAAGTACTAAAGAATCATTATCAAATGGAAAGGATTCATCAACATTTTCTTTTGAAATACAATAAAGGCGCAGCGATTCTATAGCTTTCATTATCTTTTATCTAATCAATTTCACGACGAACAGGTCTAGTTCTATCTGACTCTTTTAAAACTAAAGTGTCTTTAACACTCGGGCTTTTGTTTTCTAATAAGCGAGTTTGCTCTTCGCTTAAAATATCCATCGCTTTATTTAGAATAGTTTGATATTCTTCAATATTGTTATGATACCATAATTCAGAGTTTTGAAATTGTTCAAGACTTATTTGATAGTTCATTAAAATACTATCTCTAAGCTGAATAACTAACAACGTATCGTTATAGGTATTTAACACGCTTTGAACAAGTTGAAATTCGATAACTAAATTAGCAAACGTTTCTTTATCAATGAGATCTGATGGAGGTTTTTGAGTTTCTTTTGAACAAGAAATGGGCAAGAGTGCTAATAATAAACACACTTGAAAAACTTTAGAAGCGAGTTTTAGAACATTAATTCTCATAGAATGAATTATGATTTTGTTCTTAATGGACGCATCGTTAATTCATCAATGAGAAAATTATCGCTCGTTTTTAACAAAAACTCAATCGTTTCTGCGACTTCATTCGGGTCAAGTTTATTACTTGAACCCTTAAAATTTTCCATGTTTGCGAATAATTTGGTATCGATGCTTCCAGGAAAAACACAAGTTACTTTAATTCCAAAAGATCGAACTTCTTTCATTAAAGCTTCCGAAAATCCTCTAAGAGCGAATTTGCTTGCGTTATAAGCACTAAGTTCAGAATTGCCTAATAAACCTGCAATCGATGCTATATTGATTATATGTGAAGGTTTTTCACTTGCTTTTAAAAGTGGAACTATTGCCTTAGTTAAGGTGAAAACAGCATTTATATTCAGATTCATCACATCGTTCCAGCGATCAATACTTGTTTCTTCAATGGAACCGTGATGAATAATTCCAGCATTTTGAATGAGAATATCGGGTGAATTACTTTTGGAAAACGTTCCATTTACCCAATTTAGTAATGCCGAAGTATTTGTAATATCTAAAACAACAGGAGTGAAAAGTGTTCCAATTTCAAGCTGTAATTCTTCTAAATCACTTTGATTGCGTGCTAATCCATAAACATGAACGCCTTGTTTTGCCAATCGAAGACAAATTGATCGACCTAATCCACGACTAGCGCCCGTTACAATGGCAGTTTTATTTAGTAATTCCATAAGTAAAATCTTTTCAGCAAAAATTAGCTGAGATAGGGTTAAAATGTATGAATCGAATATAAGAAATTGAGCAGGCTCTATTTTGAAGGCTTTTATAAATACTTACCTTTCAATATGGAAAAAAGCATATTTATACTCGATATTGGAAATTCAAGAGCAAAGTTAAGTTGTTATAAAAATTCAATCTGGGAATATTGTTTTAGCATTCAACGTAAGGATTATTCTATACTTGGAAATTCCATAAGAGAAATGGTTTTAGATCAAGATCTTTTAATTTGGACAAGTGTAGTTGAGCAAGGTTCAGAAATTATTCGTAAAGAAATTGAGATAAATCAGTTTGAGCTAAAACGAACGCTAATCGATTTAGAATCAATAAATTATTCAACACCAACTACTTTAGGTTTAGATCGTTATTTTGCTTGTTTTGGTGCAAGATCGCAGTGTGAAACTACTTCCTGTATCGTCATAGATGCAGGAACTGCGCTAACAATAGACTTAATGAATAAAAATGATGTTTTTGAAGGAGGAGTGATTAGTCCGGGTTTGCAATTATGGGAAATTGGACTTAAACAACATGCTCCTGCATTACCAACTGTTACTCGTGAAATTCCAGAAAAATGGCCACCGAAATCAACAACTGATGCATTAAAATGGGGGATAAGCGGTGGTTTTATAGCACTTATCGAATCAATGATTGAAAAGTGGAAACGAGATTATCCGGTCGCAAAAATATTTAGTACAGGTGGCGACGGAGAATGGGTTTCTCAACAGATCCCGAATTGTACTTTCGATCGTTTTCTTGTTGAAAAAGGATGTGTTGAGTTTTGGAAAAATCAACAATGAATTACTCTAGAAAGTATATTTCAACAAATTATTAGTGATTATAAACAATTTGAAAGGGTGTAAACCCTAAATCAAGAACTATTAAGCTTACCACTATAAACCAGTTTTTTTATTCAACGAATTTTCTAAATCATACCTAAAGGTTATATCAATTTTAGTTGTTGAATAATTGCCTCAATAAATATTAATTGTATTAAGTAACTATAAGCTGTTCAATTGCTTAGGTGTTTAATGTTGACAAGTCTGAAAATAGTCCTAAATTTGAGTTTATTAAAAGAATACAATCTACACAAAAAAAGTAAAGCAAGATTTACTTGTCTTAATTGTCTAAAAAAAACGTATGAAATATTTCTCAGTCCTCATTGCCATAGTTCTATTTTGTTCAAAACTAAGTGCTCAAGAACTAAAATGGTCACCTAAAGATGTGATCGAATCCGAAACGGCAAGTTCATTTCAATTTTCACCAGATGGAAAATCAATTGTTTGGGTAAAACGAATACCGAATAAAGAAAAAGATACATTCATTTCTAAATTGTTTCTTACACGTTTGGACATGAAAGAAAAAGAAGAATTTGTAAATGTTCAAATGACTTACGGAGAGGATTCTGAAAGTAGTCCATTTTTCTCCAAAGATGGAAAGCTGATTTACTTCATGTCATCTAGGGAAAAAGAAAACACATTGTGGGCTTTAAATACTGCTGGTGGTGAAGCAAAAGAAGTAGTCACTTTTGAAGAATCCGTTTCCAATTTGAAATGGAAAAACGATGAAACACTTTTGTTTTTGGCAGAAGAAGGTAAATTGTTCAAAGAGCTTGAAGCAAAAGAGAAAAAAGATAATGTAATTGCTGTTGAAGACACTGTTTTATTCAAACCTGTAAGAATATTTGAGTATTCATTAAAAGATGAAACTATAAAACGAGTTAGCACCAATAACAAACAAATTGGTGATTTTTCGGTCAGTAAAGACGGAAAATGGTTAGTTAGCACCCAAATAATGAGTCCACATTATAACACAGACGGAAAACCAAAACCGACTTATCATTTATACAATCTTGAAAATGGTATTGTAAATGAAATCTTATCAGGAAAATATCAAACACCAGGTTCATTTGAGTTTTCAAAAGATGGAAAAAAGTTGTATTTCACGGCAATAACTTCTGGAAACCCTGAATGGGAAGGCGCTGGTATTAGTGAATTGTATGTGATGAACGTAAGTGATAGAAGTATCTCAAAAGTCGACATCAATAATGATTGGGGAATCGGTTACGGTGGATTTAAAGTCTTTGATGATGGCGTTTTAGTTAATATCGCAAAAGGTGTCTTGAATCCAATCGCTTATGTTGAGCAAAACAAAAAAGGAAATTGGAATCAAAAAGAACTGAATTTCGGAGAAAAATCAGGAAGAGTGTTTATTTCGGAAATTAGTGAGGATGAAAAACAATTGGTTTTTACCTACTCAACTGCATCAACACCTAGGCAATATGGTTTGGCTTCTGTTAATTTGAAAAAGAAAGCATTTTTCACCAAAGAAGAGACTTTGTTTAAACTAAATGGACATTTAGATAAATTACCAAAAGCCAAAACTGAAATCATTACTTGGACTGGCGCTTTAGGTGAAACCGTAGAGGGAATTTTATACTATCCCATTAATTACACAGAAGGTAGAGCATATCCTTTAGCGGTAACACCACATGGTGGACCAGCTGCCGCTGATATTGACTCCTGGAGCGACAGATGGTCTTATTTCCCGCATTTATTGGCAGAAAAAGGAATCTTTACCTTTAAGCCTAATTATCATGGTTCTTCGAATTATGGACAGAAATTTGTTGAATCCATAAAACACGGAAATTATTATGAATTGGAAATAGAAGATATTTTAACAGGTATAGACTATTTAGAGAGTAAAGGCTTAATCACCAAAGATTCAATGGCAGCTTTAGGTTGGTCAAATGGAGCCATTTTATCGACCATGCTTTCTGTTCGTTATCCTGAACTATTTAAATTGATTGCTTCTGGTGCTGGAGATATAAACTGGACATCTGATTTTGGAACCTGTAGTTTTGGTGTTACCTTCGATCAAAGTTATTTTGGAGGGGCGCCATGGGATGATAAAAATGGCAAAACCTATAATGAGATTTACATCACTAAATCGCCATTATTTGAGCTAGAAAAGGTAAAAACGCCAACTTTGATTTTCCACGGAAGTGAGGATAGAGCGGTACCAAGAGATCAAGGCTGGGAATATTATCGCGCTTTACAGCAAACTAACAATACTCCGGTTCGCTTTTTATGGTTTCCTGGTCAGCCTCACGGTTTAGGGAAATTGACCCATCAATACAGGAAAATGGAAGAAGAAATTTTATGGATTGATACATATTTGTTCGGAAAACCAAGTACTAAAAATCCTGCAATAAAAAAAGACAGTCCTTTGGCAGTGTTGAAGGAATCATTGAAAATCAAAAAACATGATTTGTTAATCGGTGATTTTCAAAATGAGGTTTTAATTCCTGAAGTTGTGTTACTTGGTAAAGACAGTATTTCTGTTGGGAAATTCGAAGTAACGAATGCGCAGTATGCTCAATTCAAAACAAATCATACATTTAGTGCATTGCAATCTAATTTCCCAGTAACTGGTGTATCACATTCTGATGCAATGGCTTATACAAAATGGCTCAGTGAAAAAACTGGAAAAACGTATCGTTTACCAAATGCAAAGGAAGCAGAAAAATGGAATGAAAAAGCAGTAAAATCAGCGAAAAAAGAAAACACGCTTAATTATTTAGCAGGATATGATTTGACCATTGATGATGCAAAAAAACTTCAAATCGATTTAGAAACTTTAAAAACGAATGTGATTAAAGAAGTTGGTTCTTTCGAAGCGATTAAAATGAATAAATCAGATATTTATGATTTAGTAGGAAATGTGCGTGAAATGACTTTAGATTCTTCTAAAGTGTATGGTTTTGGTGCATTAGACTTTGCAGATTTAAGTAATCCGATTTATTTCGGAGGTGATTCTTTTACTGGATTTAGAGTTGTTTTGGAGAAATAGATTTTTAGATTAGAAAATCTGTTTTCTTTGTAATTGAAATAAAAAAAGCACTTTCTTGTTTTAGAAAGTGCTTTTTTTTTTGAAACTGAACTTATTCAATCTCGCTTTGAGAAGAAGTTGTAGGATTCCTAAATCGTTAATTTTTTTGAAATCAATGCATCAACCATATCTAAAGCGACTAAATTCTCACCACCATGAGGAATGATAATATCAGCATATCGTTTTGTTGGTTCAACAAATTTTAAATGCATAGGGCGTACAAAATTTTCGTATTGATCTAGAACACCATCCAAGGAGCGGCCACGCTCAATAATATCACGACGCAATCTACGAAGCAGACGAATATCGGAATCAGTATCAACAAAGATTTTAATATGCATTAATTTTCGTAACAATTCTTCGTAAAAAATTAAAATTCCATCGACCAAAATAACTTGTTTAGGTGTCACAGTATTTACTTTTTCACTACGAATATGATTAACAAAATCATAAACTGGAATATCAACACTATAACCATTCTTTAATGCTTCAATGTGTCGAATCATAAGTTCAGTTTCTAAAGCCGCAGGATGATCGAAGTTTTGTTTGGTTCGATCCGATAAGGGAATATGCTTTAAATCTCTGTAGTACGAATCGTGGTCGACAAGTGTAAGGTTTTGTGGGCCAATGCGTTCGATTAAATGTTTCATAACAGTGGTTTTTCCAGAACCACTTCCACCGGCTACTCCAATAACTAATGGACCTGTTTGATTTTTGAACATAAATAGAATTATTTTTTTTACAAGTTAAACGTTACTTAACGTCCATTTTTTGTTTGTACTCTTTAACGGCTCTGTAAATAGCACTTGCAATTATATCTTGTCCGTATTTTGATTTTAAAAATCGTTCTTCTTTTTTATTTGAAATAAAACCAAGTTCGACCAAAACAGAAGGCATTGAAGCATAATAAAGTACAATAAAACCAGCTTGTTTAACACCTCTTGAATGTCTACCTGCACGATTTTTAAATTGATCATGTACTAAACCTGCCATTAATTGAGAATTAGCCATATTTGCGCTATTAGATAATTCATAAATTACTAATTGATTTACTGTAAGTTCATGGCTTTCAGATTCGTTGTTTTCATAACGAACTACGCTATTTTCATTTTTCATAACTTCTAAAGCATCATCTGATTTATGTTGACCTAAAAAATAAACTTCCGTTCCATACGCATTTCGAGCTTTAGCAGCATTTGTATGAATTGAAATAAATAAATCACCTTCAACTTTGTTTGCAAAATGACCTCTGTCTTCAAGTGGAATAAAGCGGTCATCTTTTCTAGTATAAATCACTTGTAAATCAGGAATGTTTTCTTCTATTAATTTCCCAAGTTTAAGAGCTACCGATAAGGCAATATCTTTCTCTTTTGTTTTATTAAAACCTAAACTGCCAGAGTCTTTACCACCATGGCCTGCATCTATAACAACTCGATCTATTTTTGCCTTGTCTTTAATCTTGTTGTAACTATCATCATAAATAAGTGTTGAAAAATCGAAGTCGATACCTTCTAGGTGTGCAGTTGTATCATTTTCAGTTATAATTTCAGATTCAGGAACATCTAACGAATCAGAAATAGAGTCTGATTCGTTAAGAGAATCAAGTTCATTGGGAATAATTTGAGTAGTCCAGTCAATTGGTGAGATACCTTCGGTTAAAATAGCTAAATCATTTTTTGATGCAATAGTTAAGGCAACTAACCAATCTTTTTTGTTAGCGTCGGGATAAGAACTTGTAATGAAATAGTTTTTTTCTTCAATTTTGATATCAAAACCTGCACCTCCAATAATCTCAAATACGTTTACTTCTTTTATAGGTGATTTTAGAGATAATTGAGAGGAATTGGGTAAAACCAATGTTGGCGAATATGCTGCAAATTGAATTAAATCTGAGCCTGATTGAATGATTTTTGCAGAATCCAAGCTCGCAGATAAATGAAATCGAATTACATAACCTTTTCCATCACTACGTTTTGTAATCGATAAACGTTTTATTTCTGTGTGAGTTTGAGCAATTGAAAACGAATAAATAGAAATAAAAAAGAGTAGTAGAATACAATATTTCTTCATTATCTAAAAATTGATAGTACGAACACGGTTGAAAGAATAAAGATGTTGTAGAATCTAAATTCACCAAAAAATGAAACTGCATTGTTTTATAAATGAAATTTCATATCGTCTAAATTTAGAACGAATAGCACTCATTCAGTTAGTTAAGAAATCCAAAAAAGAGCCATTCAAAACAAAAGAAAATACGCAATACCTCAATAAAAATAATAGAAAACAGTAATTTAATACAGTATTTGAGCTATTTATTCCTTAATCAACTAACAAAATTGAGCGAATCAATTTAAACTTGATTATTTTTAGTGCATGATACGACTTGCAATCGATGCTTCAACTCCAATTTGTGATATTGCTTTAATTCACGAAGAATCTAACAAAGAATTCGTTTTGTGGGAAGAAGGAAAAGGAATTCATTCTGATCGCCTATTTGAAGGAATAGAAGAATTAATAAAATTAGCGGGTATTTCTGTTCAAGATGTAGATGAATGGATTACAACGGGCGGACCTGGATCGTACACTGGATTAAGAATTGCAGTGAGTGCCTTAAAAGGAATTCTTTTTTTTAGCAAAAAGAATATGTTATCCGTTCAAACATTAGCTTTTTTTGCTAGATCTATGGCTGAAGAAAAACCGGAAAGTATTCGTTTTCATGCTTGTATTGACGCTAGAAGAACACATTTATATCACCAATTTTTCGAGATTAGAGAAAAAACTGTGATTTCTTCAAGTAAACCAGAAATTTTACCACTTGAAGAAATTAAAACGTTACTTCAATCTGGGGATTGCATTGGTGGAACTGGAATAGAACGCTTAAGCCTAGATTGGCTTGAAATGAAAGAAATTTTTGTTCTGGAATCGAAAAAAGTAATAAATCCCTTAATTTTAGCTAAGTTTAGCCAGAATAATGTAAGCTGGAAATCTTTTATGCAAACTGTAGAACCTGAACTATTTGAACCCGATTATTATTCATCAGGGATAGTACAGGTTCATACAAAGAAAAATTAACTTGAACGAAGATTTAAATACTATGAGTTGGTTTGAAAGAAAAACCGAAAACATTAAAACGGAAAAGCCTAAAGAAATGCCTGAAGGCGTTTGGGTAAAAGTTCCA
>Ga0100402_1000921_pt1 | contig 34131 bp, 16 predicted proteins | sample CryGeyme20150102_FD_80419 | JGI IMG/M metagenome (GOLD analysis project Ga0100402, IMG submission 80419) | Groundwater microbial communities from Crystal Geyser aquifers in Utah, USA - Crystal Geyser metaG 2015-0102 | ecosystem: Environmental > Aquatic > Deep subsurface > Groundwater | place...
ATTTCCGTGGGGGGGTTGGTAGAGGGGGGAGTAATTGGTATTTCTGTTAGGGGGTGGTAGGTATAAAAAAAATAATACACAGGGGGGGGGGGGGGGGGGGTACTACTACTGGTACTACGAAGTCACAACACACGTGAGGTCGTTTCCTTGAGTATCTACTACTGAAAAAACTGTACTCTCTGGAAAGATCGTGTTCAGTTGGTTGGTAATAAAGTTCTAGAATACTAGTAATAAATCCCAGGTACTACTACTACTCGTAGTAGTCGTAGTATTCAAGTGTACTACCAGTGGCCTAGTACCATAGCTAGAGTAGCTACCTGGTACCATACCGTAGCTTTGTTAGTACCTGGTACCGGTAGTATGAGCAGTTTTCACTGGCTGAAGCGTTTGGTCATTCTACTTAATATTACTCAAACCAGCAATCAACAGTCTAAAATTGGAGCCTTTCATAATTAATTAGTCTCCTGCAAATTCAGCTATCGGCAGCCTGGTCAATCATGAATTTGGTACTCAAGCAAGTTGATGGAATCTTCAAGATCCTGTGGATGGTCAACGCCGACAACTGTTTGTTACTGGTACGGTACCTGGTAAGCACTGGAGGGAACCATAAATAATACCCACGGAAGACCACGAGCGACCTGTCATGTTTCATGTACTACCAGGTACTAGATCCTAGTATTATTTTTGACCAATGGATGCGGATCCAGAACAGAATGGAAGTTCAGCGTGGGACTGGTTCCTCGAAGAGATTAATGGCTTAACTTCCCAAGCTCGCAAGCAAAGGAAGCAATCAACAGTGTGAGTTGGCACATTTGCGCGCCTACGCCTTACAAGAGTAGGTATCTTTTTTTTTGCTATTACTGATAGCGCGTACTATAGTTTATAGTTCATCGTCGTTTTCGTAACAAGTGCGTGGTAGTGGTAGCGTTTCGTGATTTGGTGCTGCATCGGTCTCGTTGACTGGTCTACTCATCTCAGTCTGCTCGTCGGAGCACCCTTCGAGTCCAGTGGAATAGTGTACATAGACTTGTAGCATGACTGGATTTGGTGTTCAAACTTAAAATTTTGAAAGACGATAACAAAAAATTGTTCAACCAAATTAGTTTACTGTTGTTTACAGAGCGGCAACCTAAAAGTTATCCCCTGAACATGAGAGTAAGAGATCTTTACATTAAAACAGTCTATCCACTCCTTGAAGCATTTTTACTTCATCGTTTCATTGCCCAGGTGGGAAATCCTGACATTGTTAGGTCCTAATATTGCTACTAGTAGTAATACTGTTTTGTACTGGTAGCTCTACTTTACTACCAGCGGTAGTAGTAGTTACGCGAGGAGTAGTACTACTACTAGACTACTAGCTACTACTCCTAGCTACTACTCTAGCTCTCTACTAGTAGCTATTCAATGGTAGAGAAGAGCTCAAGCCAACAAGAAGTACGGAGTAGTAGTATTTATTAGGGGGTCCTAAACCGTTTCTGACACGCGTTGAAAAATAATCCTCATTTCTCATCTAGCCCAGCCTTGTCTCCATACGAAGGCTAACCTTGCATTCCCCATTCGACCTTCAATAGGACGATTCGACTCAATTCGTCTCAATCTATTATTTATATATCACCTGCAGAAAAGTAGACGTTTCAGTTTTTTAATATATATCAGCTGCAGTGGTATCATTCATTGAAAATGAAGTGTTGTGGGCTATTTTTACTTGGTACTTCAGCGCTGGTTTTAAATGCGGCAGCCAGGCAACAATCAACAGCTTGTCGTGCAGCCATGAAGATCCATGCGTTCTCTCGTCTCGATTTATCTGTGTTCAATATCCGAGGAGGAGGAGGCGATGGTTCTATTCCTAGGCAACCGCAGTTCAGATCCAGTCCTTATCAGCAAGCACAGTCGAATCAACAAGGAAAACAACCGCCATCTCCTCCACAACCGCTACAGCAGCCCCAGTCACAACTAGAGCAACAAGACTTAGAATATCCACTAGATAATCAGCCTCCTCCACATTTCCAGGAAGAAACCTTTCAAAACCGCGTGGATAATTGGCGGACATATCAAGCAGAACATGCCAAAGAGCAAAGATCCTCCAAGGATCCTCGAGATGAACAGGGTCGCATGAAGCTCCTCACTTCTGTTTCCAAAGGATCCAGAGCCATTACGTTTTTCATCTTAATGTGGAGAAATGTGCATCTGTACGAAGTGGTCGATCAAAAATTCAAGGGATCTCTTCGCCTGATTGGAGTCTTTCCGTTGACGATTCTGTTTGTTGCCAATTTGGCAGGAGTTGTGGCATCCATTACATCGGCAGGGCACTCATCCAAAAAGCGCCTCAAGGCCATTCTCAATCTCGACAAATTGATGGAAGTATTTTTGATCCTTTCCAATATTTTCAAACTCTTGTTCAGCACAAGTAATTTAGTACCACGGGAGCTGTATATTTCACAAATTTTGCACAGCGTCTTTTTCATAATACAGTGCCAGACTGTTACCAGATTTGTTTGGTAAGTTTCAGCTCTGATAAATGATGACTACATTCTGCAACGCCTAAAGATTGTGCGAAACTTATGTACTCACTTTTATTTTATAATAATGCACTGAACGCAGGGACGAAGCTCTGCCTGTTGCGACGCGTCCTCCGGGGAATGCAGACTATGACAATGAATACTCGGATTACGAGCCACGGCCTGCTTACGGAGCACCACCATATAACCAACAACCTAACGACTATCGATACTGAAAAAAGTGCAATGAAGTTCATGAAAAGTTGTGGCTTTTTATTAATTTTAAAATATTTATTTTAGTGATATTGTATGGGGTTGTGCTGTGCAGGAGAGGTTGTACTGTATGTGTTTAGTGTTGAATGGTAGCGTAGTCTTCTGGCCTCCGACAAGAAGGGCAGTGCACGCTGGTGGAATCGTATCCTCGTCATTCTGACGACGAGTTCCATGACTAGCATGAATCAGATCAGATTGTGGTTAAGAGTTGAAGCGCAATGTTTCTTCAGTATATTATTACGTAAGGGAATGCTTTTCCTCCAAGTGAGACATTCTTAAATTATCAGACTCGTCTGATTTTGGTTGCTCACTTGGTTGTTCAGGATCTGGTTTGGGAAGGCTTTTATCAAGCGCTTTCATTTCCTCGTCGACTTCTTCTATTGCTAAATTTATCACGGTCAAATGCTCAGCGTCCTTCATGGCGTTTTGACTTTCCTTGTCCTTTACATTTCGATCCGCAGCTTTTTCCATCAAATCGCGGACGTCCATTGGCATGTGGTTCCGTAGGCGAGCATCTGCAATTAGTTTTTGTTGCGCAAGCTCATGAGCGGCACGTAGAGCTGCCAGTTTGGTTTCGAATGTTTTTGCCAACGTGGAGAGATCAGCTAAAAAATGTTCATCGTTCGCAAGTGCGGGCTCAATGTCGATTGGAGAATATGCGGCTCGGTACAAATTTGAGCTAGGACTAAATAGGGCTGATTGTCTGTGGTTGGCCGGGAGAATATCATTTTCGCTGTTTAAATTGTCACTAAGAGCACCGCTAGATCCTCCAGTCGCAGCTGCTCTTTCCTGCGCTGCCGACCGCATCTGGACTGTACCAACATCGCTCATATCCACGGGTCCAAAGGAAGAGGAGCCAGGCTTGCCACCGGAGCCTTCGGTAGATGGTTTCTTTCCCGGGGCTTGCATATTGATAGCCCCATTGCTTCCTCCCTTACGCTTTTCGACTACACCGTCCATCTGTTTCTTCATACCCTCCATCACCCGACGCAAGGCAAACAGACCTGGAGCTCGCTTGGTTGCTGCAGCCATACGACGGTACTTGGCTCTGGCGTCGGCATTCGCTGTCGAAGCTTCGCCCAGATGCATGGCTCGAAGCGCGATGACTTCTTGCTTCACAAAAGGATGGGCACTCAAAAGAGCTGAGTCGTGTCTTTGATTAGGGTCCTTTTGGCAACAACACCGAACAAAGTCAAGCATTTCAGGAGACCAATTATCAGGATCTGCCAGAGTAGGAGCCGGTTTTGTGGGAATGACGAAGATTGCTCGCAAAGGATGAAGATTCGAGTGCGGAGGTGCTCCTTCGGCCATTTCAATCGCAGTAATACCCAACGACCAAACATCTGCTCGGCCATCGTAGTGCGATTCTCGAATGACCTCTGGGGCCATCCAGTATGGAGATCCCACCACAGTCTTTCGTTTGTTGATTGTATTGGTCAATTCTGCAGACACACCAAAATCTGCCAGTTTCACGTGTCCATCTTGCGTCAGCAGAACATTTCCGCATTTGATATCACGATGACAAACATTGGCTACGCCGTGCAGATATTCCAAACCCAAAACTATCGAAGCACACACAACTCTGATACAGTCTTCCGGCAAGAGAAATCCGGCGCTCGCCTCAATCAAGTCTGACATACTTCCGCCTTCGCAGTATTCCATGACAATCCACATTTCTCCGGCTTTTTCTGTGGGCGGTCTGATAAAGCATTCACAGTAGCCGACGATGTACGGAGAGTCACATCGGCTCAGGATATCAATCTCCCCCTTAATCTTTTCGTCTTCACTGGGGTTGCTACCAGCATTGGGAATGACCTTGACGGCTACAATGGCCCCACTGGGAATGTGATTGGCCTTGTAGACAGCTCCAAAGGAACCCTCTCCCAAAGCATTGAGTATCTGCAGGTCGCCGGATTTATCTTCCGAAATCTGCGGAAAGAAGGACGGTCGTCCAGCAGGAGAGCCACCATAGTTCAATTGTCGCCGCGATCGTTGCACAGAGGCCGCATAGTTAAAGTGTTCAAGAAGTTTTTCAGGAGGTGACGCAAAGATGATAGGAGAGGTGGCCATAATAGGAGAGACATCGGGAGAATAGTAAGATGACACGGTTCGATATCCAAATGAACGATAGGTGGATTTAGAGAAAGATTGAGGTGTATCGTTGTGATATTGATAATAATGACGAGGAGTAAGGTTGGGGTGCGGTTGATGGTAGAATTGTTGTTGTTGTTGTTTTCGGTGTTGGTTAAGAGGTCGATAGGATGTGGCAGAGGAGGGAGAAGGGGGAGGACAAGCGATAAGTGTGAGAGCTGGTCGGCGACGACTGGAAGTCGAATGAGAACTTCTCGCCATGCTAGTGCTCATAGTTATTAGGATTGATGATTTGTATGAAATGTGCAGTAGCGCTTGGTGGATAACAAAATGTATGGGTGATATCGGCAATAGAAGTCTTTTTTCATTCTCTTTGTCTTGCCAGCATGCAGACCTTCCTACAAAGAGACAAACCGTCAAAAATAAAACAAACAAAAAAGGTTCCTCTACTTGGAAATCGTTTGGTGCATCAATCTCTGTGGACAGAGTGCAATGGCCACAAACACAAATTCAACACGGTAAAACCGTTGTCGACTTGGGGTTTTTTAGCGAGCAGAATCCAAGCGGCTCATCGTGGTCATTGATGATCCCTCCAAAACTTGAAATTGTCCACCAGCTGCCTCCAAATCATCAAAAATAAAACAATACCGAACAACTTATTATAGGACAAACGCAATACGTACCGACATGGTCTCTGTGTACAACTTGTATTGTCAAGATCGATTGGTTTGTTGGTTGGTTGGTTGGTTGGTTGGTTGGTTAACAGGCTACAACCGAATGTGCTGCTGGTTACCTCGCGCAGTTTCTACCCTGGCTTTTTCGTTGGTGTAAAAGCTGGATGGTAAAAAATTTAAGAATCGACGGCTTTTTCTTCTTCCTCGTCTTGATGTCTGTTGAATATTATTAGAGTTAACTTGGCGGAATAATATAGTAATTGTTTGTCAAGGTATCCTGGCAAGTTGGTCGTGCAAATTGCAGTTCAGAGATGATGGAGTGATGAGAAATCGAGATACCGGTTGTTCGTTGTTTTTCAAACAGTCACTCTAATAGTAGTATCAATTAAGTGTACTTTGCTACTGTCCGCAAGTGTTGATTTTATTATTATTATTTTTTTTCCTCGCAGAGAGCGCAGGTGAAAATTCAAGAGCCTCCCCCTGACCGTTCATCAGCATGGTACGGTAGATTCGTTGTGGTCGCGCACTCGTTCTTAAACAACTGCATAAAAATTCGCCGAAGAGATTCATCAAGACACGTGCCTAATGCAAGCCGAGAAACGTTTTACAAGCTTTAGCATAATACCAGGGTAATAATATTGTACTGCTCTAGCTAGAAATATTATTATTATTATGTATTCCATTTGACGTTTTTTGGACTGCGCTGCTACTTCGGCAAACTTGAGAAAAGTGCATCAGACTTTTCGACTGCAAAGTTTTCATAAAAGATGATCCAAATCTTGCCATTTCGCTCTAAACTTCGAAGGTTTTAACAACGCCATAAACAGTGTTATGGTGCTCTTTTCTGGCTGCACTAAAAAGACTCCCACTAGTCGCTTCGCATCGCTTCGAGTCTTTCGGTTCAAAATCCCCCCCACCCACCCAACACTCGTTCGAACTGTGAAAGCGTAACAGAGGCATATTTTTACAATATGGCTTCTAAATTCCCTGAACGTCCAAAATTCGTGCAGAGCCGATTCAGTACAGATTTAACCTTGCATGATCATAGTTACTAAATGTTTTCCTGTTTCATGACGAGTAGACTGGCTGACTAGTAGTATGGTAGGTCTACTAGTAGCTACCTGGTAGTAGCTAGACTCTTGAAAAAATATGCATGATGTCTCAAGTCCCTCGGGACTCAAATACTTTATTACTCGAGTAATTTTTTTATCCCTAGAAAAAAAGACTGTCTCTACCTGTAGTAGGCTAGCAGCACACCACAACACTTGGACAATCAATGATCGGCATCGTTCAATTTACCAAACTCCATACCTTGAGCCTATCGACGGAATCGACACTCAAAAGTAGTCGCTACGTTGATTAATGGGATCACAATCCGCTGGCAAAGATCAAACAATCATGGACAACACCGCAAACCAACAGCCAGAGTCGGCTTCTTCTAATGTGCATACTACGGTTGCGGCGGCTACTAGTCCTTCATCAACGGCTATTGAAGAGTCCAGTAATCACAAACGAAAACAGAGCGAGACACCCGCAAACGAACAGGCTGAGCAAGAAGAACCAAATAAGCGGACTAAAACAGCTGTCTCCGAGAGTACTACGTCAGCAGCTGCAGACAAAGTAAAGACAGAGACAGCAGCAACGAATAGCAGTGCACAATTTCCCACTGCCAAACGAAAGATTGACATGCAACATCGTTGGCGAGGTAAGTTAGTTGCTGTGATATTTTAGTTGGTGCTTGACATTGTTATTCCTTGAATGCTGATTGATCAAATTTCTCCATTGTTGCAACATGGAAATCCTCGCATCATCTCTCTCTCTCTCTCGCATCATTCTTCAAATTCAAATAAATAACAACAGTCAATCAAATGGTAGAGGACTATGTGGAGCTTTCTTCCAACATGATGATATTTCCGACCAATCATTTAGGGTCGTACGGTTACCACGACAATCAACAGGGAAAAGGTCATGCCCGTACCAGTTATCCTTTGGAGCATATTTCCTTACTGGGCTATTTAAAGAGTCCACTGAGGCGTCCGACTGTCATTGAACGTTGGTGCCCGTACGAGATTGCGCTATTTGAAGCTGGCATGGCTCACTACGGCAAAGATTTCTTTCAGATACACAAGGCCATTCAAACCAAATCGACAAAGGAGGTGATTGACTTTTATTACGTGTGGAAGAAGACGTCTCACTACCAGGTGTGGAAGAAGGAATATGTCAATCCACTCGAAGTAATGTCCGATGACGAATATGGCATGACTCCCGTCAAAAAGGCTCCGTCTTGATCGATTCTGATAATCATGCTTTTCATATGGTCATGGGATAACATTATTGTTATTAGCAACAATGATGATGTTTGCAAGCGCCTCGGGACTTTTATGATAGAACTTGCAGGTATCCAAACGCCACTTCTAAAAGCATAGAAACTAATCTAAAAAAAAGTAATTCTTCTGGCTATAGGTCTCAAAATCCAATAACGTTTATAGTTCTATTTTCCGTGGCACAACAACTGACCAAACCAGCTGAACAATTTAAGAGCTCGACTACGGTAGGTTTGCAATGACATATTTCAAGATGACAACATCCTGAGAAAAATTTGGAGCAATGCCAAATTCAAGTCATGTATATATTCGTGTTATAAATCTTAGTGTAAGATAAAGTTTCATGTATTTCTTCTTCTTCGGCTGCCAGGGCATATCAGTAGCTCAAAATTCTTTCCACATAAGACATAGACATTCCATACTGATAGCAGTTAATACATAGCTAACGTACAGCTCACATGAAGCGACAGAGAGAGGAAAGTGTTTCCAAGACATATAGAATCCTTTCGACTCATCACGTCGGCCCTGTTTCCTGTCGATGTTCTCAGTAACTGCTGACCTCTACATGGATTGACACAAGTCACAAATAAACAGACACTGTCATCTGTCATCACAAAGCCATTCATCACATATAGCATAAGCCACGCTTCTTTTTTCTGGACAGGACAGGAGATGCAAAAAAAAAAGACCCATCATACAATCACACCATTGACGCCCAAGGATGGCTGCACCGTGGAAGCTTCCGAGGCAGTTTGTCTTTGATCTCGAGAATACTTTTCGAGAAAGCGCTTGATCAAGTGCCACAACTTTTGAATAACTCGCTTCGACATGCCGATCTTGCGTCCAGTTGAAATGATAATGGTACAAGGCGTTCCAGAATCTCGAAGAATGGTGGTCGTCGTGGTGGGCGAACTCAGAGCATTTTTGACGGAAGGAGTGGAGGCGAATGTTGATGCATCCCACTCATCGTGAACGTATTGAGCAGCTTCTGGGACATTAGAATCGAGGTGAGCAATCGTCCACTCTTGTTGATGCGGTGCCATGGTGTTGTTAAGTGTTTCTTGTGTTGAGTGATATATGACTACTTACTTTAGGCTACTAGTAGATCTGCATGGATTCACTCGGTTCTTGTAATTGTGGTGGTTGGCTGGTGTGTTTGTTGGGTTTTCGTTCGTTGACTGTTGGTCTTGCCTCTCACTGTCGGCACTCTATTTAAAATACGTGTGTGTAACTAGGATGATAAAATTTTAGTGCAGTTTTTGTTATGATTCCATTCGTGTTTATACTGATCTTTCCATAGTGAAAAATTTGGATATTTGGGTTTATCTTAATTTCACGGGTTTCCTTTGGCAATTTTGGAGAAAAACAGTATCTCATTTTTTAATTACTAGATACTGTGGAAGACTAGTCGTCGGTTGCAACTAATTTTTGTAACCATGAATCTACAAAACAACGAATTCAACGACAGTGACTACTCCTCCTGCGTTGCTAGACTGATAGCACTAGGAATTAGAGTTGTGGCATTCGATATGGACCAGACCGCAGTCTCCCAACACAGCCGAGGTCGGCTTAAAAGAGAGGACTTGAACCAATATTTGGACCAAGCAACTCCTGACTTTTTGGCTCTGGTGCCTCTGCTCTACTCGCGCGGATTAAAACTTGCTATTGCAACACATTCGGACGAGGCAGAATTTGGAGGGGAAGTTCAACCCGAGACTCATATTTTGGGAGAAGAGTTGGCACGAGCTCTTGTACAAAAACACTTTAGCCCTCAAATAGCATCGGCCTTTCATCTGATTGCCTACAACCCGCGACACCACGGGAGCGAGGGTCAACAAGAGAGCAATAGAATCAAGCGATATCATATGCGAAAATTGATTGAATATTTTCAGGTCTTGCCCCACGAAGTTCTCTTTTTGGATGATACCAAAGGGGTGGTTGACGACTGCATCGAAACTTGTGGTGTCAAAACAATATTGGTCGACGCGGCCAAAGGTTTTCAAATCAATGATTTACGGGACAATCTTTAGCTACTTCGCTACTAGCCGGTTAGCTACCCCAGTTGCAAACAGCTGAGGAATCCCAAGCAAGCATGCTTGTATAGAAGAGCAACGCTTGATTTCTAGTCCACCCTGGATTCCGTGTATGTGATTCCTCGTCAAATACCCCACTAATCATGAGGGCACTGGCGTCTTCAGAATCCGGCGCGGTCTCAATTTTTCCATGGTGCTTTACCTTGCTTGTTTCGGTCTTTGATATTGTCGCCGGGCAATGTGGCCTGCCGGCCGGCCGGTACACGTACAGTCAGATGATTCTCCCGAAACTGTAAACACTCGAGGTACACTTTTGGTGTGGCCGTGAAATTAATACAACAAATATCTCTAAACGATCGAGGTATGTTGTCTCCTGGTATTCCTGACGACGATTTCGGTTAGGTTGCAACGATCAATATTGACTTGATTGCTCGTGTTGGCCGTGCTCATCAAGAGTGAAGAAGCTTTGCGATGCGATGCATAAGCGCCATCTCTGTTGCCCATGGATACTCTACTTACTTCTTCCAGTGTTTAGATGGTGGGGGGAACCGATTTTCGATTGCCTTGCTTCAATTTTACCATGATGGCTCTGCTGGGAATATAAAATTTGAGCCAATCCTACTGATCGCATTCCAGTGTTGGCGTGGCGCGGCACAGATTCTTTTGTCGGGGACCAACTATGCACACACTTCATCGGCACCTTCGAGGGAGGTGCTCAGTGTCCCTCTGATTACGAAATTTGTTTTGTTTTGCGCGGAGGCTCAAGACATGAATACGCATTGGACCCCAACTATGCCATGCTTTACTGACTTCAAAATTTCAACTTAATTTAATTTCGTGTCTTTCCTTTTGCTTGCGATTAGAGAAGCTAGCAACTACTACTGGAACACATGTTACATAAAATACCGTAAATACATACTTTTGCCCATTTTTTCACAGAACTGTCGCATTGCGTGGGTCGCTTTAACCAATAGATTGTCGGGACATTCTACGGGATTGTCTCATTTGCCCCATCCGTTCTGCGGACATTTTGCTTTGATAGGCTTTAGAGAGTACTGGCAATGGTTCTGCTTGGGATGGTTGATTGAACGTGGCACATTTATTTTTTGCATTAGGCGAAGTTTTCTTCTGTGTCACCTTCAAATCACTTTTGTTTTTAGCGGTAGCTTTGCTCGGTGCCATTTCTAGTTTCGGAGAGGCCACAACAAGCAAAGGATCCTGTGGTAATCTTCTACCCGGGAGACTATGTCGCGATAATCTGGATATTTTTGAGGTTGTCTGAGTGACAGTCAACTTATTCCCTACTGTGGCTTTTTCTTGCCGAGGAAAATGACATGCAGGCTGGAGGCTGGGTTCCATCTTGGATGAGAGACTCTTTCGCCCCAGTCGAGACAACTTGATTCGTTTTTTATTCATCATCGCGACCTTTTTCTCTGGGGTAGCTTTTTGGAGACAATTTGCCGAATCAGAATTGACTTTACTTTCCTTCTTCAATGGGAGAATCTTTCCGTCCGTTCTGGTTTCATTGTTGACAGACTTGGCATTCACAGTAATTGGACGAGGTGTCATCTTTTCAATAGAAGAATGTTTTTGAGTGGGTGCTGACATTTGCTTTGACATACTGGTGTGGAGGTCATAAGAAGAAAGTCTTCTTTGCTTGTATGTGGATTTCCTTGTACTTCTCAAGGTTGTTGTGAATGTGTTTTGGTTTGTTGGGACGGAGGAAGGTCCAACTTTCCAGGGAGTGGGCTGTTGAGGCGTTACCTGTTCTTTTACTGATTCTTGCTTCTTTTGTTTCAAGCCAGTAATCGTGGTTACATTGGTACTGGTAGTGCCCGCATTGGTATCTGAGTCTGACATTTGCTTTGACATACTGGTGTGGAGGTCATAAGAAGAAAGTCTTCTTTGCTTGTATGTGGATTTCCTTGTACTTCTCAAGCTTGTTGTCAATTTATTTTGGTTTGTTGGGATGGAGGAAGGTCCAACTTTCGAGGGAGTGGGCTGTTGAGACGTTGCCTGTTCTTTTACTGATACTTGCTTCTTTTGTTTCAAGCCAATAGTCGTGGTTACATTGGTACTGGTAGTGCCCGCATCGGTATCTGTGTCTCCATTTGTTGTCATTTTGGTTTCTTTCCAGCGCTTCAACATTTCATTCTTCGCCATTATTTTGGGTCGATCTGTCAACATGGCAACAGCAGATTTTTCCACGGCCGTTGCTGTCAACTTATTAAAATCATTCTTCTTCGTCATCGAATGGTCCTTTGAAACATTTGAAAGACAATATTTAGAGAAAGTAGATTCATTGCCCTTTGTGGCTATGATGTTCGCCGTGCTGCTTGTGTCGGAATATCCAGAACTAGAGGAAACTGTGCAGGAAATGCTGGCCGTAGGTGACCCTGAAGACTCTAATGGTGGTGCAATGCAAAGTGACTCTTCTCCCAGTTGAAAGAGAAACCAGTGTTTCCACTTCCCTCTAGCAATTCTTTTCTTGGTAGGATGACGATACAAGTATTCATGCCTCAATTCTTCGATCGTCATGGCGCTAGACACGTAACATTCCCTTGGAATTGACAAATCCAATTGCTTGGGCTTGCTCAGAATTGGTTGTTGTCGTTTTGAAACAATGATTTGTTTTGCCTTGTTCCGTTCGTTGTTGTTTACCTCAAATGGATGCTCGTCCTTGCTGGTTTGCTCTTTGATACAAATGTCTCCGAGACCAGATAGTTCAAACTTTGTTCGCCGCTTGGGCTCAATTTCCTTTGCAATGGTGTTCCATGTGCTATACTGTTGGGTCTGGATTGGAAGTCTCATGGTATCTTGGTCTGCATCTCATTTTTATGAAGACTTTTCAATAATTTATTTGTGTGGGAAAAAATGAGGTTCTTTTTTCGCTAAAACCAAAACTACCGTTTCCCTTGGCCTTAAGTCTGAAAATACCCTTGCGATAAAGTACTCTACTAGTAGTATTTTCGGACTTACTAGTGTGCGTCCGAACAGACCTGGAGGATGCTTCTTGTTAGCGTTCAGTTATATAGACCTACTAGTCTAGTCTACTACGATTTATCTAATTTGTTACAGCTAGCAGCCATCAAGAGACCTTTAAAAAGATAGGGCCAGTAGACTAGTCTAATCTACAGTATTGCATGTCAAGTTCGAACTGAAACGAGCTGTACAGAGTCGACAATAATAATAGCCGTAACGATTTCTACATCCACAACAATGATGCGTTGGCAGGAGACGATGCATGTTTGGCCAAGGAAAAACGCCCACTAGGAAATGCCTCGGAAGAAAACCCTGGGAAATCGACAATTAGATCGATCCAGGACCGATAAACCTATTCAGTGGGTATCTTTTATTGAAAGCAAAGCTTGAAGCCTGAGGGAATTGTTTGCTTTCCAAACACCAGAGATCCACCCTATTCGCTACAATGGACATTAGCGAACTAATGGAAAACTGCTGTTACTTCAGCTAGCTACAGTGGTAGCAGAGACTACGACTAGTATCTACTACTAGTAGTAGTAGCTAGAGTACTACAGCAACAGTTTCACAATTATTAGACGCCACTAGACTACTTGACGACTGCTTATATTTCAGTATCGTCTATTACAGATCACCACTTTAACGCACACAATCTCTTTCTCCAGAGTGGTAGTTGTAGAGTACCAGTAGTACTACCAGTACTAATAACAATCCTTGTTGCAAACTTCTTAGGAGGGTCTAAGTACAAGGGAAGAAAACGACGAGGACCCACTAGTAGCTACTACTACCAGTAGTCTAGTCTACTAGACTATTCGAAACAAATTACAGGCAGTGTTTGGGCTTGGCAACCCAAACCCAATCAAACGTATTACGGTAGGAGGGGGTCTACTACTTGAGTGGTCTACTAGCTACTACTAGTAGCTAGAGTACCTAGTAGGTACCTGGTAGTCTACTAGAATACTACTCAGTACTAGTCTAGAGTAGGTACTCCACCAGAAAAGGATTCGATTCATTATTCCTCCTTCATCCCCTTTAAAATAAAAAATATTCTCAGTACTTTGCAAACTTCCAGTCTCAACACGGAAGGAACTATTTCGTTCGTCATAGCCGCACTTGAAAGTATTTAATTAAACCAATGACCATGAAGCGTGTTGAGGCAACTGATGATAATAATAATAATAGCATTGTTGGCAAGAACTTCAGTGAAAGAGAAAGTGCAAACAACAGCAGCAACCTGCATAGCAGTAGTCTCCATCAAACCCCCCCAAACCACGAAACGACCCATCGTTCACCCCAACAGCAGCAGCAGCAACAGCAACAGCCTGCGTCTCGCATGCAGCTGACAAGTCAACCTCTTTATCCGTTGCCGGGTCAGCATTATGGCAATTTGAACAGTGGACCTTATCTCCGCGCTTCTGGTGCTCCCTCGAGCAGCGGTGCTGATACTGGTACTAGCACTTTTAGTACTAGTACTGGTGTCTCTCATAATATCGCTGATGCTACTAGTATGCATCATTCAACACCTGCCAATGATTTATCTGTCCCAGAAACCATGCCCTACAGCACTGGTCATAATATTATATCAGCAACAGCAGCGGCGGCGGCAGCTAGTGTTTATCCCATTCGGCCACAGCGCGAACAGATTATTTCATCAATGCCATCTCAGCAGCAGCAGCAGCAGCAGCAGCCACAGAATCAACAGCATCTGCTACAAACCAGATTAAGTCCAACGGCTCGTTCCAGTCCCATTGCCATTATTCATAATCCCGAAGATGCTGCCAATCAAGCCAAATTGCGGTACCAGCATCCCATGTACGATGATACCAGTGACGAAGAATTGGAGGATTCGGATGATTTCTATTACTTACAATCCTCGGGGGTGTCCATCGAGTCCTTGACGTCGCCTACTGCAAGAACCGCACGACTGGGAGGTCCTCAGTCGTTGCCCACGGCGCTGTTGCGAGCACCGAAATTGGGATCCTTGCCCTCGCATCGTCATGATTATCGATTGATGCACTTGGCATCGTTGCCGCCTCCGATGTGTTTGAATGGAGAAATTGATGTTCCAGATTCACACTCTACCATCCTTTCTACGGACAACAACAACAATCAAGATGTGAGATTGATCGGATCTCTTTCTGCTCAAAAGCAAAGCACGACAGCGAGGAAACCCAAGTATTTGTCATCGTACGGATCATTGCGGGAATCACATTTGACGGGACGATTTGGTGGTGCAGCCGCCTCGAAGAGGACTCTGTTAAATGCGGAACGACACCAGAAGGTGAGATTCCACCACTATAGTGGAAGTGACCCCCCTCCGGCCTTGTCACTTCCTCCCAGACCACCACCGCAGCAGCAGCAACAACAAAAGAAAACAGAGGCAGTACCGCCAAAACTCCAGCAAGTACAAGCACCCGAGAAACTCCTTTCGATACGGGATCGAATGATGCAAAGAGCACACCACAAAGAATCCCAATCATCTGGTAGTGATTCTGCAAGTGAGACAGTCAAGTCCGGGGCTACAACCTCGTCCTTGTCGGCCATGTTGGAAGCCACGGATCTCAACGCCGCAGCTGCTGCTAACCAGCCTGTTCAATCTAATAACGATGCAACTGGCAGTGGTACGAGTAGTGAAGCCAACAACTTTCAACCCAAAGCGCCTCCTAATTTATCCTTGGCAGCAACATCGTCCGGTGTACCAGCCGGTATGGCCAATGCAGTAGCCATTTCTTATAAAAGCAATGTGGCACTCTTCGCTCGGATACGACAACAGGAACAAGAACGTCGGGAAGCTGAACAACGCATTATTAGCAATGATTATCCATATGTAGAACCCAGCAGCAGCAACAGCAGCAGTGAAGGGATGTTATCAACTTCCATGACTGGTTTAGAAATTTTGCGGTCAGCGTCGCGGCGAACATCTGCACCCTTGCGTCCGACCAGTCTGAATATTCTTCAAGATTCTCCGACACTCATGGTGCGGCCTCCTCCTCCTGAGACTACGAACCTAGCAACTTCGCACACGGCGAATGTTCGCCAATTTACATATCTGTCGCGCACCATGTCTGAACCAAACCCTCATTGGGAACAGCAACAACAGCAACCTAGCCGTCCGGGAATGGCATTGACACTGGGAGCAGCCGATGCCCTACCGTCGCCAACGCTGGCGCAAGAGGCGTCGTCCACGTACAATATTCCTACTACAGGTCACGACATTAGCAGTTACAATGGTGTACGCACGATGGATGAAAGAACTCTACCAGCGCCTCCACCGGCAATGATGCAGCAACCCATGACAGGTTTGTCGACCTTGATGACACAACAGCAATCACACCCACAGCAAGCGATGACCGCGAAACAAGCGCTCTCAAATCAACAACAAGCTTACGGATTCAATGCAGCGGCCGCAGCAGCAGAAGAGGGGGAGGAAGACAATCCTGACACGGAAGAAGCCTTTGACATGGATATGGAATAAGGAGGAATGAATTCCAGCGAAGATACCTGGTATGCATAAAATCCTTCCATCCGCTATTCCGAACGAATACTATGATTTCGTTTGATTTGTTATGCTCTTAGCAGCAAAGGATAGAACATGCCACACGCCTTCGTAGAATAAATAGCAGTAGTTGATGGAATATCAAAGATAGCTAGGTATGCACGATGCAGCAGGAGCAACCACAGCTTTGGCCGTCCAAGCTTGCAACATCTTACTGTAGAGGAAAGGAAGCACTGTTGTCTTCTCCTTCGACATCGGCGTCGCTGTGCTCGCAAACGCTTCCTTGGAACTCACTTTCTTCACTCTTAACATCGTTGTCAGATTCCATGGGAGAGGCAGAATATGCGGTAGAACTCGCATTGCTTTGTATCTCCAATTCCATTTCGTCGCCCTGGGCAGCGTTTGTGCTCGATGCCACACTCGGCGTTCGTACCTTGTTCTCCATGTTATCGGCCACAATAGCTGGTAATCGTTCGATATTTTCCCAAAAGTCATGATCAACGACGACATCGCGGCGACGGTAATACAGCACATAAGCTGCATCCGATACAACTTCTTTGGGGTCAACATTCTCTGTGATTCGAGTGTCGTCATAATTACACCAAATACCGTCGTCGTTCAGGCAGTAGGCCGTATAGTGACCCCCTCCCAACCCCCCAAAATGATTGCTAAGAACAAAATATGGCAACTCAAGATGTCAGCGCCAGAGAAAGAAATGCGAATGAAACCATCTTGTCAAATGCCACCAACAAACGTACCTAACACCATAGCAATCGTAGACTGGCTTTTGGCCTTCCTCCCAGCTCATCACAATGTCGCTCAAATCGAGGTCTTCCAAGGGAAAGTCGATAAAAGTGTTAATCTTTTCTCGTCGGTGTGTAGATCCGCTGTATTGAAATCGCTTGAGCTGAATAATCAAAATAGGTGGGGCTTGATAGATGTCATATTTTTTCCAGGCTCTGACATGTTCTTTGCACTTGTTGCAATACCACATTTCGGACTCTTCGAGCTGTTCTTCTTGGCAAAAATTCTCGACACAATCCAGAACCGTCACGTGTTTATTGGCCTTTCGAGTTCGAGCTGCAGCGGCCTCTTCCTCTTCGGGGTCCTTGATTTCTTCGCTGCAGTCGTATTCACCCTCGTCAAAGACACGACTAAAGAGTTCTCTAGGCCAGTTCATTATGACATGTCCCAAGGACCCAACCGCATCTGATACTAGTTCCATTTCATCTTCGTCAGTCAGCGAAGCCAAATTAATGGGGTTTGAGCCATCATCTACGGAAGATGAAGACTTCAATTCAAGTGAGCCGAGTTTGTTCTCCTCGCCGCCAAGGTTGCGTCCATATTTTGATTTTGATTTGCAGGTGAGAGGAACTTGTCGGAGGATAAGAAACGCAGGGTCTTCTCCGCCAGAAGTACTCGCTTCGCTAGCGGTTACACGCATAGACTCGATATTCACCGGCTGCTCGTCGTCGTCGTCGTCGCCATAATGCGAATCGCCCTCCATTGGAATAACATCGACTTCTGCGGGAGCATTCTCAATGCCCGCTGCGGTGCCAATTTTAGATTTTTCTAAAGGCTGCTTCAGTCGTAAAGATCGGGCCAAACGCTTCGATAATTCTTCCCGCAATTCATAAACATTCATTGTAGCAGGAATTCGCAGAACCAGGGGATGACCGATTTTCTGGCTGCATAGTTTAATCGAAACCCAAATTAAACAAGTTTCCGACTTTTTTCGTTTTCCACTTTTAATGGAACTTTCTATCATTCTACGCAGTTTGGAGGCACAGTGTTCAAGTACTGATAGGTCGAATCGTGTCTTTACATTTTCGAATGTTGTCGATGTCTCGCATCGTTCAATCAGCATAGCATCGTCCTCAGCTTCAGATGACACAAAAATGGGTTCATCCGTCTCAGAAGGGGCTTGTGGACTCGGTAATGTGTGTTCGTCATCATTCACAGGTTCATTTTCATCTTCGCGGGCTCTCTTGTTGCTGGCTTTGACAGCTTCCTGATGACAGCTTTCCACGAATTCTTCAATCACTTGGAACAACTCGAAGCGCTCCGTATTGGTGCCCCGTTTTTCATTTAACACTTTCGCCAACTGCATGGGAGGCATGGTGACATACGATTCGAGCGCATCTTTCCATTTTTCGCCGTGAAGATTCAAACTTTCTTGTACACTCAGTTTGTACCGTACTGGGTGATCAATCGCCTCAAGTCGGCTCTCGACAAGTTGGTCTTGATGCATGACATCTTCGGCGCTCGCGCTGGACTTGACACTATTTTTTAGTTCGGAATGTGGCTTGACTTCGTACATGACGGTAGTGTCAGTATCACGAACGTTGTCGCAGTCGTCGTCGTGCGAATACCAACTCCATACTTCATTATTCCAAATATCGGCCAGCACGAAGTTGTCCAACTCAAAGTCCCTTCCCTCGACTGAAAAGCCGCCTTTCATTAGCTGTTCGACGACCTTCTTTGTCAGCTTACCCATCTTCGCAGTTTTGCTCATCGTAACGCTAAGAGTCTTTTTTCGTTGTTGTGGATCCAAAGGCACGAAAATAACTGGTAGAGTACGTTCCGTTGATCCAGGCAGAGGCACAGACAGGTACATGCAAGGATCAAAGGTGGTGGAGACACGACCACACCCTTCCTTGCAGCATTGTACTCGGCTCTTGATCAGACCCATGAAATTCTCGAGGACGCGGCTATCTTCTCGTTTCAAGTGCAAATCCCAGGCCTTTTTGGCTGCCACTGCGTCCGTCTCGTTCTCTTCGTCTTTTTCGGGCTTTTCAATGTAAGGTTTTGTTGTAACACGATTCGTGTCTTCGTGCAGGGCATCCAATAGGTATGTGGCCAGCTCGTGAGAGTCATGCTGATCGTACCCAACGAATTGCGAGGCGTGTTTTCCCAGAGTAAACTTGAAATCTCGAGGATAGATCGCATCCGAATACGTCGAATATTTGCTCCCTAAAGTGGAAACGATGGCTGATTGATCATTTGGTAGGTTCGTGCCCCACATATCAGCCAGGAGTTTGGCAAAGTCCGTGGTCAATTCGCCACCCGTTCCCAGCGGATTATCTCGATTCAAGTCTTGCATGAACTCTCCCGACAAAAAGTATCGACGCAAAGGGTCCGTATGCGCCAGACACTGAATGGTAGAGTTCATAAAGCATGTGTTTCCTAAATTTCCCAATCCGGTACCGTGTCGTTTACGAGCGCTACGGGCGGCAGGAATAAACGGCGTGTTGGCATTTTCGTTGTCTAATGCTGCGGGCTTCTTTTCTTGCATGTCAGCAGTACTTCCATTGCAATCCATATCTTGAACATTAGGATAGAGTGAGGCGTTGCTGGAAGCGTTTGCTAAGGTTGACGACGGAGGCAGCAACAGAACATTATTCTGAGAAGTTGCTGCGGCTGCGGGCGATTGCGAGTCTCCGCCCATGACAGTGTCTTCACCTTGATTGGGTGCAGATGCGTCTGGAAACTGCATTAAAAAGATGACAAAGTGTCAATTTCCATTGCTACCCTATAGTGAATATGAGAGTACATTATAGTGCACAAAAAAAACGTACCAGATCATTAGGTTCTCCATCTTCGTCCTCCGAAACGACATCTCCTACTTTGGATATTTCCTCCTGCTGCTGCTGATCCGTTTGAATCAATGTTTCGTAAGGAAATCGTCCAGTGGGTGGAATCGAGACGAGCTGTTGTTCGTCTCCTCGCTTTCCGCTGCTACAGCCGTCCAAGGCTACGGCCAATGAGCTTTCCTGAGACTCGTGTAAAACACAAGGACGAGCTAATTCTACTTGATCGGAACCAAATTTTTGTTGCACCAAGAACCAAGCGTTGGCTCCTAACAAAAAGAAATCTCGTCCGTGCTCCAAGCCGGGTCGTAGTTTTGCAGGTTTGTTACTCTTGCCATTATTGAGGTTGTGGTGGTGATGATTATGATGTTGATGACGGAGAGATGACGAGGATGAGCCGTTGTTATTGTTGTTACCATGGCCATTACAATGGCCATCTTTGTCTTCCTCGTCACTGCTGCTGCTGACTGCGTGATCATCCGGTGCCAACAATTCAGCATTTGTAATCATGCCAATCGTCTCACGCCACGAATCATCATCGCCATTGTCGTTGCTGTTATTGCCCTGGAGTCGAGCACGAACGCTTAGCATGGGATAAGCCCTGCGCATCCACGAAGCTGGGACCACGTAGAATTTCAAATCCTGGAGTGACAGTGGCGTCTTCTGGCCCGCCATGGCATTGAGTGTTTCACGTGTGTCTTCTTCCTGTAGATGGCGGTGACATGAGAGGTTAAAGGTGAGAAACTTCAACTGTAACAACAACATCAACAACAGCAAAGGTCTTTACGACTGAATTAGAATAGAAACAAACCAACCAACTTACACATGCTTTCCGGAAAGCGTTGGCAATCATGAACACATCGTCATTGCACGAGGCAGTAGTCATGGCACTCGCTGATCTCTTTCGTTCGTTGATCGTGTTAGAAATTTGTGCTTTACCGCTACCCAGTGTGAAGCAGTGTTTGAAAGTGCTTGTTGTAATTATTTGTAATAAAAAGTCGTTTGCTTCCACTATTGATAATAAATAATAATGGTGTTGTGGTTTGTAATAATTGAATGGTTTTTCAGGTTGCTGCTGCGAGGTGTCCCGTTAGTTGTGGCCTATTCAGTCATTTCTATTTTACTCGTACGAGCTTTGCGAGCTCTGTAAATGAGCTCGAACGGAGTCCCATAGGAGTACGACGCACGCTCACCAAACCATTTTTAGATCAGTCTCATCGCGTAGTACCAGGACTCGAGTAGAGTAGACTCCTGTAGTGACAGAACCAAGAATTTGTACCGCGCACTGCATGTTGGTAGCATGTGCCGAGAGTCGTGTTCGTTTCCTCCGATGCGCTTGCCGATTCCAATAGTAGTAGCTGCAGTATTAGGACCACCAACACAACAACGCAGACCTGTTTGAAGGGTCCGCATCGACGGATCTAAGATGCCTCGAGATTGCGACAACAAGGGAACCCTGTTTCACACATCGGCGGTTTTAGCCCCCAACTACGATGAGTGCTTACTGAAACCCAGACAAGTTCACTTTACTCGCACCTTCGCTCTCGTTTTCACACTCGTACTACGTGCAAATCTGTTTGTGGTGCGGGATATTGCGGAGCGAACAAAGTTGAACCACATTAAAGAGAAGAATAGCTGGTCCCCAGGTCCCTCTAGGAAGAATGGTTACAGGAAAAGGATACAGCAGATCGGAATTTAAGCACACTGAACACATGATCATCGCTGGCATTCAAAAAGTTAAGAAAGGCCCGAGCTACCTCCACTGACAATTCGCAATTGTTGCTGCACAGCAAATGGTATTGTCGATTCTGAATGGCACGGTGTGCTTCACTATCAGTTACTGTCTACGCTGGCGCATTATTGTTATAACCTTCATAGTGTTCCAAATATCCTTCTCTTTTAAGAAATTGTCTGCAGCATTCTTTGCGGTGTACTCTACTCGAGTATTGATTATTGGCCAGCCATGTGTCAGACCTGAGCCACTTTGACGTTCTTAATGAACAACTAGCTTATATGCACTTCTATCAAATAGCATGTACCCGTTTATTAGTAAGAATACTGTTGCTAGAAAGAGGCTTTGCTGTCAAGAAAAACTCGGTGTTGGTGTGGTTGGAAACCACCCTCCCATAAAGCTGCCGTCTTGGGGTCCATGGTAATATCATCATCGTTGTCCGCGTCCTCGGCATCATCGTCCGTGAAGAAATTGATGACACAAGCAGGTGATATTGGAGAAGCTTTCGTGGGGATAATTCTGGAGGCGTCCCAAGCAGGATCAACTTCCGCTTCGTCCCCTGTTGCTGTAAAACCAACATCATTTTCAAAGGGCAAAAAGGCATCAAAGTCAAAGTCGTCGTCCGTGATACCTTCATTTTCAAATGGCGACATGTCAAAGCTAGTCCAATTCTCAGTAGTAGTTTCTGTTGACAGGGCTTGTGGGGATGAAGCTTGCTCAGGTGGGCCTATCTCTGCCAATACCCTTTGACTTTCGACTTCAGATGAGAAGGAGGTTTCATTGGTGGTGCTGTATTGTAACTGGCTATCGATGGAATAAGCAAGTGGTCCGGTGCAGTCCGATTTCGATCCTGCAGTATCATTTCGTTGAACAGTGGGGAATTTGGCTTGTTCTGCCGAGTCGTCAAGGGCGAATAAGAACGAGGAAGACTCTGGCTTGCCCTCGGGACTGATGATTACGGGCATAATTACTTCTTCTGATGCATCAATATTGTGAGGTATCTTGTTGTGGGAGATATTGACAGGCTCGTCTTTCAACTCGTTGCGTGAATCAACCGAACTTTGGTCGATTCCTTGAGCACCATTCGGGTGTCGTGGTGGAACGGATGCTGAAAGGTAGGCTCCGCGACTTCGAGAGGTAGCTTCAGAATGCGACCCAAAACCGAATGGTAGGGCCATATCATTCATAGACTCGGAAGCTTCGTGGAATAAGTCGGAGAGAATGAATTGAGCTGTTCGACATGCTGAGTCGTTGCACTCTTTGGTGCTGTAGCTGAAATCAGAAGCCTCGGATTCTATGGTAAGAATTGTCTGGTAGATTCTCCTTTCAAGACGATCGTTTCGTCTGGATGATCTGGAGGAAGCTCTGGAGGAAGCTCTGGAGGAAGCTCTGGAAGAACTTCTAGAGCATCGAGAGCTTCTCGACAAGATGGAGCCACCTGACACAGACTCTGCTTGTTTCAGATCCAAGGGTGCCACTCCTGTGAGATGCTGGATAACCTTTTCTTCGAGCGGATCCCTGCCATAGCTGCCGGCTCCTATATCGTAAGAAATAGAGGTAGGAGAATTTTCGCCCTCTCCGAAGGAAGTGGAACTAGACTGCTTGGTGACAGCTGCCACCGTTTCGTCTAGTTCCTGTAGTGACTGTTCATCACAGTCAAATTGTGGATAGCGACGTCGTTGGATCAAGTTGGTGGGTAAGTACATAGTACTGCTATCATAAGTTTCACTGGCCACGTATCGTCTATTCATAGAGAAGGACGACAGTGTTGAGCCACCTCGAGAATCTTCTTTGGAGCCGCCTTGTGATCTCGACCCACTCCTCGAAGATCTGGCGCTGGATCCTACCGATCGATCGGCACGGGATGGAGCATCGCGCTCATGGGATTTTATCGATGCACTCATGGCCGAAATATTTTAATGGAGTTGGTGATAATGGAGACTGTGTGTGGTACGCGTAGTTCTTATTTAGAGTATTTACTGTATTTAGTTGGAGTCAAAAAATAGTGGTCGAGTAAGAGTAATAGAAGCTCAACGCTAGAACTTCGGTAATTAGTGCGGGAATTAGATGGATAGCGATATGTAGCGCGTCGACATGAGGTAGCTCACTTTTGTTTGGATTTATGCGGGAGGCTACTCCTCTCACCACAGTACTGCGCCTAGCTAGTATTGGAAAATAGCCGCTATTGGCTCGTACTACTACTAGTAGTGTAGTACTACGAAAGTAAATAATAGGCTCATTCGCCAGAACACGCAAAAAGGAGTTGAAAAGAGTAGTGCTCGAGAAGGAGTTCTAGCTAGCCAACCCTTAGCTCCTGCTTTCGCGCCAGTTATGAGTGAGATCAAATAGCAGTATAGTTTATTAATTGCATATGTTACCCAGCCACCGATTCAGATAAATAGATGAGATAGTCTCGTTAGAATAACTAGTCCTGGTGAGCATGGGGTCTTTCTCGTGCTGCCAGCCGCCGTTGTCGCTCGTGTTTCTTCCACAAGGTGCTGCCAGCCAACGCAAAAGTAGCGGCAACATAAAGGTTGATTATCAGGGAGAGGTCAGCAGCACATCGTTGTCCTCCTTTTTCCGAGAGAAAAAAATCCGCATCCACATTTGGTAGGTGTCGAAAGCAAACATCTTCTCTCAAAGTACCACTGGTATCGTATTGTTTGGTACAGAGCGCTCGGCGAGTCCATGAACCAGAATTGCGGGCTAGCTTGTCCCAAAAGAGATAGTAAACTTGGCCTGGCTTGAGAATTGCTTTTTGGGAAAAATTTAAGAGGCTATTTTCTGACAAAGTATCCAACATCACTTCCATAGAGCCCGTGGCGCCGTAGCACTGAGATGGGTCACCAAAAAAGCCACGTACAACTCCCCACGAAATGATGGCGAGCCACAATGTAAAGAGGACAATGGCCAATTCAAACATGCGCCCGCGTAGATCCACTCCCAAGGTCTTCTTCAATAAGGTTGCCATTCCACCGCCAAGGACCGCCATGACCATAAAGGAAACAGGAACAGTGCACAATCCCAAGTCGTACATAAGTGGGTCGCTCAGGGCGCCGGGAAATATTAGGATCGTAGCAATCCCGTACACGACAACGGACCACCAGAACCGAGCTGGCTTGTAACAAACGTGCTTATGTATGATATGCCAGGAAACATTTTGGCACTGGCGAGAGCAGTAGTAGCTGCGCAGACAACGAACGCACTTCCATCGTGCTCGTCGGCGACACAAACTGCAAGCCCAGCGCCGACGAGCTACACCGCGTTTCTTCAGCATGCGTCTAGCGCGGCAATACAAGGCCACCAGAGGTGACAAGATGATAGGAGCAAGTGGACGCAACCAACGCCGACGAACAATAGCTGCGACAAGCTGCCATGCCAAGTGAGGATTACGCAGGGCTGCCATGACATGAGGGGGCATGGCATCCAACCAATCTTCATTGTTCAGGGGTTGCACGTCCGCATGACGAGCTGATGGCGGTGGGAGTGAGTAGACCCCACCACATGTTTCACAGTTCAATCCGTGCTGTGCCTCAGGGTGCCGCGATCGGCATCTCCATTGTTCGACGCATAGGTAATGCACAAATGCCATGGACCCTGCACATTCACAGGGAGCTAGTAATGGATTGTCCGCTGCAGCCGCGTTGGCGTAGTATGTCGGATGTGGGAGCACGGGTCCTTTCGGATATTGTCGTACATTGGGCGCTATTGCTACTGGCTCGTTAATGGCTTCATTTTCAACATCGTCAATGGGTGTAGTGCCCAAGTCCACGTCCTCGTCTCCACTTAAATTGCTTTCTCCTCTTTCTGTTCTGGGCCTGGTATTCTTCGCAGCATCATCGTCGTCCGCTGCTCCCGATGGTTGTTGATCGTCAGCATCATCGTGCAATCCTTCTCGGCATATTCGACAGAAGACAGGTTCCGTGGGTAAAGGAGCGGAGGAAACAGTTGGGTTCACGCCGTCGTCATAGGCTGCCATGAGTTTCATTGCGCGCGAAGAAGGAAAGATAAGTCCCGTTCGCAAACATGTCATGGATCCAGATCCCTCAAAGGGCTCGGACGAAGGTGTGCTTCCCGCATCCTCTCGCATGGGATCGTCTAGATCTGTTTCTTCTGCGGTACCAAATCGCTCCTCTTTCGCAGTTGTCGGCGTAGTATCGGAATGTACCACCAGATAGTTGTCGTCAAGGTATCCATCATGGTCACCTGTATTATTAAGCTGGTCGCCAATTGTGTGGGCGGTATCCACGTCAGTACTTCCTGCGTGAGCTGAGAAGGAAATTTCTGCAGGTAGAGCGTGATATGAATTGGAAAGGGCCAAGTAAATAAATGTACGGACATCAAAACGTCAAAAATGACACCAAAGCACAGTGCAGTAATACGTACCAGAAGGCTTGGGTTTATTGGAATCATTCACTACACCCATGGCAATGTATCCGGCAAAGCCTTCTCGCTGTCCCGGCCAGCGCAAACGGAGCCAGTAACGCCCAAAAGCAATGCAGACATCGTCCACTAAGACAATCTCCGCGTGACGAACCCGTCGAATGGGCATACCAGCCAGCATTTTCTCCGAGGCAGCTTGCTGCTCTTGAGAACGTGACGTTGGCGGTTGCTGATGCTGTTGCTGCGGATTATATTCTTGTTGTTGGGTATCCCATCGTGCAGCCTCCGCAGAAGAGGGAGGTAGCACCACGGTGTCACGGCCTCCACTTCCTACAGCACCATTGCCACTAGGAATGGGAAAGGGAGCTGCATAAACTTGGATACCATGTCGCCAAGGCTCGTTGAATCCAGAACCTGATTGGCAGAGGTAGACCGGCATTTTGTACGATCGATCAAAAGCTCAGAAAAGAAAAAGTCTCCTCGGAAAAGGGAAATGGTCTGTTCTCCAAAAATAATGTGTTCGTTCAATCCACTATGAATCCACAGTCTTCAGCAGCAGTCTCTGCAGAATGAACTACGTACAGCTGAGTGGTCACGGGCTGGTAAGTGGGATGAAGATGAGAGAAATCTCTTTGATTTTATAATTAAAGATGAAGATGGGATTAGATGGTACTGCTATTATTTATTATCGATCGTTTATTTTGTAGTAGTATTGGTTAAGACGAGGAGTATTGATGATGACAATTTTCGGTCTTTGGGCGGTGTGCACGCATGCAGCAAACTCAACAACTCAACGCTGCTGCAAGCAGCGGTAGTCTAGTATGCTACTACAGTACCAGTACTCTACTGCCCGTACCTGGTACTACTACCAGGCGGCCAGTAGCAGCAGTGGTAGAGACTACAGTACCTGGTAACAATCACCACTCCTACTACTACTAGAGAGTAGTAGTAGTACTCTAGTAGTACTACGGCCGAAGTAGTACAATAGCTAGCTAGTAGAGAGCTAGAGTAGTACCAGTAGCTGCTTGAGCGAGAGTACGTTGTAGAGTAGTAGTCTAGCTAGAGGAGTAGTAGAGTAGTCCATCTAGTACAAGGGAATTCAGGTTTTTGGGGTGTAACGATTGAAGGACAGACGGAAAGGCATCCCTCGGAGTTTTAAAAATTACACACTTGTTACTAGAGTAGCTAGTAGCAGAGTTAAAGAGAGTACTCCGAGTATTATTATTTTAACGCGGTGGAAGGCCTGAAAAGCTCCGGCAAAAATCGATTTGAATGCGCGTCTAGATCCCGCTTCGCGCTTGTAAGACGATACGATCTATAAAAACAGACTAGCTGGCAACACATCTGAAACAGTCTACGAGGTGGAAATAAAAGCAAGCCAGCTACAAAAATAGCTGGCTTGGAGCAACTCCTCGAACTTTATCTGTTTTACCGTCAAGAGAGTCGGATGAAAAGTTCTGATTCCATTTTTGTTTGATACCGCCAGAACATGCTATTTAGATACAGTAGCTACGTAATATGTTGAGACTACTACCAGGTACCACCCTGAGTATCGGTTCGTCATCATTACTATCATCCGCAAACGTTGTAATCACATCCATTGATAATGATTGATGCTTCACCCGTCGGCTCATGCTGCTGTTTTCGTTTTCTTTTTCGCGCACCTAGTTCGTTTGAATCTACGGTAAAACTTACTATTCTTTGTCACGCAAAAAAGTAAAAGCTTGTGCAAGTATGTCGAAATAAATCTACCCCACTATCTTATAAATTTTTACTTGGTGAGCTGTCGTACAGGTTTTCTCGAGTTTGCGGACTGATTCGGACTCAGCTCGGGCGATTCTTTTGTGGTTGGAGGTGGGTTGCGATCTGATGGCATCATAGTATTATTTCTTTTCATATTCGTAGCATCTTTCCGTAATGAACCGCTCGTCAATTCTTCTTTCTCTGGAATGGTAACTGCGCAGTCCAGCAGCGCAGTCGAAGGCAACCCAACGTTTTCCAACAGTGGACTCAATTGTGTTTTTGTTGCTGTTTTTGTTAGCACCTCGTTGCTGCAAAGGGACGATAAATCTGAAAATCGAGAACCAATTTCCGAGAGCGTCGTTTCCGTGCTCGCACTAGAAATTTGAGAATGCTGAGAACCTCCACTGAGCAAAAAGTCGGCAATGTTTTTGGCCGACGGATTTGGTGGATATTTTAAATAGGTGTTGCTGTTGCTGTTGTTGTTGTTTTGCGTTGGGGAATCGAGTGCATCCAAGTCCTCTGCTACTATACTCGCTCTTCTCTTTGGCATTTTGGGTATTGTGGATTGGACGTTGTCAGCTCTGACAGGGCCAAGGCCAATTCTTTGTACGGGTGAGAGACTGGTGCGGGGGTCGTGATCGGAGCCATCACCTTCAAACAGGGCCAGCAATTCCTCTTGAAGATTGCAATTCTTAACTTCGTCCGTGGTGACGCTGGACCTTCGTTGTGGGACTTTGGGTACAGACTTAAGTGCTTTGGCTGGAACATCATGTGGTGCCTCGTGGTCTGCTTGCTTGGCCCGTCTTTGAGGAACGCATCCATTCTTGGCTTTGCGGTGCTTGGCGACACTTATTGGTGGTTCGGATTCCACTGGGTACGATTCCCATCTGCAAATCTCTTTGGTGACTAAATGTTCGTGAAGACCAAATAAATATTTTTTCCTGACTGCCATGGCACTTTTGGAAGCATTTCGGGCCAAAATATAGGCGTTATCTTGGACCAACAAGGTGTCGTCGCGCGAGACATTGGTTTCTAAAAACAAGTGATCCATAAAGGTATGCAAAGAATCGTCAGAGCCCTTGAAAGAGTTCAAATTTTGCTGGGCTTTCCTTCGAAGGCTGTTGCAAGCATCCATCTCTGAGTCTGCAGCAGTTACCATGGTGTAATGTATCTTTCTGTGGACAGTGTAGTACAACTAGTAATTTTGTTCCAGATGTTTTGATAAGTGGGTGTCTCGCTGGGTTACTGGTAAGCTCTCGAACGATGTTGTTATGATGTAATAAAAGCGTCTATTCGTAAAATATGAATCTATTCTCCTCAAAACAAAACTCATCTTATTACAGCCCGTAAAAATAAATTTAAAAATCATCCACCCAGGCTCTTTTTCTTGGAATCATTCTTTTTCAGCAATCGCGCACAAAACCACAACAACAACAAAAAACCACGAACAACAAGCAAAACCCTCACTGTTCATTCTATCCAGTCCACCGATCGATCAACGCCATCATCAAACTATAGACCAAAATGGAAGGAAACACAATGAAGGAGACAAATGTCTTTGCTCAGTTGCAAGCGGACGCTGACGAAACTGTGTGGGTAATCGCGGAAGTCATGGCACAGCTTCAAGAATTTCGAAATCCACTGGCAGTGGATCATGGCACTGTTGTTGATGGTAACGGAAGCACCGTGCACGATCATTCTTCGTCGTATCAACTGCATACAATGTCTCCAACAATGACAACGAAAAACAACAGCAACAACGATGTCGAAACGACGATCAGCAAGCCAAATAGTAGTAATGATAATAGCACTAACGATCCCAACTTTGTTTCCCAAGCTTCCGTCAGCTATCATCTCTCCCAGCAGAAGAACAAACAGAAAAACTCAAATTATCACCAACAAATTCGACGTTGCTTTCAGCAATTGGATCGATCCATTGGTATTCTCAATGAAGCGGTGGATCGCTATTTATCAACTCCTCTTGTTGTTACAACGAACAATGCCACTGACCCCCACCCCCACCAGCAGCAGCAACAGCAGCAACAGCATGCAAGTCCTCATATAAATCCTTTTACTCCCGAAATTGCTGCCTCGGTCCGCAATGCTCTCATGACGATACTACTTGGGGCCAGTGATTTGATGGAATTACATGTATCACAAGACGATTATCGTCTTCATCTCCTTTGCTACCAGGTGACCAGCAATGCCGCACAATTTCTGGTCCAGTGGTGTTTGCAATTTCAAGACTTGCAAGCCAACGAAGCTACTATCCTCTTGGAACGGGTCGTTGATTTTGTTGATGCACGTCGACACGATTTGTGGCAAGGATCGACATTCGAAGAATTGGCCAACGTTGGAATCTTGTTGAGTCTGGTAAATAAAGCCTACGCAAATAAGGCATGCAACACTTTTGAAGACATATTTGATGGAACAGAAGGAACGAAACAGTTGTTGGAAGTCTTGTATCTAATGTTGCCGATCGCCATTGAATCTTTTCAGTATTGTTCTGATAACGCAACTGTCAATCTCTCCGTACATTCGGAGCGTACCGGAAACCGTACTACCACTCAAGAGCAAGAGCAGGTATACGAAGAGCTTTGGGCTATGATCAATTCTTTACTGATCTATGTGTCTCAACGCATTGCTAGTGCATCCAATTTTGGTTTGGCCGAATGGTTGCGTCAACAGACGATCCAACATAATGGGACCGCAGCGGGTTACAGCCCCGAGACCCAAAATGTGCGGCAAGCAGACAATAAGGCAAACTTGATGTTGCCATTGATGCAAGAGTACGCGTCGAATTTTCTGGACTTTACTCTGGATATGCTGGACTCGATGGCCAACGGAAACATCAGCACGGGGGGTGCTGGTGCAAGTTGTATGGAAAATGCTTCGGTCGGTGGCAGATCTAAAGCAACCCAACAAAGCTCCACTTGTCAAAGCTTTAGACAATCACTGGCGCCGAATCAAAGTGACCCATCAGAACTGTTGGTTCAGGCTATTCGCTGCACCGAATTTACCTGTACAGTCCTAGGGCTAGTCATGGGAGAACGTAATACAAGCATTTCCACAAATCACTTTCACGCTAAAATGTCAGCCCGTTCCCTGTGGATTGCTTTCGTGAAGCTTGTGCTGGCAGTTGATTTGGCATCCATGTCGAATGACAACGGTGCTTGGGCCGTTGATGTGATGATCCATATTGCGTTACTCACGTTGGATGATGGCAGAACGGCTGCGACGGAAGCGGCTGGGAACGATGTAGCGGTTAGGACAATCAATGGGGACTTGGATCACGGGTTGAAACACGCGTTGTCAATTACGTTCTTGTCATCTCTGGATTTTCCGGACGTTCTCGTAAGCAATGAAAATGCTCTCACCATGATCGAACGTTTTTCCAAGGGGAACCACGAACTGCGCCACTTAGTTCAGGGAACCGTACTACGACAATTAGTGATGCAGACGACAGGTAGTGTACGTGATCCTGATGCTATGGAGCAAGTACTGCAGCGCCTTGCCAAGATTGGCTTACAGCAAACAGACAATGACGAGAATGCTTCTCGAGCCGATCCGTGGAACCAATTTTTCCGTGATGAATTCGCCAAATTGACTTGCGGTCGAAACGGGACAGCAGAATCGTCTTCAATAGCTCGTTGAGAGTTGCTAAGTTTTGATTTACATGGGGGTAACGATGCACAACATATAGTTTAAATTGGAAGCGACTACACAATTCACAGGATTTGCAAAACATCAAAGTAGCTACTAATTGTCAAGGAGCAAAATCTTCTTCACTTTCGTCCTTCTCGGTGTATATCCTTGAGAAGCTTTTGGGTTTGCCGAGTAGCCTCCGCTTTCAAACTGCCGCTGCGGGCGTCTCGAAAATGGATGTGTTGATTTGAGACAGAGTCACCATCTGCTGTTATTTGCGCGGCTGATTATGCTTATACATAGAAATTGGTGTTTGAGTTCTAGGCGTTGGTTATGATTTTGTTACTAATCTTTGTGGGTTGAGAAATAATTTTTTTTGGGTTTGGGAAACGTGTAATGCTTGTTCATGGTCATTGCATACTGAAGACTTGCACTGATGACTACGTACGGGGTCCTATGAAAAAATCCAAGTATCGAAGAGTGGCTGTGGATTGCGAACATCTCAACTGCCTCCTCACAACTGGTAACAGGGTTTAGTAGTAAAATATTGGGTGTCAAAGTGGCGAATTGCGAAGTTGTAGCTGCTGAGCTGGTTGAAAAACAGGCGTAGCCGTCGAATGAAAATTCTGTGTTTGGCTTCGACTGCCATGCCGTTCGGGGTGCATCTAACAATCACACAAAACGAAGAACCACCTCCCACATTTGACCAATTATGCTTGCTTACAACCGTGGTCGAAAAAAGTTCCGACTCGTGAAAGGTAAAGCGCCCTCTTTGCAGAAGCCTACACGACTCCGGAACATGATTCCTGTGAGCCTACGAACAGAGCCACTTTGTCGAGAATTTTTCCAAGTATTTCTCGATCAGGAGCAATTTGAGTAGCTGTTGTCAAAGAGTGTGGACTGCCACTTCCGAGTTTGATAATAGAATACACTCGCAGCTGCCTACAGTCAAAAAGCAGCCTAGAATTCAATTGGCTGTTCACTGTACTCGAACGGTTGCTTCTTCTTCGACAATCCACCAGATAATAGGTACATCATGCCTCCATAGGTGATGGCTCCTCGAAGCATCCCCTGAGGCCCCTCTGAAATGAAAGAAGTATGAATGGCAGCAGTCGCCGATCAGCATCAAATCAGAAATCAGAATTCGGCAGCAGAAATCATCCTGCTACGGATGTAATTCTCCAACACATTCAAATAAACAGACACATACACACAAACGCCAAAATGAACCTACCATTACGTGCAAAAAATGCACCGGCTGCAGCACTAGAAAATACTGTGTTCCATTCATCTTCCTTTCCACCGCGGATGACTCGAGTGGCAACGCGGAAACCACCAAAGGCTGCCGAAATTCCTCCCCAGCTCTTTGCCCAGCGAAAGCTCTTAACGTGCATTCTTCCGTACCTTTTTGTCAGTTCTTGAAAGAAGGGAAGATTTTGATTTGGGTCGACTTGTTTGAATGCAAAACGAGGAACATCCGTGATGGATCCAAGAATGTAGCCTCCCATGAATCCCGTAATGTATTCCATGACGGTAGAGACTGCTACCTCAACAGATCCCGCCACCAACTTTCCCACGGGACCTAACTGACTGTAGATTTCGACGCTGCTTGTAGGGTCCTGAAATGGGTCCTTCACCTCGACATCGGTGGCAGTCTTTGCGGATTTTTGTTGATTGCCCGTTTTCGGCGAACCTCGTTCCCATTTTCTGGATCTTCCCACCAATCGAGTCTGTTGTTCCAAGACATTGAACGGTGATAATATTCCTGTCTTGTACGCACTATGCATTGAAGAACCTCTTCTTCTCCTATAGCCGCTTATCGTTGAACTGTGCTGGTCGAGTACATTACAAGGTCGACGCGTCAGCTGCCCCGAGCCGTAGTGTCGTGGTAGGCTAGTCGATGCTAATATACATTGGTTGCACCTAGATAATCCTGCTTGCGAAAGTTGGATATAGCAACACAGTATCAGTGCACCAAGTAAGATCAATGATGAATGTATCGTCATGGCTCTGATTTGTCTCTATATGCGTTGCCTTATTAATAGTAGTACCAAAAAATAGTCCGAAGTGAGAAGAGAGTAATAATACGATATTTTAGTTGTTGGCATCTTCACAGGTGTCGTCGATGCTCATTCAAAGATGAATGTGATAATGGTTATGAGCTTGAGTACCGTAAAGAGAATTAGAACGAAGGTCCGCCAAACCCCTACTTTTAACCCTACTGACAAACAGTTTGAGTTATGTCGTTGAAATATGAATAAATCTTGATTTCAACACGTATCAACAAATTTCAACACATATCAACACATTTCAACAGATTTCAACAGATTTCAACAGATTTCAACAAATTTCAACAAATTTCAACATGACTCAAAGGCAGGACTATTCAACATGGGATTCATTGAGGTTATGAGCTCTAATTGGCGGACCTTCCCTGAGAGGTACCTGGTAAATGAGACTACTAGCTAGCTTAATAGTAGCTACTACTCCCTCTGTAAACATTTACATGCGTGTACACGCATGCATTGCCAGTAGCAGTTAAATTGCTTGCTGTGTAGTACATTTCTACAGAGATTCTACAGGGGACGTGCATCCTTGGTCCCACAGGTTTACTTAGAAGAAAATGTGAGTAGCCTACTTAGCAAATATCTCGCACTTCAGTGTCAAGCC
>Ga0100402_1000922_pt1 | contig 34121 bp, 37 predicted proteins | sample CryGeyme20150102_FD_80419 | JGI IMG/M metagenome (GOLD analysis project Ga0100402, IMG submission 80419) | Groundwater microbial communities from Crystal Geyser aquifers in Utah, USA - Crystal Geyser metaG 2015-0102 | ecosystem: Environmental > Aquatic > Deep subsurface > Groundwater | place...
CGATACGTTAACTAGTCAATCGCAAAGGCAGATTGTTTAGGCCGATGGACCTCGCAAGGTCACCTCTACAGCACAACCGATCGATACAGCTACAACAAATCTCCAACTTGGAAAATGACTAGAAGTCCCAGGAAATTACATCCTTCGCCGCTGTATGAATACTACAACCATGAATATGAGGTACGTAAAGGGTAGATAGTGATAGATCGATGTGGATAGAGCTGACAAAAAAGTGAGGAAGAAAACAAGTGCGACGAAGATCGGATTTGGGCCTAGAGTAACAATGCCATGATTTTAGTTTGAAAAGCCTGAGAAATATAATGCCTCCCCTGGACCTGCATACAATCCTGGGACTAAGGCAGAAACGCAAAGAATGCCAGCTTATAGCATAGGCTTGAAAAGGAAAGCTAAAGGACAAGACTCTATCGCTGTTGTCAATGGTACCAACGAAAATATTGGACCCAGCACATACCAGCCAAAGCACAATTACAACAGCAAAAGTCAGCAAAAACCAAAATGGACCATGCCCAGAAGCACACGCAGCCCTCCTCCCTCCTCTACCTCTCTCTACCAAACGTTTGATACCAGCAGCGCCATGGGAGTCCAGCTAACCTCAAGCAAACCTTCGAGGCCCAAGTACACAATAAACGGTTCTCGTAGAACTGACAAGAGAGGCATGATGTCTGGTCACATGTAGTACAGACCGATGAAAGTGAGCATATCCCAGCCTGTGCTTTGAGTGCGGGAGTTAATATTGCGTGAGTTGGTGTGATAATTATTTGTTAGTGAATAAGATCAACAGCCTCCTTGATCCTTTTGCGACATGCAGCAACAAGACTACTCTGACGTCTATTAGAAGAGAAAACATAAACTCTTCAGAGCATTGGCAGACCATAAGCCTAATGCATCCGATTCTACATCCCCCCGTCAACATCTACTGGCTCTCCTCGCCGCCATTCAAAACAAAGACAACAACATCTCTCAGTTAGACTATCTTCTGAAGCACCAATTCGACTGTGACCTCACACCACACACCACTATATTTATGGACCTGATGTGGGAGGTCATGGAGTAGAGATCAGGTGCACTGATATCATTTGTAAGATATGAGTTGACCGTAGGTTGTGTATCGATTGTGCAGGAAGTATCCGGATATGTACTGGAAAGTACAACAATGGCTCGAGAGGAAAATGCAAAATATGAAATGGAATCTCAACTAGTTAATATTCGTGATAGACATATACCTCTACGGATGGCCTATGACCCTCGAGACTTTTAATGGAAAGATATTTCCAAAATTTAGGCAGCATTTGGTGATGCTGATCCCCAAGTATTACCTACAACTAGCTAATTCTGTGCATTTCCCCATTAAACAACAAAAAATGTTCAAAAGTACTATATTGGGATGGCTTGAGGATGAAAAACAGCAATTGGTGACCGCTTATGAGAGTTTGGCTGCCACAAGCCTGCAGTTACAGCATTCTATTGTTGACTAATTATAAAATTAAGCATAACTCAACAGCTATGAGTATGAGCTTGAGGAGTATGATACTTCCATTCATCGATTCCAGCTATCTTCTTAGTGCATGGGTGTATCATTCGATTCGGCTCCTTTCAAACTCAAGACCATTTTTCAACTCAAGCGATAATGCCAACATTTTAAAAAATTAGAGCTCTCGCCCTACGAACGCTCCCTCTATACGAGATTTTCCTCACCGTTCGAGCTGAAACCATTAAAAAAACACGAAATGTTAAAGTTAGAGGACAACGATGCCTTCATCGTAAAGATAAAATTATGCTCAAAGTTGGAGGAATGTGTGGATCTGGCTGGATACTTCCTAGAGCAAATGAATTTGCAGAGCAACAGGGAGTATCTTATAGAGAACATCATCAATCAATGCGCAAATTACAACAATTTATCCTACATCCTCAAAATCTTGTTTGAAATCGGAAGTCGGGAAACCTCCATCAAGGACTACTGCAATACTAAAGCTAGAAAAATATGCAGCGCTAACCGAATAAACCCAAAATATCATAAACTGCTATGCTAAATGGGCAGGTTTGGCTTGATTGATGAAAAAATTCTCATTGATTACTGTGAGCACATTCTCAGGATTGAAAACAATCAGGTCACTCGGTAAATACAGTCCATTTTGGAGCACCTGGGGACAATTGTCTACTATCGGAATCTGAGTGTCCACATCAGAATCAACAACCTTTTCTAGAAGATCGAGCACATTATCAAGAATAAAATGACTCACTTCAACATGTAGCACTTATATCAACTCAAAGGGATGGTCAACTACCTCAGAAACCACACCAAAACAGCAGTGGTAGCCTAGACCCATGAACTTGCAAAAGTGGACATCAAGCACAACTTCGACTTCATCCTGTCTAAAATGCAGAAAAAGCTCAAAGAAAAAGAGGAAAATTACATCCTTGAGTATATGGTCTGCGGTATAGATAGTGAAGTCTATCTGACCACTTATTTCTATGCTAGTTTATTGAGAGAACTCAACAGCAAAGAACTAAACAAACAAATTCATAATTTGACTGTGGAGACCATAAGAAATGCACTGAGGGAGGGAAACTGCCAGAAAGCTGTGAGGTGGAGTCGTCTTTTGGGTGAATTGTACAATTATGAATGTATGAGCAGAAAATCGATGCTCAATGAACTCGAACAGTTGTTGGCAGTCAAGGATGAAGAGGTAGCTGGAAGACTGAAATGCGTCTGTGCAGCTTTAGATACAGCTCGCACCTATTTGCAGCAAGTGAACCCAAAAAAATAGAGATAGACTATCAACCTTCTCCTCAAACTAAAGGTATAAATTTGATGACTTTAGAGAGCATATTTGGAACATCGAGAAATTCTCGAGTACAGCCTCAACTGCTAAATCCTAGATATCCTTGAGTACTTTAATCCCCAACTGCTTATTGTCTTGAATGAGTCAGAATCAATCGAAAAATATCTGAAGGCAGAAAGTCAACTGAGTCAGACTCATGCCTGCCATGCGTCACAGATAATTAGTAAGTTGGCTCAGGGATACTCAATCGAACAGATGGAAGTGGTCAATCATGAGGGCACATCACCAGATTCCAAGAAAAAATACAAAGAAAAGGAAAGCACATCATAAAAATCAGACAGGAAATGGGGCGAAAAGCCTGTCTACATTTAGAAAAAAGTTTAGACTATCTAAGCAGAAAAGGAGACAAGAAAGGAAAATCAAAGCCGCTAATCTTCAAATACTCTTGAGAGCACAACAATCGTCAGGAAAATGAAAGTAATGGGCCGCAGCAAGAAATAAAACAAGATCAAGACGATCAGCTGCACTGTGACTGACACCCAGCCATAAAACTGATCCATATCCATTCCCTAAATTTCTGAAAAGAGTTATATTAATAAGGCAAAACTCTTTGTCAAGATATTATATTTCTCAAAAAATATTCAAAAATCATGACCGAAGTGCTCTGCTAACATGTCACTGACAATCATTTCACTAAATCTCTCCAAGGGAGAAAAATATTCAAAGACCAATGCGTACGCTGCTTCACATAACCAGTATTTCTTTTCCTATGTTTAGAATCATCCTGATGGAGTAATGGTCTGTATGAAGTGCTTCAATGGCTTTTGCAGCGATCATATCAAAGCCCACGATGGCATCCATAATCACCCTCTCTATCTGAGGGTCAAAAACACAATAAAACCCGGGGAAGAGAAGAAGTAGATAACCAAATTGGCAGTTGGCGTCAAAGGAGGCGCAGTTGGCTAGGATTAGTACGAAACCAGCTATAACTTATGGTGCTCTAGATGCAGTAAACTCATTCCTGAAGCCGAGCCTAAATTATAAGCTCAGATAAAATCGCTTATCAATACAGACTCTCCCTTCAAAAAGCAAAATTTGGTAGCATGGGAATTATAAATTCAGCCATGCGAACATACTCTCACTCTTCAACAGGATGTCCAGAATATCAAATTGGATCATTGCTCTAAATGCGATTTGTCAACAAATTTGTGGCTGTGTCTGACCTGTGGAGCTGTCGGCTGCGGCAGGAAAAATTGGGATGGAACTGGGGGCAACAACCACGCCATCACCCACTTTGAAGAAAGTCATCATCCCTTGGTGGTTAAATTAGGCACAATTACCGCTGAAGGCTCAGCTTCCCTATATTGTTACTCCTGCAACAACGACGTCAAAGATTAGTTTTTACAGGACCATCTCCGCAATTTGGGCCTGAACGTTGCCAACCAGAAGAAAACATAAAAGACAGTCATGGAAATCAACTTGGATATCAATCTCAACTTCGCCCTCAGCAAGTTAGTCGAAGGCAAGGACAAAGAAGAACCCCTCTATGGACCTGGCTTGACGGGTATTAACAACATCGGCAACACTTGCTACATGAACTCAGTGCTCCAAGTGTTGAATGGATTACCTGAATACCAGTAGCAGTACTATAAAATTGGGGAGAAGCATATGAACGAGTGCAAAAAGCTTCCTGGAGATTGTTTTCACTGCCAGGTCGCCAAAATATTCTGGGGTCTTAACTCAGGCGTTTACTCCTAGAAAAAACACAAGAACATAATTATCAACGAAATTGAATGTGAATAGGAGTATCAAGAAGGTATCAAGCCTTACGATTTCAAAATTTTGCTGGCCAAAGATCATCCTGAATTTACAAGCAGCCGACAACAAGATGCCTTGTAGTATCTTCAATGGGTCTTTGACAGATTGGACAAAGAAGAGCCTTTTATTGGAGAGAGTACCACCAGATATTTCAATTATTCGTCTGTCAATAGGTTAGTTTGTGGAGGCTGCAACGGGCATAAGCTAGTAGAGGTCAAAACCAACGAGTTGAAATTCCCTGTTCCTCCCCCAACCTAAGAGCAAACTCAAAAATACTACAAATAGCTTGAAGGTCTTGACAACTAAACAAAAAAAGCTAAATTATGCGAAGACCCTGAGTATGATGTCAAGATGCAGGACTGCATGAATATCCTTAAGCAAGGGGATGCTGTTTCGGTAAACTGTCCCAGATGTAACAGCGAAAAGATCTTTATGTCCAGGAATTACTTCAAGACTACACCCAAATATTTACTAGCCGTTCCCAACAGATTCGTACTTGATAATTGGGTACCAAAAAAACTGAATGCGCTGATTGATGTGCAGGAGGAGCTAGATATTTCTGACTTTTTGCTAAAAAATGCTCCCAAAGTAGGCGATAAGCTGGAAGTCAAAGAAAATAAAGTGCATTACTCAGAGGCCAACGTCAACGAGCTGATCAACATGGGTTTCTCTGAAAATGCTGCCAAGAGAGCTCTGATCAAGAACAAGGACAACCTTGAGGGAGCCACTAACTGGATCATGGAGAACATGGGCAATGACAGCATCAATGCCCCCATCGAGTAAGCATCATCTGCTAAGAACAACGCAGATCCTGCAGCTGTTGCTCAACTAATGGACTTCGGCTTTGACTAAACTCAAGCTAAAGTTGCCCTTCTCAAAAACGTAAGTGTATTTTTATTCAGGGTGGAAACATTGAAGCAGCAGGAGAGTGGCTGTTCACAGTCGACGGAAATGTGACAGATCATCTTCATTTATTGAATCAGGGAGGATAAAAAATGCAAGAAGAGGAACCTGCCAATCAAGGCCCAGTTCACTCAAAATACAGACTGAAAGCAGTGGTGATCCATCTGGGCAGATCCGTCCATTCTGGCCATTACGTAGCCTACGTCCGAACCGACAAAGGGTGGGTCCTGTTCAACGATGAGAAGGTAACGCACTCAACCAACCCAGTTTTAGGGAAAGGCTATGTTTACCTCTATGAAGGTGTCTGATTGAGTTGTTTGTTTGGGGATAAAATTTGCCTGATAAATAATAAACTTATAGTAGCGGCTCATCAACTGTATGAGCGTGCCATCCAATCACATATCAATACCTGCTTTTTAGACAAAGAAAAAGATTGAGCCTAGACTCTTTATCAGGTTCAGCTCAAAACAATCTGTCCTATGGTTTGACAAGAGCAAAGCTAGATGTAAGGAGGAGGTGGCCCTCAAGAGAACAAAGGAGGCCTCGTCGTAAAAATAACTTCCAAGTCCTATAATTATTCACAGAGCATCAAAAGAGTCAAACCAACAGATATAGTCGGTTGTCATCCATGAATCCTTCATGGCTGAGTGCAAGTAGTGCCGGATCAAACTGATAGCCTAAGAGCTGGAGCAGGGTATTTGCACATTTTGCGAAAAGGTGGATCAATTGAAGAGAGGGAAGCACTTCTAGGATTTCGTTTTATTTGTGTTAGATTTCAAGATGGGCAAAGTTCCATCATATAACCGCGCCACTCGTCTCAGAAGAAACCAGTCCATCTAAACCATTCAAAGTGTCATCGTCGATAAACCCACAGAGTCGCAACTCAAACAATCTTCAATCCGACTCAAGAACAATGCCAAGTATGGCTTTGATTCCAAAAGCATCAAAGGATCTAAGAAATTCAACATTAGCCGCAGGTAGAACTCACTCACTGCAACTCAAGGATTGACCTCTGGTGGTTATTTTTGCAATGAATGCGGAGCGAATCCAATAGAAGGCAGACGATTTCACTGCTTGAACTGTTCTGATTTTGACATGTGTGAAAAATGCTATTTCAGTGTGGGCCATAGACATGAGATGAGGACTTGTGGTGATTCCAAGGAGAATGTTCTAAAACAGCTTCAGGAAAGAGCTCTAAAGCAGTCCTAAAATTTGAAAAGCACATTGCCGTTGCTGACTGCCTCTATTCAAAAATTTTAAAATACTCCCAAAAATCTATACACGACATTTCAGCTCAGAAAAAAAGGCGGCCAACCAAAGTGAGAAATAACAAACACTTTTAATATTTTCTTACTATGATTTAAATATACTTTTATTGAATCAAAGATGGATACATGAGCTTCCTGGGGCATTTGGTGTGTTTGTCTACAGTCCGTGAATCGCCAAGGACAAGATTATTAAGTTGATAAAGTAAATCGATCCCTTGATGGCATCCGTCAGCTTGTTCTGACCTCTACACATCCGAAGAATGCAAAAAGTGAAAAAAAGACAGGATTGAGCCAGACCTGCCAATGAAACATGGAAGAAAGGATAGTAGAGCATTGCAAAGGCCAGACATATCGAGCGATGGCCGATAAGACTGGTGTAAATATTCGTCAGTTCGTTTGGAGTAATTTTTAGTTTTTTGAGCTCAATAGAGTACTTTTCCTTCTGCTTGATTTATGATTCCTCTCCCCCGTCCTCTTCTGAACTAGCGCTGCTCTAGCTAGAGTCGTCCCTGTCATTTTCTTACTTTTTTTCTTTCTATTCACTTGTCTTATCACCTTTTTTTTTGTCTCCTTCGGGGAAGAAGTTGATCCCTGTCTGCTCAGTTCCCTCAACATTCTGAATCTCCTCAACTTTTATCATGTCCTTTCCTATCCCGTTCTTTTTCAAGATATCGTTGACTCGCTGCTGATTGTGGTTGTGGAAGAAGATGCTCAATAACCTTAGCACCATCAGCAGGACCAAATCCCCAATCATGAGCAGAATCATTACCGTTCGATGGAAGGTAATGGGCTGTTCTGATTGGTAGAAGGCACAAGGGTTGATGTAGATGGCCATTTGCTAATTTGATATAAATCCTAGACTATTGACTATCATTTCAAGGGAGTTCTATTTTGGCAAAAGGAGCATAAAAGCCAGATTAGTCGTAATGGTTGCGAATCGATATCTCGAAACCCTTGCACTGGAAAGTTAGACCTTTGAAGCTAGTCTGGATTTATTTGAAGATTTATTGGAATTTTTAGTCTTCAGGAACATCTTTAACCCTGAACAATGTCAGATGGTACTCCTCACTTTTGTATAGATTATCTGTGTGATCATAGTGTATTCGCATTTGCTTTAGTTCGCTGTTGATAATGATTTAGTTTTTTAACATTGCTCTGATGAATATATCTCCTGCTTTGATCAATCTCTTATAATGCTCGTTCTTTTCAATCTCTAGGTAGAGCAAGCTGATCTCCTTCTTCTTCGACTTGTGATTGACCCTACTGAAATGCTTTACCTCTACGAAGTTAATCACCGTTCCCTCCAGTACTTCCCTCAGGATCTCTCTTACGCCATCAAAGGCTTCTCTAAATTTGTTTCTTGTATCCTCCCGATGCAGCACCAGCATCGATAGTGTCACATGTGCCAAGTTGTAGTTACTTTCTGTGAATGCATCTTTACTGTAATGCTAGTAGACTATCTGCTTGATCGAGTGCTGTAGGTTGTGGATGTGCTAGCGTTGGTTCTTGTCGTGGAAGGGGAGACAAGCGAAATGCGTGAATTATGGATAATTGCGGAGAGCCTTCATTGTGTGGCAAATATTCTTTTATTATATGGTTTTCTGAGCAATTTGAAGATTATTTAACACATCATACTAAATCTTTGAGATTGTTGGTCCATTTGTTATTTTACGTCTTACGTACGATTAATTGCTAGTTTATAATTAGTTCATGTTGCCGCTAAATCCAGACTTAACTACCACTCCCCATCCTCCCACTGTTCAAGTCCACTCCCATCAGCAATGCTAACCTCTCCTCAAAACACACCTCTTCAAGCAAGAGATTCGCAATCAGCAGCTAGGCCAGTTCAAATCTAAAATCAGAGACGAGCTCATCCAAATCAAGTACATTGAGGACATGCTGGAGGAAGTACCTAAGGAGAAGCATCGATGTGCGGCATGGGCCGAGTAGTTGTTTGAGTTGTATCGGCTGGCAGTCCATTTCAGATTGGATCCTTTCCAATCCCTCCAACTGTACAAAATAGCTGAGAAATTTCCAAACAGAGTTATGCTTCAGTTACTTCAAATAGTAATTTTTAAGGCTGAGGAGAAGACTCTAGATGAACTGTTTCAGTTTGATATAATGAGATTGCTGCATGGCGCTATCTCTCCTATAAGCAGCTCTCAGAAAAACAACAAGTATTCCGATGATGAGAAGGACAATCTCATGAAATACAGGTAGCAACTTTAATTGGCTAAAATAGGTCTTAGGATCATTGCTGAACTTTGCAGGAAAAAGGCAGTCATTCGAAATTACGTTGTGCTCAACCACAAAAGCTATAAATATTGGCAGCAAGCCTTCAGACAATTCGAAACAGATATTCAACTGGAATACTACCAAGTATTGGAGATGGCTACTGCAAAACCTTTCAGCAGACGTGAACAAGAGTTCAGCAAAATTGAAAATAGCATTGTGGGAATATTTGCTCAAGACAGGAGATGGGATCTGTTGGTTATGGACGAGCAACAAATGATGGAACTGAGTTGCATTCTGAAAGCTCTAAAGAATATATTCGCCATGAAATCAGGCTGGCTGACTGTTTTGGTCAGAAATTTTGAGAACCGGATCAATAAATCACTGCACAGTATTATTTTGGGTCTGATCCAAGATTTCAACTGCCTGCTTGTTGAGCAGAGAAGAGTGTCAAAGACGAGCTGTGAAGTGGTTACGAATGTGCTGCATTTAGCGATGCACTACTAGGAACACTTCGATGGCACCATGACAGAATACTACTCTTCAGGGGATATGCTTAAACTGGTGTTCGAATTATTGCCGATTTTGAGAGAAGGGTATTCCTTCCCTGAGCTAGCCGAGGCTCGCAGTCATATTTACTTCCTCATCAGCAATCTCCTAATCTAGGACAGTATTTCAGATTCCACTAAATATTCTCTATTTGTATTTGACCACAATATCCATCGGAGCCTACTGAAATTGCTTGCAAACCAGCTTTACTACGAGACAGATGAGGCTATAACTTACGAATTGTGCCATTTACTGATGACCTCCTTCATGGCTCTGCAACTAGACGTCATTGAACCTCTTGTTATTCCTAGTTAGGTCCTTCAAAGCATGTGCACAAGAATATTGGAAGGCGATTTCAAATCCGACAAAGAAGTGGGATCCAAGCTCAGATTAATAGAGGGAATAATTGTCTTTATTGAAAAAATGGATAGTTATGACCGAGAGAAAGCCAACAGATATCGTAGTGCAATCAGATAACAATTTGAGGAGCCGTTTAAACAAGCGAGCTGTCAGTTTTACTGTGAATAAATGTTGAGCTAAAAGATCGGGCTACTGCTGGACCGATTAAGCTACTACTGACCTGTGATTATCATTATCATATCCATTATTTTGTTAATTATCAATATCATATTAACTATCCTCCAGTAGCAAAGATGTATCAATCAGTAAGTGCATAATCTGACCAGATCCTCATCTACAAGTACTCTCTTCAGCAGCACGTCTCGCTTCTGCCTCACTCCCATATTTCGGATATGGGGAAAGTATGGCTCCATTCTTCTAAATTTGAAATCAATGATTTATTATCCATCCATTTTTTCAATAGCTATCCCATCTTCTCGCATCTGTATGTACAGCAATATTTGCTATTCCTCCTGAAGTAAGGGATATCGATTGGGGACGATAAAGCTTTTCCTTGTATAGCTTTTTCTTTTATTTTCGATGAAGCTGAAAGGAAGAATGCATTCCTTGGCAAAATTGATAATGTCGGCATATTTGTATCTTTTCTGATCGTCTCTGACGGACACCTTTGACAGGGTGGCCTTCATTCTGGTGATATTTCTAGAAATCTTGATTTGGGGCTTTGTCTAGAAAAAATTATTGTTGTTGAGGTAATAATTTTGTACATGGTGGTCGAAAGGCAAAATGCTCAAGTTGAGAATATCATAATAACACGAGTACAAGCTTTAATTATTTTTTATGTATATGTGCTCGAGGCTTATCTTGCTGAGACCCTAGGGAGTGAAACAGCTTAAGTTGACAAGGTTACTTTCTTGATATTTCAGAAGAATCAGCTCAGTGGCCTCAGATATCTGAGGATTTTATTTCCTTTCGTGAACATTTTTTACTGCTAGCTATCGTCCTTCAACAATATATTTTTCCTTTAGCTCATCTTGAGTGTTGAGGTTTGTGGGATTGACAGTTAGTCTGAGGGTATGATTTTCCCATTCGAAAGACATGCATTTGAGGAGTTTGCTTTTGATATGAGTAGTCACTCCCAGCTGCTGAGAACAGACATTCTGTGCCTTAGAGTTGAGTTGTGATCGAGTTGTCGTTGAATTAACTCTTGGCAATCGGGATGAAGCCAATTTTTTTTTATCTTTGAACCTCGACCTTTGTTATTCTTGATCATGGTTACTGTTGCTGTTGCTTTTCAGAGAGGCCTATCTGTTAATTTTGCTCTTTTTTTCTAGCTACTTCAGAGCATCAGTAGTAACCGATCTCTGCCTTATATTGAATAGTACACTTACCCTTTTATATATCTTCTTCTGTGGTTTCTACTCCTACATCACAAAGGGTTTCTCCCAAAAGGATTCAGTATTTATGTCCGTAATTTTGCTAAACAGCTCCGAACTTATATTGAACAAAAAGTATTTTTGCATTTTGTCTGAATAGCTTTAGATGAAGATTGAATGGTTAGGAGAAAGGGTAAATATTTTGATCGAACTCACTAAATAGCCTATATTCATATTGTTGCTTTTAAGGGGCTTGACGAATGTTATTAGCTTCCTATTTTGAACTTTGTTCCGATTATTGTTGTGAATGGTCAAGCTGGATTTGAGGGAGGTGGTGTAAGAAATGGTCTGCTGCTTGTTCTTCCAAAAGCGGAGGTTTTGAGGGTTTCGTTCCAAATAACCTTAGTACTAGCTATAGTGATATCCGTCTAGCTATTTCTGAGCTGTCACTCTCCTCAAACGATATCCTTTATCAGTCGCTATGGTTTCAACAAAAGTCAACATTTTCTTCTTTTGGGCCACTTGAGCTTTGGTCATCAGCACGGGCATGTTGTAGTCTAACCTGACCCGCTTCTCAGACGACATGTCTCTTCTGGAATGAAGCTTGCTCATCCTGCTAAACTCACTCTCTTGCCTCAGCATTTCAAATTCAGGTGAATGGCCATGGACCTTGATGCTGCTCGTGTTGTGGGCTGTTCTCCTCAATCTTCTGGGAATTTCGTCTGTAATGTTACTTCTTGATATTTTGGAGTTATTAAAGCGCCGGCCTCGTTTTCTTTTGGGCATCATTTCGTAGAAGTACTTCAGAGAACAGATCCAGATGGGTCTGAAGAAGACCTCCTCCAGCTCACGTAAAGTGCAATACTCTTGTGACAACTTATAGGCATCATTTGCTAGGGGAGATTAATTGAGATGGTCCTCTTCCATCTGAATATAGTTTATTATGCTGCCAGATGTAACAGTCTGCTCTTCCTCCTCCTGAAAGGACATCGTCAACTCGCAGTTCATTAGTCTATGTCTAGTCTTCAAGCTAAAAGTCAGTGGGCGGTTTGGTGTCAGTAAATTTTTCTTTAAACCTATATTGTAGTGCTGCCCCAGCTATGAAAGTTGGTAGCGAGACAATTGTATAAAGTAATTGCTTATTTTGCGGATAAAGCCTATCAGAATTTGCTATGTTGGAGGCAAGTACTTGATGAGTTGGCTTTATCGGGTTTACTAGGAACTAACTGGAATTTCTTCGAGTGTCATCTGGCCTGAACGAGTAGCTAAGCGAGTTGAGTTAACAATGTAGTGACGACACTAATTTTCAATCTCATCTTAGTTGAGAGTAGAAACAATAGGAATGATGAAAATGCTGTAATTTCTTTGCAAATTAGTGATTTTCAATTTGGGAGCTTCAAAATAGATGCCATTCACTTATCCTTCCTGTTTATGGTGCTCCACCATCCACACCTCAATGACTCCTTCCCTCTCTCCGAACAATATAAAGGCCCGAAATTAAAAAATAGCTGTTTATTCTTTGTATGAGCATGCTCTTGATATCTTCTTTTTAATCTTGAGTTACCTCGACTCATCGCTTCCACTTTCATTTTCATCTCTGTCAAAGCAACCGAATTCGTTTTGGAGGGCCTCTGCCTCCAACTTGGAAATGACCTGGAACCTTGATTTTCTCTCTAGCTTACCCTCAACATTCGATATCTTGTTGATAAAGTTCATGCTTGCACGCGGACGAGATTTGATACTGGACTTCAAATTGCTACTTACTGTAATAAAGCCTGTTTATCGCTGCTGGCGTGAGGTACGTTTGCTTATATTGCTGGCAGCACTGCCTCGCTTCAGACTGAGACTGTCGAGTAGGGACTTCTTGAATACATCCTGTTAGTTGGTGAGTCTGTTATTATCGACCCCATCGACGGATATTTTCATGAATTGAGAGGAGCATCGATGGAGGGATGAATATTTTTTGGTGGAGGCTGGTTTTTTTCTTAAGCCAAAAGTTTGAGGCACAACGGTATCCTTGTCAATCAGCACATAGGCTTTGGGAGCAGAACGGGAAGAGCTATCATTATTTTTATATTCTTTCCCTATATCGATGACATTTTAGATGTTAGTGTTATACTCCTCATATTCGGATGCCGATAAATATTTAGAAGCAGTGGAATAGGTTGATCGCAAAAAGATTATGAGCTATTTTGGAAGACGGCACATATGCGATAGTCCTTCCTGGGGGTACGGGTTTAAGACAAAAAAAAAAACCTGGTCGTGGGGGTCGATAAGAATATGATTTTTTAACTTGCTCTTGCTCGGCTCAAATGTCAGTTAAGGTTGAGGCGATCGGTACCGATGAGTATAAACATAAGGCACAGCTCCACTGCTTTGCCTTGCAGTTCGAGGTGCTACATCAAGCAGACTAGCCAAATAATGCACAATATCTCCAACAAAGTTATTTGGCAACCCGAGCGAGTTCGCCCTAACTCCGATCAACATTGCACTTTGACATAACAAAAGATATATTTATCCTTTTTGCACATCTGGACTATCCTTGACCTTGGAGGCAATTTTATGGCATTATTGGTGATAGTGATGCAGTTGATGGTTGCTGAAGAGGGCACAGTCTTGGATTAATTGATGTGCTAAAGTTTTTGCGTTGAGGTAGGCATTGCTTGTCTTAGTTCGGTGAGTGAGTGGAGAGCGTGGTCTCATCTGGTCAAATCATTTTAAATTAGATGGGACTCATGAAATATAACATATAACTAGAAATGCCCAACTCAAAATTGCAACCTCCGGCCACGGCGTTATTGCTTTTCTTCTGCCTGCTTACACTCACCTCCTCCGCCTTCACCTTTCGCTAGCTCATAGTAACCGCCTCCTCCTACGTCACAAACGTCACCACGTCCTACACCATTAACTACGAGCATTATCGCAACCAGTTCTTCCAGACAACGGCCTGGGCCACCACCACCCTCACTCCTTCAGATACCGTCACCTTGACCTTTCCCAATGAGTACAGCCTAACAAGCGGAATTACTTGCACCTATTCAATCAATAGTACGGGAACCTACAGTAACAATAATTGCACAGTGGTGGGGAATGTCATCACCTTAAGTGGATTGTTCAGCAATGTGCTTGTCTATTCACTTACAGTCATCGTAAATGGAGTCAGCAACCCTTATCCTGCAGGACAGACCTCTACCTTCTCGGGTACCATAGGGCCAGATTCATCCAATTCTTCTGTGGCTTCTACCACAAATTCTAGAGTTACCATCACTGCTGCTCAGTCAGCATGTGGATTCACCTTCAATCCCAACTTTGTCTACACCTCCTCAACCAATTTGATCATGACCCTCACCACAGTCAATTAATTTCCAGCCAGTGGAACGATAGGTGTACAATTCCCTTCAAATCGCAAATGGTCACAAGATTTATCAATCACCAGAACAATGCCGATTACCACAGGGGCCATGGTCTGCAACAACCAATCATCAGTAGTATATATCCTATATAGAACGTCAATTCCGGTGTGCAATGCACGGGTGATGCCACAAATGCCCTGGTAACTCTATCCAACGTCCGAAGTGCAGTCCTTCCAGCTAGCTCAACTCTATCCTTTTCCATAAACAACTTCAACTCTCCACCAACAAACCAAGCCATCGACCAGGTGGTGGTCACCACCTACACTTCCACAGGTGCTTCAATCGATCAGTGCACGGCTTATGTCTCAGGGCTCATTCCCAAAGTCATTCCAAACACCCAGTTCAGCATAGTTTAACAAAATAACAATCCGATAGTCGTCAACCAGGTCTACAGCATCAAGATCGACATTACTACTATTGATGTGATTAGCTTGAGCGATTACATGACTGTTACCCTCCCGACTAGCAGTTACCTGACCTCCTTTAGTGCCAGCGCCATGGCTGCTAGTTTGGGAATCAACACCGCCTTGACCAGCTATAGCGCACCCACCATCACTGTCTACTTTTCAGGATCAGGGACGTTGGCATCTGGATTCAATATGTTCATTGTTGTGCCCAATTTCGTCGCTCCACCATCTACAGCTTCAACTTCCGATTTCACATTGACTATCCTCAGCAGCACAGGTTTTCCCAAAATGACTAGCACTCAGACTCTGACAGCTGTTGCTGCAACTTTAGCCACAGGATCGACAGCCACTGCCACAATACCGACTATCAACCAGGTCACCTCCTATACTTTCAGTATCACCACCTCACATCCTATCACTTCTTCAGGCTATCTGAAAATGGTGTTTCCGAGTGTACTGACAATTGCGAATAATACAGGTTGTGCTGCTGTGGTGGGGACCAACATGGCAGTCGGACCCACTTGCGCCTATAGCTCTTTGGATAATTCGATTACCTTTACTGGCCTGAATAGCAGTGCGACTAACATCGTTCCCCAGACATTCACTCTGACTGTTAGTGGCATCACCAATCCACCTTCCACTAAGACGACTGGCACATTCGGAGTCACCACATACTACTCCTCAGCCAATGGAGTGGTCTAAACTGGTACTATTCCGGGAGTGACTGCCACAGCTGCAAACATAGATTTCACAAAAGCCTCCATTCTAGCCAGCAGTAGACTTAACTCGGCTACAGCTGTCACTTACTACTTGTCTTTTACGATAAACAATGCTATCCCTTCAGGTGGATATATTTTGGCCTACTTTCCCACAGCAGTCACTTTCGATCTGGTTGCAGCCGCCTCCTCGTGCCAAATTATGTTCGACTCTGGTGCTGCTAGTTCGACTACCTGCACTGCTTTCCTGTCCACTTCTTATATCTTCAACTTCACAAATCCTCTGGCAGCTTCTTCGGCCCCTGTTAATACTAATATTACCTTAGCCATATCCACCTCTGCCACAAATCCGATAAGTACCAGACCATTTTCACCATTTTCCATCTACACCTACCACTCCAATGGAGCCCTCATTGCTTCTCTGGTCAACGCCTTGACATACTCCACCACCACAGCCAGTGCCTTCAACAGCTTTACTGTTTCGAGAGTCTCCACTACAAATGCTGCTTTGACTAGTTACACAGTCACCATAACTCAAGTTGGGGCCTTGGAGGCTAACGGATTAATAGAGGTCACTTTTCCGAGCAGAGTACAGCCTAATAGTAATTCTACATGTTCTTTGACTTACAGTAACACGACCTCCAATGTTGTTTGCTCGCTTTCTGGACAGATCTTCACAGTGACCAGCATAGCCTCAGCCATAGCAGCTGGCACATCTTTCTCGCTAACTTTGACCAACATCCGCAATCCATACTCCTTCACATCTGTGACCGGTTTCTCAGCCACCACCAAGACAGCCAACAACCTCTACCTCTACTCAACTGGCACCAGCAGCACTTCTCTGCAAAATACAGTAGCTACTCCTTTCACCTCAATCAGCTACAGCTATTCACCAAGACAATTTAATGCTAGTGTCTCACTTCAACTGTCCTTTGAGCTCAGTCAGTACAGCTTGATGCCTACCTACTTGCTGTTGAGCATCGATACCTACTTCACTGTGGGCACTTTGTCCTGTAGCAGTTTTATGAATTTTATTGGCACCTGCTCCAATGTCTCCAGTAACACGATCAGAATTGATGGAACTTTTAACAATTCTGTAATGGGTCTGGCAGTGAGTGGCTTCAACTCACCCAATGCTGCTCCTTCAGGTTCTACTTACACCACCCTTGCCTCTTTCGACAGCTCAGCTGGAAAAATAGACTAAAACTTAACCTCAATTGTTTTCTCTACGGTCTGTACCCTCCCCTGTAAAACTTGCACAGCAAACACATCAGCCTGTCTTTCTTGCTACTCCAATACCAACATCACTAATTCCATCTATTTATACTCAACCTTGTCGAATTGCTACAGTACTTGTCCAGGTACGACCTACAACAATGCCACCACTCTGACTTGTTAGTCTTGTGGAAGCAACTGTCTGAATTGCCAGGGAAGTGCCTCTTTTTGTACGGCTTGCCATACCAATTCCAGCTTCCCTTACCTGAATATAACCAGTGGAATGGTGCAGGTCTGTGTGGCAAATTGCGGCTCAGGATACTACCCTGACACCAGCATCAGTCCCACCACTTGCACTCTCTGCGTCAGTCCTTGTGCTACCTGCACCACTCAAACTATCTGCATCACCTGCGCTAGCGGCTTCTATCTTAACCCGAGCAGCAACAACACGTGCACAAACGCCTGTCCTTCAGGGACAACAATATAAAATAACTCAACAAACACCTGCGATTCTTGCAGTACGACTTGCTTGACATGCTCGATATCCGTCAGCAACTGCACAGCTTGCAGCAGTCCTTTGGTGTTTTACAATGGCTCTTGTCAGGCTTCATGCCCAACTGGTGGTACATTGGCTCCTCAAAATGGCATCTGCACTGCTTGCGATTCGACTTGTCTCTACTGCAATAACACGATAACAAACTGCACTGCATGCAACTTGTCCTCAACGTATATCTTTCTGGTTAGCAATGCCTGCCTTCAAACTTGTCCTCAGACCTTCTACAACGTGAGCATTACTGGCCAGTGCATAGCTTGTGCAACAGCCAACATAAATTGTGTGAATTGCTCGTCAGCCACTACTTGCATTAGTTGTGATTCTGGCTTTGTCTTCCACCAAAACCAATGCCTTTCTACTACACCAACAGGATATGTCAATATTTCGGGAATAGCCCAGCCATGTACATACCCCTGCTCAACATGCTCTGTTACTCAGAATAACTGTACTGCATGTGCCACCAATAGCACTCTAGCATTGTAAAATAATGCTTGCACTGCAAGCTGTACCGTTGGCAAGGTGGCTATCAATCAAATTTGTCTGACTTGTACTCCTAATTGCTCGACCTGTTCGAATACTCAGACTAATTGCACTTCATGTTTGGCTGGACTAACGCCACAGGTCTACCTAACCAATAACATTTGCCAGCAACTGTGCCCAAATTACACCTATGCCAATAGCTCTACGCTGGTTTGCTAGTCATGCGTGACTCCCTGCTCGTTATGCACATCTTACAGCAGTTGTTTATCCTGTGTCAGTGGCCGATATCTCTAGGGCACCAATTGCGTGGTTACATGTGCAAGTGGTTTCACAGGAGTTAGTGGCTTATGTCAAGCCTGCACAAACAATTGCAAAACCTGCTCAGGATCAACAAGTAACTGCTTGACCTGCAACAACAACACTTATTTTTTGAACTCTTCCAATAGCTGTGTGGTCACCTGCAGCCCCAATATGTTCATAGATGCTGTCAATCAAATTTGTGTAGGATGCACCTTCCCCTGCTCAGCCTGTATCAACTCCTCAACAACATGCACCAGCTGTTCGGGAGGATACTACCTTCATGGAACTAGCTGCATTGGTACTTGTCCATCCGGTATGTTTGCTCAGGGCAATACCACCTGTGTCAATTGTTCGGCTAATTGTACGACCTGCACCTCAACCACAGTGTGTACTTTGTGTGCTGGAGTTACCTATTTGTACAATGGTGCTTGTATTGATGCTTGTCCCTCAACTGCAGCCGTAGTTTTGAATGGCTAGTGCACGGCCTGCTCAACTCAAAACTGCTTCTCCTGTAATGCAGCAGATGTTTGTCAGGTATGCAAGTCAACTTATCTCTATCTCAATACAGCCTGCATTATTGCCTGTCCTGCCAATTACACCACCAACGGCACACATTGCATCTTCACACCTAACCAGACTGTTATCGATGCTGTTTCGACGCCTAGTACTTTTCCGGTGCCCTTTACGATTGCTGGAGCAGTGGTGGTGGTCGCTTGTCTGATGAGCAAGTTGCAATATGCCCAAACCTTTCTCTCTGGAGCCATCTTTGCATTCTTTGGGTTGTTATAGCTACTTGCATTAATTTATTTTCTCTTCTTGTACTATGTTGATTACTTGACCTCTGAGCCTGTAGCTTTTTGGTTGGGCTTGGCAGCTCTAGGCTACCTCTACTTCCTCAATCTAGTCGGCTGCGTAGCTCAGCCTGTTTTTCTCTGCTACTAGAAACAATTTCTGATGTGGAAGGAATCCTCAGGTTTCCATCGCTGTTTCTACGGCTTTGTCAACATTTGCTCCACTTTGTTCAGCCACAAGATCAGAAACATTCTCTTCTGTAAGTTATTCACTTTCAAAATATTTTCGGCAAAACTGGACAATGTGAATCACTTCAGAATATTCAATATATTTTCCTTGCTAAGTTTGGGACATTCTGCTGCTGCTATCTTTGCGGCTGCCATTGCAACCACCTACGTGACTAAGACTTACCAACTGTATTACGAGTGCATCGATGTTATTATTCTGCATAGTCTCAATGTCCTCATGGCCTTCTTCAACACAAGTAAAGAGCCCACTTTCTTCCAGGAACTTACGCCTGAAGGTTTGTCACTTCACAAGAAAAACACGCTCGACGAGGATTTCTTCCCTGATAAGGTAAAGGTCTAAGGGCATGATGGAGAGATAGAGGAGGGATTCATGAATGACTACAGCCATGCTCTGCAGAGCAAAGCTGCCCTACGATTCGAAGACGGCAGTGATATATACTCATCCAGCATGGGGCACATCTCAGAGAGCAAAGAAGAAACAATTGAGTATGAATAAATATCGGTGCAGGCAGTTGACATGATCGACTAGAAGAATGTCACTGCCAAGACTGCCAATAAGAGCATGGAAAAACCCGTATGCCAAGAGATTTCCATCCAAGCTGAAGGACTGATTAACGAAAAAGATGAGAATGGTATAGATTTAAGCGATCTTCCTCCGCAATTCGTCAACAACAGCTCCAACCTCACAAACAACTACTTCCCAAAAGTAGACATGTCAGTCCAGGGGAATCTAGATAGAGGAGTCAGTCATTCAGTTCAAATTACCAACCGAGCCAACGACGTTTCTGTCCAGAAAAGCTACAGAGTCAATAACGACATATCCATTCAACCTTCGCAGCAATACAAGGATTATGAGTTGCAGTATGGTGCAGAAATGATGGATGAGTAGGTGCAGCCAACTTTGGTGGTCGATAAGGAAGAAATTGCAATCCAGTATGAAAATGAGATGGACTATGATGAGTTTGAAGAGGAATTGAAAAACTCCAATGCTGGAACAAATGTCATATTTGATCATTTGGACTAAGATTAAGGATAGGAGCATGTACAAGGTAACCTAGCAGAGGAAAAGGCAGAAGATCTGGTGATCCAGCCCGACAATGTCAGATCGTATGAAGAGGAGCTGGAGGAAAGAATTAGACAGAAGTAGAAGGAACTGACATAGGTCAAGAGGAAAATAATGATGAAGGAAAGAATGAACGATAAAAGATATTAGTAATTGTAAAAGGAACCTGAATAAGAGGAAGTCAAAGTAGAGGGAGTTCAATATATCGATCAGAGACCTGTCGTTGTGGCTCCAAACAAACATGTCTAGAGCCGGGAGGATAAAGAAGAAAAACAGCCGAGTCAGTTGGGCCTCCAAAGCAAAGAGATGCCCAAAAGATAAAAAACAATCTAAGAAATCCAGTTACGCTCTGAAAGGTCAAATACTCAAAACAAAACACTGTAATAAATAGGGGTCGAAAAAATCCCAGAAGAAAAGCCATAAACCAAGATTCCTGGAAAAATAAAAATGGATACGAAATCTAACAAATCTAACAAAAAGGTTGACTACCAATAAATCGATCGTAGTTTGTCAAGTCATTCCTAACTCCCCAGCCAAAACCAATTCGTCCGGTCGAATGTAAATGAGGGTCAGATTCAAAATATCAACAGCAATGAAACTAGAAAACCTGAAGAGGCCATCGATTATGAAAGATTTGATGATGATGAACTAGAAAGCCAGGAACACGGCTAATCTGAGACCACCAGGAAGCAGTTCAAATCTAGAGGTCGGGATGTGAATGTAGAAGTCATTGAGGTTGATCGCTCACTTGGGGATTAGGAAAGTAGCAATCTCGAGAGTGAGGAAGAGCCAACCGGTATTGTCAACAGAATTGAGCCAAGACCTAAAATCCGCTAGCCTTCACCCCCAATCAGCGACCTCTCCGGTACAATAGAATAGATCCCAAAAACATTCAATAAAGTCGATAACGACCGCACAATTTCCAATTCATCCCTCAAAGGTCCAAAGCAAGAGCAAACAAATAGCAAACTCCATCAAAAAGATGTATTTGATTACTACAACGGGCAAATCAGCAATTCTTTGCAAAGCCAACCATTAAGGAACAAAGAAATACCAAAATAAATAGAAAGTGAGAAATTTACTATAGGCAGATTGGAAAAAAATATAAAGAAGAGCAGTCTATTCCTACAAGAGGAGGGCAAAATATATAGAGAGGAGGCAGCACCTTTGCCATGGCTGGACGAGCACAATTCAGCTAAGATATCGCCAAACGAAATCAAAAGGAAAAGAGAAATCCTTTAGACACTAAGAAGAAGTGGTAACACAAACACTAAGAACGCTAAATTCCAGCATAAGACCCAAGGCCGACCAACAACAGACAAAATCTGGTCAAAAATAAGCCTCCTCAAAATTTTGCAAGTCACTTGGTCCTCCCCCAATAATCCGACAAACAGACAACATCTTTCCAGAAAGCTATCCACAAAAAATAAAAACAAGACAAAACTGTCAGCGAAAACAAAATATAGTTTGAACGACCTTCAAGCAGTAAAGAACTCGAATAGATCTAAGTGCACTTCGAAGCTAATCAGTTTGAGAATGAACTTTCGAATCGTTTCCCTAACTAGACCCCGCAAATGCCAAGAAGTAGCTTTGGAGCTCCCAAAACGACCATTAATAGCCAGGTCAACAGCGACTATTACAACTAATATGAACAAGGTGAATAAATTGACTACAGAGGCATGATGCTCATGAACCAAATGCAGTAGAGGCCCAACAACGACGACCTTCAGTAATACTACCGCCGCAAAAACGAGAAGGGTAGCAGAAGACGCTCCAACAGCAAGGTGGGCAAAAGCACCGAAAAGATATACATGCAACGTCTCGACAAGAAGAGATGAGCTGTGATGATTAATGAGAAATGTATTTCAATTCGAATACAATGATTTTGAATACTTTAAATGGCTGTGGTGCCAACTATTGTGTATAATAATTAGTTATCCATGTTTGCTGATAGCATCGATAGCAAAATCAATAAAATTAAGGTCAACTTCGATAGTTACCTCAACGACAAGAGAAGCTCACAGCCACCTGTGCCATCCATTCGCAGACCATAAATGAGCAGCAGCCACATGCAAGCACCTGCCATATCTAATTCCATCACCCCTCACTCCTCACAAATGGTAGCCCCTCCAAAACCCGTCTAACTCGAAATTAAACAGTTGATAATCCAGAACAAAACCTACGAAAAGCCACCTATTCACCTCAGAAGCGTCCATCGCGAAAAATTGCTGACGATCAACTACAACTAGGAACAAATCAAGCTAAAAATTGAGATAAAGGTCCAAGACAACAACTTGGATGTGAAGATAAATGTCGAGAAGGCGACAGTTGAGTTGAGCTTCAAACGAGGTACAAGGTACAAATATGTCAAGCCTGAAAGTGGTCAGCCGATGTGGATGACCATGAACAACGATGTCAAAGATGACAAGATCACTCTAATTTGTAGCAAATAGACCAAAAATATCAAAGGATTTTTCGACGTGGTCCCCGAAGAACTCATCAAAGTTGATGAGAGCAAAGACGATAAATCGATGGCAGAAGCTGCTGATCGATAGGATGCCATAGATGTCTCCGATGACGTGATTCAGTTTGTCATGCCGTCAACCCAGCAATTTAATGACACATAAAAATTCCGAAGAGCCTTAAGTACCTCGATCTGTTATCTCAGAGGACATGAAGGAGGAAGAAAAGAACATGATCATCATGGACATCTTCAAAATCAAAAGATAGTACGATGACCCCACACAAATTGATCGGAAGAGACTGAGATGCCCCATTCAGGCCTGCCAGAAGCAGTACCGGGAGATTACACAGTTGAAAACCCATCTCAAGAAACATCCTGAGTTGAATAAGCATGGGATCGAGCTGACAGATTATGGGACTTTTGAGTACAGCTCCAAAGCTATGGACCTGGCTCTATTTCTGGGCAAGCTGTATCCCTTTGAGATGAAAAAGATCATAAAGAAAATGAAGACCAAGCAAAGTATTGAATGATCATCCCATCTGGTATTTCTATACTTAATCGTTTTCAGAGAGGGCCTACTCTTAGCTTTCTAAGTTGTTGACTTCTGCTGCCTTGTAGGAAGCTAGAATTTATTGACGTTTAGCTTATGCTGCCTTCTTTTATTCGACTAGTCTGATCTTCTCCCTGAGAGTCAACTTTGGACTTTCTGGTTTCTGCTGTTTGCTTTTGCTACCAGAAGAGCTAGAAGACGAAGAACTTGATGAGCCTGATGACGATCGTTTCTTCAAGAATTTTCTATGTCTTTCTTATTCGACTTAGATCTATCTGGCCCTTCTTTACTTCTCTCGACTTCTCTACCTCTCCAATTATCTTTCGATTTCCTTCGCTCTATCATCCTTAATAGCATTGATTTTCTTTGTTATAGCCCTCTGAATTTTCAGTGGCAGTCTTGGTAATCGGAACCCTCCATGATCCAGCTTCTCCTCATCCAGCAACCTCATCGCATACTCACCAATGGTCTCAATTGTCAACAACTTGTTATCCTTGAATGACCCATTCATGCAGGCATAAACAATGCTGGGATCAGCATAGGCCCTGATGTAAAGCAAGGCTAGACATCTCACGTTGACATTGTTGGCCCTGAGCATGATAATTAATTGCTCCTTGGTCGGCCTAAGTTCAGCCAATCTATAGAAGTAACAAAAGAAAGGAGTAGGACTCTCAGTCGATCCTGCAATGTAGGTATCGATTGAGATTTCATCACTTGTCAGATCGTTTGCTAGATCTCTGACGCTGTTGATCAATTTTATTTTACTTTTGAAAAGATAGCAATTTTCTATGTTGTTTTGAAGCTTTTCGTTGAAGTGCGATTTGACATTGTTTGTGTTGATCACAATCATTTCAGGGAAAGATTCTTCTAGTTCATATTATTATTCTTTTGGAGGAGGCAATTGAGTAAGCAACTAGTTGCACTTTCTGCATTTTTTTGAAGGTTTCGGATGCATCGGACATCCTTTTACGTGTTAGCCTGAGTATGACATTTTGCTGAGGACTGACTACGCAATCGAGTTGTATTTTTGCTAGCTGGTCAACCCTGACTCAAATTTGACATTGTCATTGGCATATTGTTTGGATAATTTTGAAAAATGTTTCATCCTTCTGAATCTATTATAAATAGCTCCAAAAATGTCATAGTACTACTTCTTCTCCTGGATTAATTTAAGTGTAAGGAACATAGGGGCAGTTGTTATAAGGTCAATGAATGGAAGTTTAGAAAATATTATTATAACCAAATCGAAATGGGAGCAAATCAAGTCAGTTGCCAAAACAACCATCCAGGAAATAAACTTCTCCAACGATAGATCAGACTCTATCAATGGAGAGCCGAACACAAGCATGACTGCATACCTGCCATTGAGTTCAAAGCTTAAACATACCTCCAACAATAATAAATTCTGCAGAAGTACATCGGAAACAACAGCAAAGATTATATGCCTATAACCTAACTCAAATAATAGTTGGAAGCTTTGGGGGATAAGCAAGAGGATGTTATTACCTTTGAAAAGAATGCCTGCAAATTGGTTTAATTGACACATTGTCTCAGGAGGGAAGAGGTGATCTATGCGATTCTCTCCCTTCTGACTGCTTTTTAGCAGATCAAAAAAATATATACAAGAATTCCAGTCAGTCCCTTTTGCTGCTTTGTTAGCATGAAAGGTTAGGTCAAAGGCTGGATCAACTCGAATCCCAAAAGCAACAAAGTGTAAAGCAACATTCTTTACAATGAATTCGAGGAAAGATAGTACAAATAAATAATTGAATAAATATTGAAAATGGCTGAAGAAATGGCCCTTCCAGATTTGAGCCTATAATATGCGATCGATCATGTCAGATTATTCCTCAAAAATATCAAGTACTTGTGTTGTCACTCAGGGTTAGAAACGATATGTTCGAAGTTGTAAGACAATAGCTAACGGCCTATTGTGGTCGACACAACATCGAAATCAGCAACAATCTGGCAGCTTTGCTCAGGAGAAAACAATTGAATATTCTGAAGTTTCAGCGTAGAAACAGTGCCAATAAAAGTGAGTATCGGGAGACCACCTCTGGAAGTCTTGATAATTCCACTCACATCCAAAGCTATCGAAATTCAATTGAGAAACAAACCAGGCCTGCTTCTCCTCAAACAAATGGATTTGCTTGTTTCGGTTACCTCAATCAGACTCGTGTCTCAAAAGAATCCTTAAATCAAAGTAACATGAGCCATGTAGTCAAGCCTCAGTTACCTGGTAATAAGTCCTCCTACATCTAGGGGCCTCAGACCGCCAGAAGCTACAACGAAAATGTCAAATACTTCAAAGCTTCCCAGGTCATCCCTAGCACTCCTAAACCTCTTGCCAGATCAGAGAGCAGGACCTCCCAATAATCCCAATAATCGAAGGGGTCAAGACCATGTAAGAAAGAGAACATTTTTGTAAATCCTTCAAAGGAGAACAGCTTTGAGTACAGCCAGGACACTCTTATTGAGGGTAAATTTCTGACATCAAAGGAGCTGACCAATAAGTTGAGCATATCTGTGGCCTGTCGCAATCACAAGAGAACCTCAAGCAATCATACAGTCAATGGAATCACCCGACAAATCAGCATTCTGTAGCTCTAGCAGCAAGAAGAGAACAAGTAAAACAGAGCTAAGGTACACTTCCACACAGCCCGCGATATTCCTTCCAACAACAGCATTCATGACAATGCCAGGCCCTGGATCACCAGCAAAACTATCGATCGCCTGAATCTATACAAAACCGATAATGACTCCTTGGTGCATAGCCTTGGCACTTCCTAGGAACAAACTCCCTCATCAAAGTACAGTGGAGCCTTGAGTTTGATGGGTAGAGAGGTATCGATGACTAAAAAATCACAAGTGAAATTTGTGTAATGCGGGTAGTGATTCTATATGTTTTTCTGATGCTTTAGCAGGATACAATGTGATAAGTTATGACTATTAATATAATAACTTGCAGAAATATAATGGAGGTCAGCATCTCCAAACGACCACCCTACTCCCTCGTCACGACAGACACACATTTCTACGTACGCCCACCTCCACACAGCTTAAATCTCGCAGTCCACACTTCAAAGATCCATCTTACATCAAGATCAATCGCCTTACTTCTAAGGTCACTATCTTGACTGAAGATAGATACAACGAGCAAATGCACACCTCTGAGAAGAAAACCAAAGAAGATTTGTACCTCCTTCTGGGCATAATGATTGTCAATCAATAACCTTATCTGTGCACGGCTGCTCAAGCTGAACCTGTCGCCACGCTCAACACATAAAAAATATTCGTCATCACCAAGGTCAACTTTATCCCTTTTAAACATAAATTTCTATATCGGGTCATCAACCAATCCGAAAACTAAAAAATTCTTGAGGAAATAGGCTAAAGTCTCATAAAAGATCACTTCTATTTCTGCTATCACCGTGACATCACCCTCACCCAGCAAAAGTTAAATGGCAAGAAGGAAACAGAACGAAAGTATTTTTGGAATGAGCATATGCTACAAATGTTCAGTCATTATGGACTACCCAGATGCTGGCGAATCCCAATAGTTCAGGGACATGTTAAGTAGCTCTACTGCGAAAACGAATTTTTTAGTTTCTACTACTGCGTGATCAGCAGAAGAAGCAAACACATGTCAGGAACGAGATTTAGCTGTCGAGGAATAGACGTCAACTTCAATGTGGCAAATTTTGTTGAAACTGAGGAAATCTTCATTTGTCATAACTACATGATGACGCATGTGGCTGTCAGAGGCAGTGTGCCCATTTTCTGGCAGCAGGAAGGATTTGGAGCACCCATCAAATTTTCTCACCCTGACTAAGAAAATATGTTAGTTCTCTCGAATCATTTGTAATTTTTGAAGAGATAGTACGAAGCTGAACTCGTGCTGATCAACCTCCTGTCCGAGAAACGCTAGTCCTAACGTGATCTATCAAAGGTAATAAATAACCTCAACTCAGAGATATGACTACTACCTGCGAAAAACGATGCCCAACTAGCACTACATTCACTACGATTTCAACGAATAAATAAAAAACAAAGAAAATTCTGTGCACTTAGTAATCGACAGGTTCATCAACAACCATCTGAGCTTTTTCGCACCAGACCAGAACTTCTTCTGCATCGATCGATATACCAACAAGATTTACTGTCGTCAAAAAGCGTATAAATGATTGGATTCAGGGTGCCAAGAATCAACTGTTTGGACTGCTTAGATAGATCGAATGTCATCATGTCCAGAATCAGTCTGATCTTCATTCATCAGGTCGAAGTTTTCATCAGTAAGAATGCAAATTAGGTAGATTCGCATCATCAGATGCCTGAGAAGCAGCTGAAACTAAGCAAATAATATAAAGATGCGGTTATTGAAATTTGGGCTGAACTGGGTAACAGAATCAGTCTCATCTACAGTGGCACCGACAGTGTGGCAACTCATCTCACCAAGAGATAATAAAGTTCCTTCTTCAACCTTGTCAAATAGTCCTTCAAATCCATCGGCCGCTACTATCAATCCAACGTCAACGATTCTTTCAAGCAATAATGCATTGATGTCCTTTTAGGACTCAAGGAATAGAATTCCAAAACTTCCTACTTCGACGACAACATCACCAAAAGCATCTTGGATTAGACAAAATACAACGATTATGAATAATTGGTCATGTATATCCTCTCCTGGAATTGCAATATCGTTGACCCAGATAAAATCACAGCAAGGGATCTGGATAAACTGTTCAATTTTCCTATCGATAAGACCGATATGATTGTGGTCTGCCTGCAAGAGATGGTCGAGTTGAGCAGTTTCAACGTGCTGATGGGCAATAACATCAATATTGTCGGAAGGTGGAAAAAAATGATAGAGAAGCATCTCAGCGATGTGGGAAAAGATCTCGGAAAGACGTTTGTACATTTGACCAGCAATGATATGGTCGGTATTGCCACCTTTGTCTATGTTAGTGGACATCTTTTCAACAGAATTTACAAGCATGAGTGGACGTTGGTCAAGACAGGGTTCAACAACAGTCTAGGAAACAAAGGCTCTATCATGCTTTTTATGCAAATAGATAACACATACCTGACGTTGGCTAACTGCCACTTGACTGCTGGGTAAAATGCTGCTGCTCTCAGGCTACAGGACATTGAGTACATACACAATGACGCTTTGAATTAGAGAGCCAAAAGAAGGCTGTTTGACCAAAGTGAGTTTAAATTTTTCATAGGGGACATGAACTTCAGGTTAGAGGCCAAGAATGAAAGTGTCAGGGAGATCCTTTACACTATCGAGAAACAAGATGTTCAGAAGAAACTGACAAAATCTGATATTCAGACCTACCTCCAGTCTCTTCTACAAAAAGACGAATACTACCTCAACAATAATAGCGGCTCCTTGAGCATGTACAGCGAGGGCACGATATATTTTTTACCCACCTATAAATACATAAAGAAGGAAAAGATGTATGATATCAAAAGAACACCGGCCTGGTGTGATCGCATATTTTTCAGCTGCACCGATTCAAAGAAGTTGGCGATTTTGAAGTATTGGGACATCGATTGTTATCAATCGGATCATAAACCGATATGCGGAGCATTCAAAATATTGGTAAGGAAAGAGGATGCAGACAAGAAGAAAAAGCTGCTGCAGACGTATATGGACTAAGATGATTGATTGATGAAGGTTAAGGTTATGATTAAATCATTCATTTCGAGTTGACAGATAGACTTGAGGCCAAACTGGCAGTTGGCTCAGGTACCTCCAGTTCATCACGAACAACAACCATCTGACTGAAAGTAGAACTCTCATTCTCCACCTCAACTATCATGTCGCTTACTCCCTTCGCCTGAAATGAATCAAAAGTGAATATATGCCCGAATTGTATCTTATCAGCTGACAGTTTTCGTTTGAGCGAACTTATTTCATGCTGATACAGTTGCTTTTCAGTGCTCCTGCGCTGCTTTTCCTAGTCAAGGGCCTTTTTCATTTTTTATAAACTTTGCTTGGAGGTTTGGTAGGCCTGCCTGTAATAATGGTTTTCTGCCTTGAGCTGCTCAACCATGGTTTATTAGTTTTAGCTGTCCATGCTTCTTTTGATGCTTCTCTTGCTCTTGGACCGGATGTTGTCGTGAGTCTGGGTCCTGACAAAAAATTTTCCTTTTTTCTGAGTCTTATCTTGAGAGGTGGTGTGTGTCTTTTCATTGCTCTATTTTGCTAGCAGTTATTTGCTTAGGGTCTTGGGAGTGTTCTTGAGAAGCATAGTACCCTTTTGCGGGGTCTTTTTGGTTCTATTTTTTTGTCGGGAGCTACTCCTGCTGATGTTCTTTTTGGGCTTGCTCTTCTTAGAGTTAGATCTCAAGGGCAATTACTTAACCTGTAGATCTGCCAACTGATAGCGACTAGGTGTCATAGGTACAGTTTTGATGACTCTGTTAACCTCAGTTCTCATGGATTGAGTAAGCTGTTGTTCAAATATAATTTATGAACTATCTTGAGAGTTACTGAATTAATTCAAATAACCTCAATCACAACAATTCAGCTCTTCTTATTTTGCTCCTTTGTCATGGCTTCAATGATCTATAAGGATATACTATAATTTCAAATATTGTTATGAGCTAACTGCAACAGCAACTAACCGCACTTTCGCATGCCAACTGGTCACAGCAAATCTAAATCATCCGAGGATTGCCTATCACACCCCCCATCGTCAAACTTATTACACATCGTAACTTCTCTACTGACTTGGCTGCTCTCCTGATCAGCCAACATCCCAGGACACAGTTTGTCACTGTCTTTACATAATACCTCATTGCTTTGTTTTCGGCCAACTGCAATCAGTTGCTGACCTTTGCCAATGTCCTCATTACCAGCTAGTGCCTGATTCGGTTGCTGGGCAGTGGCAATCGAGTTGTGGCCAGCTCTGCCAACGAACTAATCAAGTGCATCGTTTCTCACACTGACTTCAAAGAAAAGGCCAAACAAGTCCGATACATCAGAGTGCTGGAAGATGAGTATTTGACCTCTAAGAGCAGCTATGTGAGGGAGAAGATCAGTCTGTATTTCATATACATATCGACCTCAATGTATTACTGCAGCCACGAGCAATTGAGATAATTTTAAGCAAAAGTAGTGAAGGTAGGTTTGGAGGATGCATGTGAAAAGGTCAGAAAAAACATGAGGCAAATATTGGAGAATATTGGTTAGTTAGAGAAATAGAATGTCCTTGTTGCTATAAGTAATAGGAGCACCTCGGTAAGCAAGGTCAGCAGAGCCAAAAGCAAGATAAGTGGATACGAGATCACAAAATAGGGCTCGAATAGAAAATAATTAGGACCCCGGGTAATATACTCCTCAATAAACCACTCCTCACTTCTTCAGGCCGGTAATGAAAAAAGCATAGCAGAATCAAAGGTATAACTGGTCAGTTAAACCCCTGGATAAGAACTTACCTACGAAAATTTCACGTTCTATCTGGAACAACTGTACAACGGGCAGAGCTGGGCCATGGTTCAGATCGCCTACAAATCGATCACCGAAATGCTATTCCGTCAGGGCTTATTAGTCATCAACAACGATCAACTCTACTGTCAGTGCATCAGCACTTTGGCACCTTTTCTCAGCTAAAAGAGAGGCAAAATGAGTGAGTCTTCCTGCTAATTACTGTGCTTGGTCATGTAGGAAATTCGATAAAGCAGTAGAGAAAAGGTGATCAGCTATGTTGAGGAGCACTGTGTCGGCATCATTGAGCAGGTATGATTGTGTTAATATTTAGGCTGCAAAGACAGAGCTAGTGAGCCGTAGACTGCTCCCGTAGATAATTGAGTGCAACCCTACTCTTTTCCTCTACCGCATTGCCGAAGTATCGACCAGGTTGAAAGTCAGCAAGGACAAACTACTTCTGCTGGACACCATCCTTAAATTCATCCATCTCTTCGCTAACCACTCCAAATCTAAGAAAGTTCCAACGATAGTTAAATTAATGTGTCTTCACATTCGCAATTCTCCCACTCGAGAACGTGAAATTCAATTAGCAGCTCTAGCCATCATTTCTCAGCTGAGAAGCAAGTACCACGAGGATGTTCTGACTGCTTTACTCTGTCAGGATGATCGCACTCTTTCCAAAATTATTGAGCTAGCAGAATCAATTGATGAGAGCTTAAAGGAGGCTATTATGGAGTATATCAGAGCTTTGAAGGCTGATCGAAGGAGCAAGCCGGTAATTGCCAAGGAAGGGACAACCATAAAAGGAAGGATTGCTGCTGAGGTGAGAAAAATCAAATAAGGCAAGGTGGTGAATTTATCCAAAATAGGCTAGCTGTTTCTTTCAAACAGAGAAGAGCTGGAATAGAATGAGTCTACATAATTGCTATCTGTACTCGAGTTCTTAAATAACGAGGAGCTCATCATAGAATACAGCATCATCCTTGAACAATTGGCCAACTGCAACAACCCCGGATTCACCAATGCCCTAATCACAGCCATATCCCTCCATGTCACCCACTAACATCATCAATTGCTTCTTATGGATGTTTTAGCACAATCTTCCTCCTCTCTTGAAATTGATTAAAATGAGGCTCTTGTGCATAGTTGTTGCTAAACTTTTGCCGATGTTTACAGAAACAGCAAAGAGTCATTGAAATTGAGAAGCAAGGCTATTGAGTGTCTGACTAGGTTTAGAAGATAAATGTTGGAGGAGGTCCTCACTTAAAATTAGCTGGAACTGGTGGTGGCTTTTCGGGAAAAAATGGAGGAAGAAGAAAGCCAATATTTTTGATATTATACACATTTCTTGTTGTAAATATCACATTTCAATTTCCTAAACCAGGTATTCCCTCAGCAGAGGAGGGACAGCTTTCGTGTCGAACAAAACTATTCCTTATAGATCAGCCAAGGCCGACTAACTCATTTATGACATTGATTGATGTTCTTGCAAAGAGGGCTATGAAGGTTCAATAACCTTCTTGGAATGAATCTATTTTGGCTTGCGGATTCGGTTCTTAGGTGTATGACTCGAATAGGGTCTCCTTTTGTTTAGAAAATCTAGGTATTCTATGAAATGCTGCTTCTGAAGCTACTATTTCTATTTCTTGGCAGTTTTCTCCTCCTACTCATGCTCGCCCGTGTACGACCCATAGTTCTATCTGAACTTGCTCTATGGATAGACTCATTTCATACTGTTTCGCCGATAATTCCCATCTTGTTTCTAGCCAGCTTTTTCTTAGCCTCCTTCTCTAAGATCTCCAGCTGCTCTTTCTCATTCCTGACTCCTTTGTCATATTGCTCCTATATATTTCTGACCTGCTCCTTCACCTTCTTCACCAGCTCATTTTTTATCTTTTGCTGCTCCTTCAGCTTCATTTCATACTTTTTATTTACTCTTTCCAGCATCTATTCGAGCTGCTCCTAGGCTTTGATAACCTTGAAACCTTAGCGAACGTGGGGACTTATGACGATATCGTCAATTTGACCGATATGGGCACATTTATCTAGGACTGATATTTTGTATTACCTGCTTTTGCTTATCGGATTGTCTCGTAGGTTGATAGATAGGAGCTAGGGACTACCAGCAAGCAATTAATTGACCATATCGATTTCCTCCAATTTGTTGTTTTCTATGTCAAACACGACCAGCAAAGGCAGAGATAGACCGACTTTTTTGATAAGGTTGTTTTTGGCAGTCAATAAATTGAGGGATTGTCCACCCGTGAACGCCAGGGTACTAAGCATGTTGTCACTTGCACTCAGCACTTTCAAGCTTTAGGGGCAGTGCAAAAAATACTTCACTTTGTTGTTGTTGATATTCTAGCTAGGAACACAAGTACCAAAGTTTGCAGATGGGGGACTTGTAATTCCTTGAAGTCAACACTCTCAATGCGATTTGCGCTGACGTTGAGATATCTCAGGTATTTGAGCATATGGCAAGCAGATGATGAGGAATCGATTTATTTGAGAAAATTGAAGGAGAGATCCAACCAGCGTATTGGAATTTCTGTTTGATCTGACATTTCTTTGAAGTTCAGATGCCCGAACTACTTAAAAAAATTGTAGCTGGCGTTGACTCTAAGAAATTTGTAGTTGGAGAGAGGAATTTACTTGAGCCTGCGCAGTTCCTGATGACTGATGTCCAGTACTTGCTACCCACTTACTTCCTATCCTAATTCATTCTCCTACTTTTACCCTTCTTACCCTTTATCATCCTCATACTCGATAGATATCAACGACCTGATTTCTTTCTCGCTCAGCATTCCTTATCTATTCTGTAAATTTATATAATTTAAAATATGAGTGACAAGGCATAGGTAGACACCATTATCGACAACCTCCGCACCTTCAAATCAATCACTGAAAAACAAGTCAAATTGATCACCGAAAGAGCTACCGCTATATTCTCGGAATAGACCAACACTGTCCCTGTTCGAGCACCTGTCACCATCTGCGGAGATATCCATGGACAACTTCACGATCTCATCGAATTGTTCACCATCGGAGGTGACCCGCCTTTCACCAACTATCTCTTCATGGGGGACTTTGTCGATCGAGGGTACTACTCAGTTTAAACTGTGTCCCTTCTGGTGGCACTGAAAGTCAGATATCCCGAACGCATCCATCTAAC
>Ga0100402_1000930_pt1 | contig 33996 bp, 40 predicted proteins | sample CryGeyme20150102_FD_80419 | JGI IMG/M metagenome (GOLD analysis project Ga0100402, IMG submission 80419) | Groundwater microbial communities from Crystal Geyser aquifers in Utah, USA - Crystal Geyser metaG 2015-0102 | ecosystem: Environmental > Aquatic > Deep subsurface > Groundwater | place...
ATATCCTCAAGGAGCAAGAGATTGGACAAGCGGTGCTTCTACTCTTGTAACAAACTATGTACCAAGTCTTGCAGAAGATCCAAAACATAACCAAACTTGTAATGGTTCTAGATGTGGATATGTGTATCGAGTAGCAGCTGATTCTGTTGGTATCGTACAAGGAGCATATGAACTCTCTATTGCATTTGAGAACCAAGGAAATGTAACGAGTAAAGCAGTAAATACTGCTGATAATGGAAACGACGCAGCAAGACTTGAACACGGTTCTGGTCTTCCAACAAACTCACTCGCAACTGCCTCACCTCAAACAACGGCATTTCTAGATGTAAATATTACTGCACCTGCAAATACTGCAGCCATCATTGTTATTAAAAAAGGAGCAATTGCTACTAAATAATAGATACTATTATAAATAAAAAACTCAGCTAAGCTGAGTTTTTTATTTATGTAATTTTCTTTATAACTTCGTCCGTTTTTTGAGAGTAACTCAAAATAATTTGATGTATTCCATAGACATAACTAAGAATGATACTATGAAGCCTCATAGAAATAACTATATCTGGTATTTTATGAGTATAGGCTGTATACACTTCTCATAAGTTGGCATATATTTCCCTCTCATAATTCAAAAATTGTTTCATAAATTCATAGTCATTTGCGATTTCATCTGAGTTATGGAGTGAGTGAGGCATAAAAACTATTGTTCATCATTTTGATTCTATATAGGAGCAAAGATTTTCTATTACTTCTTTTTCATTTTGTGAGTCCCCGTCTTTTCTGAAATATCAGCTTCGAAGTGCAAGCCCTACTTTTTTTCAAGAAAAATTATATGAGTCAAAATCACTCAGAGAAAAGTCTCAAGAAGAATAATGTCACAAAATTTTTCATGCCTCATCTGCTTCATTTATGACTGGATCATCTACGAGACTACTTACTATTCCTACTCCCTTTAGCTGAGCCTTGGATTTTTCATCGCGCACTGTTATCTTCCAGGCATTTCTAAAAATTTCCTTCAGTTTCTTTTGGTTTTCAGCTTGCTTTATATCGATTCAGAGTGCATAAAAATATATTTTTTTTCTAAAAAATCTTGCTATTTTCACTCTCAATAACCACTGATTCAGTGGGTTTCATACGGATTGTATTTCGCTATCATAGATGATTCATCAGCCTCCAATTACGACAATATCAGACCAAACAGTAACAGCTAAAAAATGTAAGAAATTTCTCATATTTCTCAGTATGTTTTTTGGATTTTTGATTCCAATTGGAAAGTACTCAAAATAAGAAGTCCCCTGAATCTGAAACACTGGATTTTTTACATCATAACTCGCCACTTTAAATAGTGAACCTTCTCAGAATTCAGACTTGAGGAGTTCAATCTCATTTTTCAAAATGAGTTCATCTCATAAATTTTGAGCTCAAATCGAGGCAAAAATAGATATTTTTTTCATATTAACTGAGTTCACGAATCATAAACGGAAGTATTTCCTCTACACTTTGATATTCCTCAGGAAGCTCTGATATAACTCTTTCTATATCTCGAGGCTGATATCCCATATTCATAAGGGTAGTGGTTATATTTTCTCTCATAGTTTTTGGGAGCAGTATCTGCTCTGGAGAGCTTTTTTTCATCTCCGTTTCTCATATGTAAGCTTTCACAAAGTCTTTATCCTTGAGTTCTAAAACTATCTTTTCAGCCATTTTCTTTCCTATTCCCTTTATAGATTCTATCGTCTTTTTATCGTCCTGCTGTACGGCCGATATAAGTCTATTTTTTCAGAGCGAGAGTATTTGAAGTGCTACTTTTCAGCCTACTCCTGAAATCTTAATAAGCTCAGTAAAGAGTGATTTCTCTTCCAGAGAGATGAAACCAAAGAGCGTTTGTCCCGCTTCATTAATATGGTGATGGATATAGAGGGAAGCCTCTTCACTCAGAGAGAGCGAAGCAAAAGTAATCTCATTTATAAGAATCTCATAGCCAACTCAGCCTTCTGGGAGAACTAACACAGAATGATCTGAAACTTCTAAAATTTTTCATGAAATATATCCTATCACTGTATTTTTATTTAAAAATATATATGCTTCAAGTGTACTAATTTTTTTACAAATGAAAACCCTTCTCATACATCTCGTAAGACTCTATCAAAAATATCTCTCCCCAGATCATTCTTTTTGGGCAAAAAATAATCCCCCGTATTGCAAGCATTATCCAACTTGTAGCCAGTATATGATAGAATCACTCGAAAAAAAATGAGCTTTTTTGGGGCTCATAAAATGAATAGGGAGAATACTCAGATGTATGCCTTGGAACAAGGGCTGATACGATCCGGTAGATAAAGACTAATTAATACTTTTTGGTGCTAATTTTCCAGCTTCAATTGCTTCATGAAATTCTTCTTTATTTGAAAATCACCCATCATCTGAGTCTGGATTATATCTCATGAGTGGTATTTTTGTACTACGATATTGTTCTCAGAAAACATAAAAATATATCCTTCCATTGCTCTTAACAAGAATTCATTGTAAAACTCTTGTATTATCTCATCGAAGTTGTGAAAATACTTTAATTTCTTCATGCACACTCCTTCCTCAAAAAGCAACAATATTCTCATGGTACTCATCTATCAGAATTTCATAGATTTTTCAATTCGGGAGTTTCTTAATATAGTGAGTTAATTCAGTAATAGTCTGTTTTTGAATAGGTTGATATCCCAATTTTAAGAGTCTCAATTTTTTATCCTGGAAACTTGTCTCGTAATCTAATCATTTTCAGACCAATACTTCTTCTGCCTCAGATTCTACGGCTTCTTTTGTAAAAAAAGCTCAATCATCTGAGATGAAATTTGGAACTATTTTAACGCTCCCATTTCAGTCATGTTTGTATAAGTAGTACCTTCCTTCGTTAGAAATAATAAAGCTCACACATTCAATATTAAAACTTCTATTTTCTAAATAAATAGTATCAACATCATCTACTAAATATGTGTCTCACCATAAAATAAGTCTACCTTCTTTTCAAATTTTATATACAGCTATTTTTTCATTTCATAAATATCTTTTAAAACCAGCTTTCTCTGCAATTTGTGAATCCACCTCAACAAATCAAGCAAATCTCAATTTTTGTAATTGTCGTCTTCAATCTCAATCAAATTTGGCTAAAGATTCTTCAAGTAATTTATTGGGATCAGAAATTGTTGATTCTACAGAACTAGAAACTCCTAACTGCCTAGTACTTAATCAAGATCATTCTTCTCAAGATGCTGAAAAGTTTATCTGTTTTCAAATATTCATTTTAAATTACTTTAAAAATTAGTCAAGTAAGTATATTTAAAAACTTGATTTTGCAAATATTTCTATATAATTCATAAGCCTTTCAAAAGGAAGTCCAGACCTAAACTATAGCTCATAGCTATTTTAAGAGAACAGGACGCTAGCACCTTTTATTTTTTTATACTACTATTATGGCTGGAAAAAAATTTAGAAAAGCTCAAGAATTTTTAAAAGAAGGAATGAGTTATTCAGTTTCTGAAGCAGTTGAGCTTCTAGAACAGACAAACACTGTAAAGTTTGACCCTACTGTTGAAATTCATTTCAACCTGAATCTTGATCCAAAACATCAAGATCAAATGATCAGAACAACTGCAAAACTTCCAAATGGAACTGGTAAAACAGCAAGAATTTGTGCTTTCTCAGATACTATTTCTGCAGCTGAACTTAAAAAAGCTGGAGCTGAAGTAGCTGGTGGAGAAGAACTTATTTCTGATATCGCAGCTGGAAATGTTGCTCTTGACTTTGATGTGTGTGTTGCTACTCCATCAATGATGAGACACCTCGGGAAAGTTGCTCGTGTTCTTGGTCCAAAAGGACTTATGCCTAACCCAAAAACAGGAACAGTTGGTGAAGATCTTGTTGCCGTTGTAAAAGATATTGCAGGAGGAACTTTTGAATTTAGAACAGATAAACAAGGGAATGTTCATTCTATTTTCGGAAAACTTTCATTTGGAAAAGAAAAACTCGAAGAAAACCTTAATGCTTTCCTTCAAGTTATCCAAGATGTAAAACCTACTGGTGCAAAAGGAAAATATATCAACTCTGTATTCGTATGTAACGCTATGGGGCCTGGTATTAAACTTGATATGTCAGCTGATAAAAAATAATTATTATCATAAAAAAAAACTCTCAGGATTCTGAGAGTTTTTTTCTTTATTCATTGGTAATTATTACAAGATATTTACAAACAAAAAGTATCATTGGAAATGATTGTAATTTTAAAATATAACACAATACCTATGAAATTTAGTATAGTAAAAGTCAGTCTTGTTACACTTCTTGCATTTGGTCTCATCTCATGTTCTGATTGAAATAATACTATGGGAGGAGATACTACTCAGATACAAGAAGATACTACCAGTGAAGTAGCTGGGACCCAGCTTGCGTGAACACCAATGCAAGATGTAAATGAAAATGGAGATACGCTTGTTGGATGAGATGCGGTTGCTACAGAAGAAACACCAGGAGAAGTCTCATATACGGTGCTTTGAAGTAATTTTGAATATGATATAAGTGAGATGAGAGTACAAGAGGGTGATGAAGTCACTATTACATTTAGATCTGTGGATGGGTTTCATGACTTTGTCATAGATGAATTTGATGTAGCGAGTGAACGAGTTGAAACTGGTGATGAAACCACTGTTACCTTTATCGCTGATAAGGCTTGAACCTACGAATATTACTGCTCTGTAGGACAACATAGAGCAAATGGAATGGTGTGAACTCTTATAGTTGAATAAAAAAATAACTCTCAAATATTGAGAGTTATTTTTTTATTATTTTATCAAGGGTTTGCATTTTGAGAAGACTATTAAATCCTCTTTGGAGATTTCAAAGTACATCAGTGGTATAACAGTTTTGCTTTTTATCACAGGCAATGTCTTTCGTGCAATCTGTAATCCCGATTTCTTCACCAACTGCCAAAAATACGTCATACACTGAAATCTTTTCTGGAGATTTTGCCAACATCACCCCTCATCCTCTTCATTGCTTTGAGACTAATATTCCTGCCTTATGCAGGTCTGGGATGATTCTTCGAAGACAGGTTTCACTCATACCTTGAGAACTCACAATATCACGAATTTGCACGAGCTGCTTCCTATCCGCAATATAACAAAGAGCTTTGAGTGCATCATCTCATGTTTGCGATAGTTTTATCATATTTCTATATGCTTAGGACATCATCAAAAGTATCTTTTTTTCCGTCTTGTAAAAGCTTGTGAAGGGCATTTCGGGTTGTAAGAAGTCAGAGTACTGATGCCTGCTTTCTTCTATCAGAAACAGGCATTTCAATGAGCTCTTCTATATATTTATATCCAAAAGAAAATATTTCCTGAGCTGGTAAACCAATAATGCTTTCTCAAAATACGCTCGCACATGCAGTCGTAATGATGGCAGTGTCTCCTTCAAATGACCAAGCTGTAATGATATTATTATCCAGTTTTACATACACTTTGAGATCATCTCAGCAAGTTCTATTTTCTTCCCAAAATGAAATATCATACTCATCAAGTACTCATTTATTCGGTGGAGTTTTACTGTAGTAGGTAATTGTTTCGTTATACATTAGCGTAACTGTGTTATAGCTGTTTCTAAAATTTCAAAAAATCTATCGATATCTTCTTTGGTATTATAGAGATGAAGACTCATTCTACAAGTATGCGTTTGTCAGACAAAATCCATAAATGGCTCTGCGCAGTGCTGTCCTGCTCTCACGCATATATGATTCTCAGCAAGATAATCAGAAATATCAAAGCTATGAATCCCCTGTACTACAAAAGTAAAGACTCATACTCTTTGCATACTGCTACTACTTCCTATAAGTTTTACTCACTCAAGAGATGAGAATTTCTCTAAGGCATACTCTACAAGTTCATGTTCTATTTTCTCTAAAACCTCATATCCACCTATAGAATCAATATATTCAAAGGCTCTGAGCATACTTACGGCTCAAGAGAGGTTTGGAGTACCAGGTTCAAACTTATCTGGGAGTTTAGAGCTATGAGTAAAATGATGCTGCTTTACTTCTCAAATAGCTCACCCACCGGAAAAAATAGGTTTCAAAGAGTGAAGTAAGTCTTCCTTTGCCCATAAGACTCAAATTCATGAGTCAGCAAATATTTTATGACCCGTAAAAAATAAAGCGTCACATCACAGGCTTTGTACATCAACCTGAAAATGTGGAACACTCTGAGAGGCATCTACTATTAAAAGTGGCCTTTTATTTTTTCCATAGCGAGCAAAAAGTAAGGAGTTTACATTTTCAATATCAAATATCTGTCCCGTAGTGTTACTCACATGCGCGAGAGAAACTATTTTTACACTGTCATTCAGCTTATCTCTGAAATCATTGTAATCAATATCAAAGTTCTCTGTCACTCAGATAAACTCCACTTTGATTCCATAATCCTCAGCGAGAATCAACCATGGAACGACGTTTGCATGGTGCTCAACAATACTAATAAGTACCGTATCTCCTTTTTGTAATATACCGGTTCTCCAGATGCTTTGAGCGAGCATATTTAAAGCGTAGGTGGAGTTTCCAGTATAGATAATTTCTCTCCAATTTTCTGCTCAAATATTTTTTGCAACTATTTTTTTTGAATCTTCATAGAGTTTTTCTGAAATTTCCGAAATTTCATAACTTCCACGATGAATATTTGCATAACTGCTACGTAAATAGTCAGCAACTCCATCTATTACATATGATGGCTTTTGACTCGTCGCAGTACTATCCAAATATACTAAATCTGGATGAGTCGTGAATATAGGAAAATCTTTTTTAAAATTTTGCATATTATTTTGATTTTATTCTCTCTAAAATTCCCTCTTTGGTTGTTTCAAAGAGCTCAGCATTCACTGATTCTATATCTCAAAATATTTTTGCAATATAACTCTCAAGCATTAATACTGTTGCATCCTCTCTTGGAAGTCCTCTACTTCTCAGGTAAAAAAGTTTATCGTCAGAAATTCGCTCCATGTTACAGGCATGTGATGCTTTGACATCATTACTATGTACGAGAAGCGTTGGGAGTCCACGCACTTTTCCACTGCTTCAAAGAAAAATATTCTCCTCAACTAAATATCACTCAACTTTTTCAATTCCTTCGGTAATATGGACAATACCGTCTAAATCAATAAGGCCGGCATCGGAAACAAAACTCACAATATGCATATTAAGATAGGCTCAGCTGGCCGCAAGTTCGCCATTTATTTTAGCACTTATTTTTTCTCACTTTGAGCTCAAGAGTGAGAATATTTCACAGCGAGCATCTTCACCATTTATAAGAAAATGTTTGTCATGCAGTTGCTGCTTTTCAAAGTATCAAAAGTATTTCAGAGAAGCTCATTTCCCAAAGGTTACTTTTGTTAGAACATTTGCTTCATCATATATAAGCGCTGAAACTCCACTCTCAATATGTATTTGAGATTCTAACTGCTCACTTGTATACAGTCTACTCTCTGTAATATTCATAGTATTATGACTTATTTTTTAAAAAATTTTCTCTCATTTTTTTAAGCTTTTCAAGATCTATTTTAGGGGCTGGTTTTTCAAAAGCAAAACTTGTTCCACACCCACACCTGTCTTCAACTTCATCACTGGCAAATATGTATCTAATTTTTTCTTCTCAGGTATGATCTGCCGTAATTGTTCTCGTTATCCTCGCATTTTCCAAATATTTTTTATCGCTTTTTGGAACATAGACATCAAAGCAGTATTCACTCTCAATTTTTTCAATTTCATCATCTACTTCAAACTCGCTGGTCATATCAATTTTTGTTCCACTACATCCTGCCTGATAAAAAAATACCTTGAGTTTTACTACTCATGTATTTTCAAATTCTGTGGATGTTTTTTTATCGAGTTTCAGCATAGTAATTATTATCAAATACTTCCTTCCATTTCCATAGATATCAGCACATTCATCTCACTTGCGTATTCCAGTGGAAGCTCTTTTACAATTGGAGAAATAAATCCGTTTACAATCATAGCCGCTGCTTGTTCTTCATCTATCCCTCTTGATTGAAGGTAGAAGAGATCATCTTCATTTATCTTTCCAGCACTGGCTTCATGCGCAACAATCGAATCTGGATTATCACATCTAATTTCTGGAATAGTGTCTGAGCCTGAAATATCATCAAGTAACAGCGCGTCACACTCTATCTTTGTTACAGATCCTGTCGCGCTTGCTTTGATATCAACAAGTCCTCTATACGTAGACAGACCACCTGCTTTTGAAATTGACTTTGATACAATAGAGCTTGAAGTATTTTTCCCAATATGGATTACCTTTGCTCCAGTATCTTGATTTTGTCCCGCATTGGCAAAGGCAATCCCAAGATGATCCGCGCGTGAATTGTCACCAATAAGCACGCTACATGGATAAAGCATCGTCGTATTTGAACCCATATTTCCTCCAACCCACTCCATATATCCATTTTCCTGAACGAGGGCTCTTTTCGTATTCAGATTATAAGTATCAAGTGACCAGTTCTCAACAGAAGAGTATCTCATAGTTGCATTTTTTCCAACAAAGATTTCAACTCAACCTGCATGCAGTGAGTTCTCGTCATATTTTGGAGCAGAACATCATTCTATATAATGCGCTTCTGCGTCGTCCTCGATAATAATCATCGTATGCTCAAACTGTCATCCTTTTTTTACATTCATACGGAAATATGACTGGAGTGGTTCTGATACTTTGACTCCTTTGGGAACATAGAGAAATGTTCCTCCAGACCATACAGCATAGTGAAGAGAAGCAAATTTATGATCTGTAAGAGGGATAGATTTTGCGAAGTGTTTTTTAATAATCTCTGCATATTCTGGATTCTTTAGAGCATTTGAAAGGTCATCAAAAATAACCCCTTTATCTGCAATTTCTTGCTTGAGACTATGATAAACTGTTTCACTATCGTACTGTGCCCCAACTCCTGCAAGCGCTTTTTTCTCAGCTTCAGGAATCCCAAGTTTATCAAATGTATTTTTGATGCTTTCAGGAACATCATCCCACGACTTATTATTTCCCGCTCCTTCTGGCTGAGCAAAATAGTAAATACTCTGCAAATCAAGGTCAGATAAATCTGGACCCCAGCTTGGCATAGCTTTTTCTTCATAAATCTTCAGAGCCTTAAGCCTGAGGTCAAGCATCCACTCTGGCTCCTCATTCGCAAAAGAAATTTGTCTTACGACAATTTCGTTTATTCCTTGAACAGCAGTTCATTTATAAATAACTTCATCTGAAAAGTCCCATGTACCTGATGTTGTAACCGTAGACATAATTTTTAATATTTTTTAGAATTATACTTCTCCAAAACCACTTTCACTTATTTCTTTTGCAAGATCTTTTCATCCCTCTTTTACAATATTTCCATCTTTCATGACAAATACTTTGTCTACTTCGATATATTCTAGAATCGTAAAGTAATGAGTAATAATGATGATAGAGTTTTCTGATGAGCTGAGAGATTGAAGCATCGTAGCCACAGTCTTGAATGCGTCTAAATCAAGTCCACTATCAATCTCATCGAGAATAATATATTTTGGGCCAATAAGCTTCATTTGAAGGATTTCAATTTTTCTCTTTTCTCCTCCAGAAAATCAAACATTGAGATCTCGATCGAGAAATTTTTCGTCAATTTCAAGCTCTTGCATATATTTCTTAATAAATCTCTTAAAGAGAAATGGTGAAAGCTCAGTGAAAGCTTCATTTTTTCATTTTTCAGAAATATTAAAAATAGTTCTGAGATACTCTGAAAGTTTTACTCATTTAATTTCTGGAATATTTTGAAATGAAAGAAAAATCCCAGCATTACTTCTCTCATTTGGTTCCATTTCAAGAAGATCTTCTTCATCAATCGAAATATTTCATCCTGTTACCTCATATTTTGGGTGTCACATAAGCACACTGGAAAGTGTAGATTTTCAAGAACCATTTTTTCAAAGAAGACAATAGTTTTTTCCAAGCTCAAAGTCGAGAGAAACTCATTTCAAAATTTCTTTTTCTCAAACACTCACTTGTAAATTTTTTATACGAATCATGTAGTATTTTTTAATCCTAAATTAAACATTACTATTTTATTAATATTTTATAATTTACAAGGAAAATATGACCTTTTTGTATATATACGAAAAATATACTTTTGCAAGTAAAAGCCAATTGTGAAGAAATTGTGAATAAGTATCGATTAGAGGCTTAAAATAGACAAAAATATTTTACGGATTTTGTCTAGTCTATTATCAAAGTGACGTTTGACTTCCCATACAAAAATCATACAAATAGATACAGAAGTCTGTATTTTTAGAGATAAAAAAAGAGATTTTCACAATTTGTTAACAAATCCAGAATAGATATGAGCGTGAAAACTGATGCAAATATTCATACTTCCGTACTTCTTGAAGAACTTGTATGAGCTATAGAAATCAGTGATACAAGACAAAATATTGTAGTAGACATGACACTTTGACTCGCATGACATGCATGCAAAGTAATAGAAAAGATGAACCCCTGAGACATATTTATAGGATTTGATGCTGATGAGAGAAATCTGAAGCTTGCAAAAGAAAATATTGAAAAAACAAAAACACAATTCTTCCCTGATGGGAATATAGAAATCGTTCTTATACATAGTAATTTTGAATCTCTCTGTGAGAAATTAGCAGAAAATAATATCACTTCTATTACGGCAGTATATTATGATCTATGAGTCTCATCACTCCATTTTGATGAAGCTCAAAGATGATTTTCTCTCAGACTTGAGTGACCGCTTGATATGCGTTTTGATACCAGAAGCGGGAAAACTGCTGCAGATATCATCAATTATTATGAAGAAAAAGATCTCTATGAAGTCCTCAAAAATTACGGAGAAGAACCTCACAGTAGAAAAATAGCAGCAAAAATGATTGCTGAGAGAAAAAAGAAAAAATTTGTGACAACAACTGATCTGACAGATTTCTTAGACAGAGAAATAAACAGTCACATAAAAACGAAAACGCGAGTTTTCCAAGCGCTCAGAATCGAAGTAAATGAAGAGCTTAAAACACTCGAAGCAAGTCTCAAGCAAGCTATTAAACTTCTTGAAACAAATGGTGATATATTTGTCATTAGCTTTCATTCACTCGAAGACAGAATCGTAAAGCAGCTATTTAAACTTGAGTCCAAAGACTGTATTTGCTCAGACATACTCTGCACCTGTCACCATACGAAGAGCCTAAAAATTTTACATAAAAAACCAATACTCCCGAGCCAAGAAGAACTCAAAGTTAATTCCCGAAGTCGAAGCGCCAAAGCAAGGCATGCAAAAAAAATATAAAAATGTATTTCTCTAATCTTCTCCTAGACGTGAATCCAAGACTTATTATACGCGAACCGCAAACAAACTTCCATTCCAAAAGGAAAAAGGAAAAAGAAAAACTCAATTCTTGATACCAATCTACGTATATAGCGCTTGTCTGATTTATTGTATTTCTCCTTATATATTATGTTTGGACTATTAATGCAAACGCAACACAAGGATATGAAATTCGTAGTTTAGAAAATGTATCAAAGCAATTAAAAGATGATCTCAATAGACTCGAATCCACTATTTCTGAACTAGATAGTGCAAATACGATAATATCTGATGATATGTCAAAAAGTATGGAGCAAGCATATGATCCAAACTATCTTGTCATCAAAGACGATACGCAGTACGTATACAATTACTAAACAGTTGCTTACTTCTCAAATCTTTTTCTCTCTTATGGAGAAAAAGATTTTTTTATACTGCTTTTTTGATTTCTCTTTTTTTCTGACTACTATACCTGAGATATTTACCCATAATTTTTTCACGTGCCAGAGGCTCTCAAACGACTCATCGAAAATATATCAATGCTCCCTTGAATTTGAGAAAATAGAGCGACAAAGCTTGCTTTTTTTATGCTGTGAGCAAATGAAAATTACCTGAGAGAACTCAGAGAAAATATTCTCACCATTAAAGAAAAAACATGAAAGTGCGAAATCTGCCATTCTGTGACAGATGCCGGAAAACAATCATGTTCTATCTGCGCAAACTCTCTACGTGATCATACACAAATATGTATTGTAGAAGAGTATCTTGATTTACTGACTCTCGAACAGTCAGGTTGATTTACCGGAGTATACCATGTCTTATGAGGAGCGATATCTCCGATGAATGGGGTCTTTGTGTGAGATCTTAATTTTGCCTCTCTTTTTAAACGAATAGAAGAAAGTGACGGAAAACTCGAACTTATCATTGCAACAAATCCAAATCTGGAAGGCGAGGCTACAAGTATGTTTCTATGTGAAGAAATAGCTCAGAGAAAACTCAAACATAAAGTCAAAATCACCAGACTCTCAAGAGGCCTGTCATCAGGATATATCGAATTTGCAGATACCATGAGCCTCGTGAGTGCCCTCAGAGAACGAAAAGAAATATAGGATTTTATCTTGAAAATAGACAAAAATACTTAGACTTACACTATACTCTCTAAGAATTATCTATGTCAGAATATGCTCCACCACCTCCAAAAGTACGGGTTACAAAAGCGCAACTACGTAAAAAACAAGAGGAATACCAAAAGGCAGCTGAACTTGCTGAAGATCATAGTAAGCAGGAGGCAGCTGAAAAAGAAGCTGAAATCAAAAATTTAGAAGATAAAATAAAAGATGCGTTTTAAAAATGAATAAACAAAAGATTGAACTCGGTTTAGCATTGATTCATATATGACTTAAAAATGCACATGATAGTAATAGTGCTCTCAGTCAAAAAAGACTCTGATCATTTCCTTTATTGAAAGATTGAATAGAAATGGCAGTTAAGTTATGATATATCCGTTATATTTCTATTCCCCCTGAAAGCACAAAGGAAGAAGATAATAAGTATTATTTAAGTGACTCAGGAAGAGAATTTTTAGAAAGAATACTTGATATACTAGATGACCCTGAATAAAAAATCTCCATAAGGAGATTTTTTATTTAATCCATCTTCGACAGATATCTATGAGAACTGCAGCAAGTTTCTGAGGATCATGCCTGACAACATCAGACTCATTGACGAAGTCTCGCTCTATAATTTTGTAGGATTTATCACCAAAATCCATTCCTTCTTTGAGCTTTACTGGTTTTTTCCCTTCTTCATTTTTATATTTTTCTACATTTTCTGCAGATATTTCACCAGAGTTTACCAAAACATAATCTATCACATCTCCAGCATATCTCTCAACATTATCAATGAAATCAGGAAGTTCATAATTCGTCGTCTCACCTTTTTTCGTCATGATATTCGCAACATAGACAACCTTTGCATCTGAATCTCGAAATGCTTTTCGTACTCACTTTGAAAGAAGCGCAGGGACAACGCTCGTATAAAAATCCCCAGGACCAATAACAATAAGGTCAGAGTGAACAATAGCATCATACGCTCGAGGATTGAGAACTCACTCTCCTCATACAAGAAAAGCATCTTTTACATTTTGATCCAGATTGTGTACTGCGAAATCATTTTTGTCTGAAACATCGATATTTTTCTCTCCAATCACTTCTGTTCCATCATCCATACGTACTCCAAGATGAACATCCTCAAGTGTTACAGGAATTACTTTTCCGTGTACATCAAACATTTTGCAGCACTCATCAAGTCCTTTTTCAAAGCTTCCAGTAATATCTGCAAGCGCTGTCATGAGAATATTTCCTATTTTATTTCCTCAAATAGCTCACGATTCTCACTTGAATTTATATTCAAAAAGTTGTCTCACAAGTCCAGTATCCCTCGCTAGAGCTGCTACTGCTCGACGAAGATCTCCTGGAGGTAAGACTCCAAATTTATCACGAATCTCACCAGTAGTACCTCAAGAGTCAGTCATTGCAATGATTGCAGCAAGATTTTTTTTCTCACTAATAGTATCATCATGGTAGGTTTTGAGTCCATAAAGAACATTGAATGTCCCACTTCCTCCTCCTATTACGGTGATATTGAATGTATTTTCAGGCATAATATGTGTGAATTTTTAGTCACTAGATTGTATTTATTTTTGTTTTAAAGTAAAATAGAGGAAATAGTTTCTAAAAACATATTTTGCTTATACCTGCAAATCATCCATTATGAGAACCCAAGAAAATATCAGATTGAGTAGACCCTAGCAAATATCTTCAAACCGTAACTTCAAAAGGAATCTTAAAAGCCTTAGATTGAATTGAATACGAAGAAAATATTGAAGTAAAAGAAAATACCAGCGATGTACGTGCAGAATTAAGTAGAGAAATAATTCGACTCGAAAATCAAGGTATGACCTTATCTGAGATTGTATATTATATTATCCCCCTGATACAAATTCTAATACAATTAAGTGAAGAATGAGAACTTACTATAGATGAAGCTGAAAAAAATAATTTGATTATACAAAACGTTTTTTATGCTATTTCAAAAGACTTATGAATTCCATCAAATTTTACTTATGAACAACAAGTTCTCAAAATAGCAGAATTAATAGAAAAATATCATAGATCACAAAATAAAAAGGCTACAATGTAGCCTTTTTATTGATTAATCTTTTATAAGTACTGCCTTAATTCTTCGAACTCCTCGACTTGAAGCCTCTTCTTTTTTAATTTTAAATCTTCCCATATCCTTTGAATTCGCGACATGTGGTCAGCCGCAAAGTTCTATAGAAAATGTTTCTGTAGGAGTTTTCATGGTATAGACTTTTACAATATCTGGGTATTTTTCCCAAAAACTTCCAACTACTCCCATATCAAGTGCTTGCTGTTTCGGCATTTCCTCAATCGTGACATCAAATCCAGTAGATATAGCATGATTTACAAAATCTTCAACTTCCTGAAGCTGTTCTGGTGTCATTTTTTCTTCATGAGAGAAATCAAATCTGAGCCTCTCTGCGGTAATATTTGACCCCTTTTGAAACACATGATTTCCAAGAACTTTTCGAAGTCCTGCAAGCAGGAGGTGGGTTGCTGTATGAAGCTCAGTTGTAGATTCAGAAGCATCAGCGAGTCACCCCTTAAACTTTTGTTCAGCTCCAGCTCTAGAGAGCGCTTTATGCTCTTCAAAAGCTTTTTCAAATCCTTCCATATCAATCGTGAGTCCATTTTCCTCTGCAAGTTCTGCAGTAAGCTCTATTGGGAATCAATAGGTATCGTAAAGCTTAAATGCTTTCGGACCTGCTATTTGAGTTACTTTTTTCCCACTTCTCTCAAAAGCAATTTGAAATCAAGCAATGAGTTTTTCAAATTCTTTGATTCATTTTTCGAGTGTTGTTAAAAATTGTTTTTCCTCTGATTCTATTTCTGTAATGATAAAATCTTTTTTCTCAGCAAGCTCACTGTAATGTGAACTATATTCTGAAATTACTACGCGGGCTACCTCAGCAGAAAGTCCTGAATCAATTCCTAAATCACGTGCAAATCTAATCGCTCTTCGCAGCATTCTTCTCGTAAAATATCCTTGGTCTTTGTTACTTGGTGTTGCTCCATCAGCTATAAGAAATACTACGACTCTGAGATGATCCATAATTACCCTGAAGGCTTTTGTTTCTTTTTCATTTTCTCCGTACTTTTTCCCTGAGAATTCTTCGATTTTATTTCGAATTCCATCGAATAAATCTCAGAGAAATACATCCGGTGTATCATTGATTGCTACGGCAATTCTCTCAAGTCCACCTCAAAAATCTATATTTTTATGCGCCAGTTCCTCAAAACCATCTTCTGTTTTTTTGTATTGCATAAAGACGTTATTGGCAAACTCAAGGAATCGTCCACAGTCACATGCTGGAGTACATGGCTGGTCAGCCCACTGCGAGTTCTCATGAAGCTTGAGTTCAGCTCAAAAATCCCAAAACATTTCCGAATCTGGTCCCCCTGGCTCTCAAACAGGCATTTTCTCTGGAACTCCGGCTCTACTCCACCAGTTTTCTTTTTCGTTGAAGAAAAATATTCGTCCATCCTGCATTCCATCTCGCTCTGCCATATCAATCGCTGGAGCCTCAATTCATACTCCTTTAAATTTTTCTTGCCACAAAGCAACAGCCTCATCATCACGAGGAATTCCAAATTTCTCATTTCCTCTATACACAGAAATATATATTTTTTCTGGATTTAAGCCCATATGGTTCACATAAAAATCCCAAGCCCAAGAAATTTGCTCTTTTTTAAAATAATCTCAGAGTGACCAGTTCCCCAGCATTTCAAAAAAAGTCGTATGTCTATTGTCTCAGATATCATCAATATCTGCTGCCCGGAAACATTTTTGTGAATCTACAATTCTTGTTCCAGAAGGATGTTTTTCTCCAAGTAAATATGGAACCATTGGCTGCATACCACTTCAAGTAAAAAGAGTTGTAGGGTCATTTTCGGGAATGAGTGATGCAGATGGTACTATGGTATGTCCATGTTTTTCATAAAATTCCAAATATTTTTTTCGTATCTCTTGGCTTGTCATTTTCATAATTTGTATCTAGAGTAAAAAATAAAAACGTACCCTTTACGTTTTTACATAAATAATTCTTTGAATTATAATGATTTTTTCCCTCTTTCAAGCCTGAAATTTATAAAATATATTATAAATAATAATAACTAAAATATGTCAATGTATATATCTCGTCAGAAAGCATAAAATATGGTATTTTAAATTATATATATTATTTTGCAAGTGCCGTTTATGGCTGATTTTTTAAAACAACAAGTTATTGAATCTCAAAGTAGTGATCCCATAAAAGAGGAAACTGCTCGTATTTTAGATGAAGCGAGAGATATCAGAGCAAGACTCAATAGTGAGGAAGCCCAAAAAGAGTATGATGAATTGAGATTCTCCACTATATGAGCACTGAAGGATTTACGAACTGAGACTCATGAAGATTTAGAGGCTATTCGCACTGAGCTATGAAATTCTATTGATCCCTTTTCTTATTCACAGGGAGAGATTAATCAAACTGAACTATGAAATATTTCAAGAGAGTTCAATGACTTACAAGAACTAGCTACTGAAAATACTGAAGAATGAAGTGAAAATCTGAGTGTTTTTGGACAGCAAATGCTTTGATATATTGAATCAACCAATGATAAAATTTTAAATTGATGAGAGGAGGAGCTTGAAACGCAAATTTGATGGTATCTTACTGCTTTTTGAAGTGATGAAGGAACTGGATGAAAAGTAGAAAGTTTAGTCTATTATTGAGCCTTAACTATATTAAAAAAAGATTTCATGGCTTCTTGTGTTACAAGACTAGAAGCAATTCAAAATTCCAGCGAAAGTTTAGAAACAAAGCTTTTTCAACTTTCTCAACTTTTATACGAAGTAGGTATGCAAGCGTGAGCACCTTCTGCTCTAGAACAAGCACATAACATTGCTACAAGAAATATTATTGCAAAAGTTATTGAAAATGATTCTACTACTTTTGCAGTATGATTTACACAAGAAAGGTGATACTATACTACAACAAATATAAATTCTGAATCAAGCGAACTCGAAATTGGAACATACTTATGTTCACTAAATAAGTCAGGAAAACTCAATAAAGAAAACCTCTTGCAGCCTAATGGACCATTTTCAGCAACAGAATTGTTTGATTTAATTGAAGACTATAAACAATGAGATTTTTGATGAGAAGAAGTGAGAGGACTCTTTACATGATATCTCACAGATTTTGAAGAAAACATGGATGAAATTGCGAAAGATTATTTAGCAAACGAACAAAATTGATCTCATATTATTGCTTTTTTCAACGCGCAGAGCCAATCTAACAACAATACTCCTCTCTACGAAGAATCAGATATTCAAATATTGTCGGAAAAGACGAGAAATTCAGATATTGGTCAGATTGAAAATAGAGATATCAGAGAAAGATTATTACTTGAAAGGAGAATAGAAGCTGGAAATAATCTCATCGAAGTATTACGTGGAACTTATGAGTGAGGTCCTGATATTATGGATGTATTATCAGCAATTATACAGACTTCTGTAGAATGAACAGGGAATGATTTTGATTTTAGTGGAATTAATGAACTCATTTCAGATTATAATGAAGAAGTTGGTATAAATGCTCAGCAATATCCTCTTATTATATGAGTACAAGAAGAGCTCATTCAAAGCTCCCTAGATTCATTCTACGATGCACATATGCTTACTGCATGATTTGCTGAAAGTCTCACAAATTTACAAGCAATTAGGCAACAGTGAGAAGCAATAGCACAAGAGCTACAAAGATTACAACAAGCTATTATTTCTACATCTGATTCTGATAGAATTGCTGAGTTAACTACTCAAATTAACACTTTAAGAAGGGAAAGTTTCCTAATACAAAAAGAAACAGCTGATGCTCAAGCAGAAGTTGATAGAGCCGAATGAGCAGCAGAAGATGAATTAACCAAGTCTGAAGAATATAGTAAACTTTTAAAATCTTTTACATGATCTTCTATAAATATAGATTTAAATAATCCCGTGCATCAAGATTATATACTTAAGGACATACCAAATAGATTAAGAATGATTAAAAATAGTACTGATATACTGTTTATTCTACATCATGAGAGAGCGGCAAGAGTTCGATTAGAATTTTCTTATATTGATTCTGAATATTTAAAAAATAGTGATATTTTAGAGCATTTTGTAGAAAATATCACGATACGTGAATCAGACTATCACAATTTTCCTCCTGAAATATTTTATGATATAGAATCTTGTGCAATACTTTGAATTGATTCACATCATTGGGATATTTTATTCTCTAAAATTACACAAACACAAGGTATTGAATGAAGTATTGCATTCATAGCAAATTTAAAAGAGTCTTATAGAGAATTATTTTGAAGTGATAACATTCTCTTTGCCCAAAGTATTCCTCAAATGGTAAAAGATGCAGATATATGAAATATTCTTTGAATACCAGAAAGTGAAAGACCTATAATTGACTCTCCAGAACAATTTAATGAAAACGTTGTTTTTTACTTAGAGGAAAGAAATCGAGTAATACATGAAAATAGTATTGGAACTAATTGAGTAATCAGTCCTATCGCAGATGATGGATTAAATGGATTAAACTGATGATATAATGATGATTTCTGAAGTAATCGCTTATTAAATGTTTTAGAAAACTTGAATAGATATATATTTGATTTTTGAATTTCAAATGATATTCAAGATTCAATTAAAACACTTATTGAGGCATGACAAATTTCTTCCGTAAGAAATATACTCCCAAACCTCGTAAGAGAAAATAACACTCATGTAGAATTAGCTGTTGCTGCAGTAAAAAAATTAACTGACTGAAGCTATTATGCTTTCCTCAATAATGAAATGAAATGACATCCCGATGTTTTGAAAGAAATATGAAAAATATGAAAACTAAAAACAAACTTTTATGATGTGTCAGATAGTATACATACACATAAACAATTAGCAGCGTTTTTAGAGTGATTTTCATTATCGTGAAATAAAATGAGTACACTATTATACTCTCAAGAAATGATTAAAATTACTGAAAATATTACAGTAACAAACAACAGTGAGAGTAATAATCTTACAGATGAAGAAAAAAATGCACTAGATAATTTTACTACAGCATTAAATACCCAGGAAGAAAATTTATCACAGTTAGAAAGCTTTGAAGAAATTCATTCAGAAAACTTAGAAAATATAAGAAATATAATATTGTGAGCAATTCCAGAATGAGTAGAAATTGATTTCTCAACACTAGAGTCATTAATGCTAGCTTGAAATGATAATGATTATTATAGAATACTTAGTATTACCCTAGCTGAAAATAATGTATGAGTAGAAGATATAAAAAATATACTTGAAAATGTTTCTAATGAAATAATAAGAATTAGAGAAAGAGGAAGGGATATCGCAAGACAGCAATTAGAAACTACACTATTAGAGAGTGATATAATTTATGAATGAGAATATTCAATGCCTGACGGAAATTTAAATCATAGATTATTACTTTCAAATTTTCAAATATATGTTCAAGAAAATATCACTCTTGAAGAGTTAGATCAGATTAAATCTCCTGAATTTCTAGAAGAATTCTTATCTGAACAAGACTTTCCAGAAGAATTGCTAGAAGAAATTAGATGAGAAATTATAACTACAATTCAAGCTGAAATTACAGTTATTGAAGCACACTTTATAGCTCAAATGATTGAAGAAACAGATTCTGAAGATTTAGAAGAATTAATTGATAGATGAATAGGAACACAATCTCAACAACAAGTATATCAGAGAATTTTAAGTTGAGAAATTGATATTTCACAACCTATCGCACCACAGATTATTCACAATACAAATGCTTCTCCAAATACATCTGATAACAACACCATTAAAAGCAAGATTAGTACAAATGAAAATGGCGAATCTATACTCGTATCATGAAATCTCAGTATACCAGTAACAAAGGAAGATTTAGTTGGACTCAAAACTCCTGAGGCTGAAGAAAATTTTATAAAATTTTATAGTACTCTTGTGGAACTTAATCTTGAAGAATTTTGGGGATATAAAGATATAATATTTAATACCATAAGTAATAAAAGTGCCACTTCAGGACTTGATTTAAACGATACTGGTTATATAGATGAATCTGATATGGCTCTATTCCTCTATACAGTTGCTGACTCAATTTCAGAATCCAGTGAACTATGAAATGGAGAAAAAAATGATATCAATAACATGAGAGGACAGAAGCAAAACTTTAATCTCGTATTCTCTCTTATGCAGAGAATAAATAAGCAAACCTGACTCGCTGAGTGATGAGATGAAACTATATTAAGAAATGAATGAAGAATGGGAAGAATCTTCAGACAAATGTATTTCTCAACTTCTGATGACAAAAATGAGCAAAGCCTAATTTTTAACAGAGAAAGATTTGAAAATTCCCTCTGAAAATAAATTGAATAATAAAAAAAATCCCTTTCGGGATTTTTTTTATTGTGCGAGAATATCAATAACTTCTTCATCTTCACTTTCACGAATAATACTGGCTCTGACAATCATATCTGATTTATCTTTGAGCTTCGTAAGAATAACTCCCTGAGTGACTCTTGAAGTCATCCTCATTGATGAGAGTGAAAGACGAATTGTCTGACCATTTTTTGAAATAAGCAGTACATCTGAGCTCTTTTTCTCTTCTTCGCTAAGCACTTTTGCAGAAACAAGTTTCCCAGTTTTTGCCGTAACTGCCATAGCTTTCACTCCAGCACCTCAACGTTTTTGATTTCTATATTCTTCTATATCTGTCATTTTTCATAGACCGTTTTCTGTTGCGATAAATACATATTTATTTTCGTCCCAGACGATACTTGCTTCTATAACATAGTCATCACCCTTGAGGTTAATTCCTCGTACTCATGAAGCAGCTCTTCCCATTGGACGAACATCTTTTTCATTAAATTGAATTGCCTTTCACTCATGTGTCGCGATAAATATATTATCTTCTCCTGATGTGGTCTTTACGTATCTCAGATTATCTCCGTCTTTGATCTTAAGGACAATCAGACCATTTGATCTAATATTTTTTACATCTTCCATAGCAAGCTTTTTCACGGTACCTCTATCAGTCACAAAGAAGAGATAGTCTTTTTCTTCACGAGTAATATCGAGAACTGCTGCGATTTCCTCATCTTTTTGAAGATTGAGAAGATTCACAATTGGCTGACCTTTTGCAATTCGAGTCGTTTCAGGTACTTCATATGCAGGAAGAGTAAAGGCTCGCCCTTTGGTGGTAAAGTAGAGGATATCTGAGTGGTTCGAAGTAGGAGTAACGAGATAAATCTCATCATCGTCTTTCGTTGCAGTCGTAATACCTTTTCAACCTCTTTTTTGTGTCCTGAAGGCACTTGATTTGAGTCTTTTGATATAATTATTTTTCGTCAAAACAATAACAACATCCTCGTTTGGAATCGTATCTTTTGCATTAAATTCTCCAACTTTTCCGCTATGTACTTGGGTTCGTCTCTCGTCTGTAAATATTTCTAAAATATTATCTATTTCACTGTCAATAATAGAAATAACTCTCTCTGGTTTTGCAAGTATGTCTTTGAGATCAGCGATAAGAGCGAGTTTTTCATTGAGCTCGTCTTCGATTTTTTGTCTCTCAAGACCCGCAAGTTTTTGGAGTCTCATCTCGAGGATTGCATCTGCCTGAAGTCATGAGAAATCCCATGTTCACATCAAGTTTTGTTTTGCATCTTCCTTTGTTTCGCTCGCTCTGATAGTTTTGATGATTTCATCAATATGATCAAGTGCTTTTTTGAGTCCTTCTAAAATATGAGCTCTTGCTTCTGCAATTCTGAGTTCATACACAGTTCTTCTTGTAACGACTTCTTTTCTATGATCTATAAACTCAAGAAGCATTTCTTTGAGATTGAAGAGTCTTGGTTGAATACCTCTATCTCCAAGCGCAATCATATTGTATCCAAAGCTTGTTTGAAGGGTTGTTAGTTTGTAGAGTTGGTTGAGGACTTTTTTTGGAAATGAATCTTTTTTCAGCTCGACAATAACTCTGACTCCATCCTTGCTTGAAGATTCATCTCTAATATCTGAAATACCCACTATTTTTTTATCTCTCACGAGATCTGCCATTTTTTCAATAAAAGTAGATTTATTCATTCCATATGGAACCTCTGAAATATGAATATATTTTCTTCCTTTATTATTTTCTTCAATCGCTGCAACTCATCGCACAATAACAGAACCACGTCCTGTTGAATATGCTGTAAGAAGCGCTTCTTTATCATAAACAATACCACCTGTTGGGAAGTCTGGTCCTTTTACAAATTCCATCAAATCAGAGATAGTCACATCATCTACATTTTCAGAAAGAAGCAGATGCTTTACTGCTCCCATGAGTTCTCCAATATTATGTGGAGGAATATTCGTCGCCATACCAACCGCGATACCCATAACCCCATTCATAAGAAGATTTGGAATTCTCGCAGGAAGAACTGATGGTTCTGTTCTGGTGGTATCAAAATTATCTCTAAAATCTACCGTTTCTTTTTCAATATCTGAAAGCATAAGTTCAGCTATTTTTGTCATTTTTGCTTCCGTATACCTGTAGGCTGCAGCTCCATCTCCATCCATAGAACCAAAGTTCCCTTGTCCATCAACGAGCGGATATCGTAGTGAGAAATCTTGCGCCATACGAACCATAGCTTCATATACAGACGAATCACCATGTGGATGATATTTTCACAGAACATCCCCGACTACGGTTGCAGATTTTCTATATTTTGCGCTTGGTCTAAGTCCTTGCTCATGCATAGAATAGAGGATTCTTCTATGAACCGGCTTAAAACCATCTCTAATATCTGGAAGTGCTCTGGAGACGATAACACTCATCGCATATTCCATATAACACCCCTCCATTTCTTCGGCAATACTTCGATCAGAATCTCAGGTATATACAATACCTTTGGGAATTATAATTTGTGATTGCTCACCATCAGCTTCATTTTCTTCAGGAGTCGTATTTTCTTGGTCAGACATATATTTTTAATCTCTAAAAAATAAAAACATCACAGGTATGATATATATAAAATATACTGATTTTTTGGCGCCAATCAAGGAAAACTTAGGCTTTTAACTCAAAAGATGTTATATTAATTTGACTATTATGATTTAATAAGTTAAATATAATTACTATTTTTATATTTGTTATTTTTAATTATGAGAAAAGTTCTTCTAGCATGAGCTGCAGCAGTAGGTCTCACTTGATGTGCAGGTACAGCAAATCAAGACTCTTATGTGAATAATCAAATTCACGCCACAATAATAGGCTGAGACGGCGTAACTCCATATGCAAGTACCTTCACAGAAGACGCAAGCACACCAATGCAATGAGAATGAGAATATGCAAATGAAGTTTGCTGAGCAACTCTTGTTTCTAATCTTCCTGTTAGCATTCAAAATGTTATTTATGATACATGGGGAGAAGTAGAACAAGTACGAGAATGTACTTCTGAAGAAGATCCAATGCATGACTATTAAAAGACTTTTCTTGCCTCATATGACTTTCTCTTTACAATAAGAGAAAGTTTTTTATTACCCCAAATATTTATGAAAGCTATCATTCTTGCATCAGGTGAAGGATCAAGACTCAGACCACTGACAGATACTACGCCAAAACCTCTTATAAAAATACTCTGAAAACCTCTAATAGAATATAACTTTGAGATTCTTAAAGATATCGTTGATGAGTGTATTATCGTCGTGAAATATAAACATGAAATGTTTCGTGAATATTTCTGAGATTTTTATGGAAGTATGAAGCTCAAATATCATATACAGTCAGAGAGACCAGGAACTTGAGCTGCAATTTCAGATATTACAGATATTAAATCGGATGATCACATCATAATACTCTATGGAGATTCAATCTATCCTGCAGCAGCGCTTACGCAGCTTATCAAAAATAAAAAATATGGCTGCCTGGTAAAAGAGGTAGAAAATCCTGAAATATATGGAATCTTCAAGGAAAAAGATAATAAAGCTGTTGATATCATCGAGAAACCACAAGAATATATATGAAATCTTGCAAACATGTGAGGATTCATGGTTAATGGAGAACTTCTAAAAATGTGTAAAAAAATAGAAATCTCAGAGCGATGAGAATATGAAATTACAGACGGGATAAAAATGTTTCTCTGAAAATATGATTTTATGCTCCAGAGACTTGATGAAAATATTTTAGATATATGATACGCCTGGAATCTCTTAGATGCAAATGAACACTATTTACATTCACTTACAACATCACATATTGAAGGCACTATAGAAGAAAATGTCAGTATTCACGGAAATATTATTGTAGAGGAGTGAGCTGTCGTAAAATCTGGAAGTTATATTGAGGGAAACTGTTATTTCTGAAAATGAAGCGTGGTATGACCAAATGCATATATCAGAGGAAATACCAGTGTGTGAGAAAATTCCAAAATAGGATTTAGTGTTGAAGTAAAAAATTCATATATTTGAGACAATTCAAAAATACCTCACCTCTCTTATATATGAGATAGTGTCGTATGAAACAATGTTAATCTCTGATGCTGATTCAAAGTAGCAAATCTCAGACATGATGGAAAAAATCATCGTGTACTCGTGAAATGAAAACTCGTAGATACAGGAAAAAGAAAATTTTGATGTATTATCGCAGATGGAGTAAAAACTGCAATCAACACCCAGGTTTATCCAGGAAGAGTCTTAGAAACAAACTCCACTACCCTTCCATGAGAAATTATACAATAACTACTATACTATGTCTCACGAATCGAATCTTGTATGGAAAGAATTTGAAGAAAATGAAATAACACACTCTGTTGCGCACTACCTTATGGCAATTGATGAGCTGAAAGAAGATCTTGGCTACGCAAGGGCGGTTGATATCTCAAAAGAACTTGAAATATCAGCAGCGAGTTGCTCTAACTGATTGAAATCTCTTTTAAAAAAATGACTCATTATAGAAGATAAAAATAGATTTATTTCCCTCTCTGAAGAGTGACAGCAGGCAGCTGAAAAAATAAAGAAAAACAGAGAATTTTTTATTAAATTTTTTCGTGAAACACTTGGAGCAAATATGGAAGAATCTGTAGTCAATGCATGTAAAATTGAACATCTCATTTCTCCGCACATTACGAGAAAACTCTGAAAATTTCTGTGAGAAGAATATAAAAATATGTAATAACATAAAAAAGTTAGCTAAAGCTAACTTTTTTATTGACAGTATAACTCAAAATATTATACTCTCACCATTAATTTTTTAAAAGTAAAAAAAATGTGTGAAGATAATACCTGTGGTTCTGTTTGTTCTCCTGAGATTGCTGCAAAGTGTCCTATAGTTACTTCTATGCTTGCGAATCTTGAAACGACTGTTGTCACAGCGATGGATCAAACTTGGGAAGAATTACAACAAGTTATGGAAAGAGAAGAATTGACACTCCCTCTATCCAGACAAATAGCAAGTAACATGATGCGATAATATGCTAGATACTCAGAGTTTAGAATCACATTGGGATGATTGGAAGACTCAAGAATGAAAACTATTACAATACAAATATTTTCTCTGAAACCAGAGGATTATAAGTACAGAAGATAAACCATTTCTCGTAACACAGGGAACAAAAATTTTAATATGAGAAGTTCTTATTTGAGAGTCAATTGATGTGAGTGTTGAGAATTATAGATGTAAAGTTACTGATCTTATTATACATTACAGTTGAATAAAGCTTCCATATAAAAGTGGAGAAGAAGAAAGAGTTTATAGCGTAAATTGATGAACAAGAAAGAATTTCTTATCTTCATGGTTTAATGAAGTTTCATAAAGCTTACAAAAAATATACAGAGGTAGATTATAGTTATAGTATTATTTTATTATTAATAATATAATTATGGCTGAAAATAATGGAGGAAATAATTACAATGTTGCAATTATTGTAATTCTATTACTGGTGATTATATTTGGTGGATTATATTTCGTTTCTTGAATGAATTCATGAAGTGAAGAAAGTACAATCAATGTCGAAGTTCCAGATATGACTTGAGGTTCAGGAGAATAAAAAAAGAGAGACTATGTCTCTCTATTTTTATATATGTAATGGAGCCATTAATGGGATTTGAACCCATGACCTCTCCCTTACCATGGGAACGCTCTACCAACTGAGCTATAATGGCAAAAAAAATGTTATCTACTTCTAGATAACATTTTTTCGAGAAGTAGTATTATACTACTGAAACATAAATATCTTTATATACACTTCCATCGTATCTTGTTCTCTTTTTTTCAGTGAATTTTACCATTCCTTCATTTTTAGCGAAAAGTGTAAAATCTTTTCCTTGAGAAACTCCTTCAGCTGGCCAGAATTTGTTTCCTTTTTGTCTAACAATAATTCCTCCAGCTTTTACTGGTTGATCACCGTATACTTTTACTCCTAATCGTTTCGCATTACTATCTCGACCATTACTCGTAGATCATTGAGCTTTCTTGTGAGCCATAATTCTTTTTTATGAAATAATTTTAAATAATTTGTATTATCTGTTTGCAAATCTCGCAAATGCTTTATTTGCTTCAGCCATTTTGTAAACATCTAGTTTTTTCTTAAATGCAGTTCCAGATTCATTTGCAGCTTCTATAAGTTCAGCAGCAAGAAATTTGTGAAAAGCAGCACCTTTTTTACTTCGAGCAGCTCCAATTATCCATTTTGCAGCAAGAAATAATTGTCTTTTTGGTTTTACTTCAGAAGGTACCTGGAAAATTGATCCTCATACTCTCTTTGGTCTCACTTCAATTCTTGGCATAATGTTTTCAAGAGCTTTGAAGAAAATTCCTTCTGGATTTTTTTGACCTTTTGCTTCAATTTCTGCAAATGCATCAACCATTATTTTTTTTGCGATAGATTTTTTTCCATCTTGCATAACATAATTTGTAAATTTTACAATCATGTCTTTGTTATTTTTTTCAGCCATTATATGCAATAATAAATATAAATATTTGTTATATGGAAAGTATTCAGTTATTGCCTAACTTACTCCATATAGCAATTACCATAACAAATGTTATGAGATAGAGAGTGAAGAAAACCTATACTTTTCATCACCCCTATATCTCAAAAAATTTTTATGATTTTGGTCTTTTTGCTCCGTAAAGACTTCTTCCTTGTTTTCTGTTTTTAACACCTTCACAATCGAGTACACCTCGAACGATATGGTACTTTACCCCCGGTAGATCCTTTACTCTTCCACCTCTAATTGCAACAACCGAGTGTTCTTGAAGATTGTGTCCTTCACCACCGATATATGCATTTACTTCGTATCCGTTCGTAAGTCTTACTTTTGCAACTTTACGTAGGGCAGAGTTAGGTTTTTTAGGAGTCATAGTTGTAACTTTTGTACAAACTCCTCTTTTCATTGGACATCCAGCTGGAAGTTCCACGATTTTACCTCTTTTTATAGAGTTTTTTATAACCTGAAGAGCTGGTGATTTTGATTTTTTCACTTTGCTTTTTCTCGGTTTTTTTACAAGCTGACTAATAGTAGGCATGATAACTTTTTATATAAATAATGAAAAATATTAACGTTTTGACCAAGAAGGAGATTTTCTCGCTTTCTTGAGACCTGGTTTCTTTCTTTCAACCTTTCTCGCATCTCGAGTAAGAAGTCCAGCTGCTTTCAGTACTGTTCTGTTAGAAGAATCTTTTTCAGCAAGAGCTCTAGAAAGCCCGTGAGCTATAGCTGCTGCTTGAGATGACTCACCAGAACCTTGTACATCAACCATAAAATATGTTTTATCGTCGAGTTTACAAAGTTTTAGTGGAGCAAAGACAGTATCAAATAAGTCTTTTCTTGTAATGTATTCAGCGAGTTTTCTACCATTGATAGTAGATTCACCTTTTCCTTCGAAAAGTTTTACTTGAGCAGAAGCAGTTTTTTTCTTCCCAAGCGAGTATGTATAGGTTTGAGCCATGGTACTAAATTAATTATAATGTTATTGTTTCAGGTTGTTGAGCAGCATATGTATGTTCAGATCCAGAAAATAATCTAAGTCTAGCCATCATATCACTTCTCAGTTTTGTTTTAGGAAGCATTCCACTTACAGCAGCTTCAAGTGCTCTAGTAGGTTTTTTTTCTAAAAGTTTTTCTAATGGAGTTGATATAAGTCCACCAAGGTATCCAGTATGTCTGTGATACATCTTGTCAGTCATTTTATTTCCAGTAACTTTAAACTTATCAGCATTAATAACAATAACATAGTCACCGTTATCCATGTGAGTTGCAAAATCAACTTTGTTTTTTCCTCTGAGAATAGTTGCAATTTGTGTTGATAGTCTTCCAAGTGTTTGACCTTCAGCATCAACAACAAACCATTTTCTCTCAGTTGAAGTTACTTGTTTTGGGGTAATAGTTTTCATAAACAGTCCTCTTTTAAAATTAAATATTATACGAGTCTAAGTGCTACAAGTTTTGCATTATCACCATCTCTGTATTTTACAGGAACAATTTTTGTAAAACCTGAAGTTTTCTTTCCTTTGTATTTTGGTGCAACATTTGTGAAGAGTTCTTTTGAAGCAGCTTCTGTAAATAATGTTTGCATAGCATATCTGATAGCATTCATTTCATCTTTTGTATTTGCAGCATTGATAAGTTTATCAATCATCGGAACAATAGATTTTGCTTTCTTTTCAGTAGTAGTAATACCTTTATGCATAAAAAACGAAGTTAATAGGTTTCTTTGCATAGCATTTCTATGTGCGAAAGTTTTATTGTTAAACTTGAGATGTTTTCTCACTTTATGTCTCATAGCTCTATATTAGTAAATTATAATTTTTTTATATTAATCGTCTCCAAGGAGTTTTAATCATCTTTCAGCAAGAGATGAACGAATTTCTGTCATTGCTTTCTTACCAAATCATTTTATAGAAGAAAGTTTTGTTTCAGTGCATTTTGTAAGTTGTTCAATAGAAAGAATGTTTCCATTAATCAAAGCGTTCAGTGTTCTTGGTGATAGCCCCATTATTTCAATAGGAGTATAACTCTCTTTTTCAAGTTCTTCTTTTACTTCTTCTTTCTCTCTTATGAGAAGGTCTTTAATATTTCCAATGAATTGTCCTTCAACTTGAAGTGCATCTTCATTCAGAAGTCCAAAGTAAGAAGTAAGCATATTTCCAGAAAATTTGAACACTTCTACTGGAGAAAGAACTCCGTTTGTAACAATAGTCATTTCAAGTGCATCAAGATTTGTGATGTCACCAACTCTCGTTGAATGAATATCGTATTTTACATTCACTACTGGTGAGAAATTTGCATCAATAAGAAGAACATTTACATCTTCTTCTCTTTTTTTAAGATCTTCTATACTCATATATCCAACACCTTTTTCAATTCTGATTTCAATGTCAAGTTCAAGTTTATCTTGATCAATCTCTGTGATATACATATCAGGAGAGAGGAGCTTAATATCTGATGGAAAAGCAATATCAGAAGCAGTTACGATTCAAGCCTTATTTTTAGTAAGCTTTACCCAAGAAATTCCAACTTCATTTTTATCAACTATAAGATTTTTAAGATTGAGCATGATATCTACAACTGAATCTCTTATACCTGGAAGTGTTGAATATTCGTGACTTACTCATTTTACTTTTATACCTGTAACTTTTGTACCCGGAACAGAAGAGAGTGCAACTCTTCGAATTGAGTTTGCGAGTGTTATACCGAAACCTCTTGGAAGTGGACTCATAGAAAATAAAGATGAATTTTCATTTTCGTTATTTTGAGTTATTTTTGGAACACCAATCGTATTATGAAGGATATGCATGGTTTTGTATTTTGAAAATAAGATAGGAAAGTCGGAGTGAAATTATTATTTAGAGTAGAACTCAATAATTTTTTGAATATCGATAACTTGTTCAAAATCTTCTTTCTGAGGAAGTGCTGTAACTGTAATTTTTAGATTTTTTACATCAACATCAATCCATTTAGCGCTAGAAATTTTTCCTTTTGATTCTTTTGCAAACTCTTCAAGCTCTTCAAGAAGTGATTTGTAAAGTGGTGATTCTTTTAGTTTTGTTCTGAGTTCAACAACATCCCCTACTTTTAAAGAAATAGAAGGTACTGAAACTTTCACACCATTTACAGTAAAGTGTTCGTGAGAAGCAAATTGTCTTGATTGCATTCTTGTTCGAGCAAACCCTGATCTAAAAATAACGTTATCAAGTCTTAACTCAAGAAGACGTAACATTTTTTCACCAGTTGTCCCTTCACTATGTGATTTTTGAGCCTTAGTATAGTATGAGAAAAATTGTTTTTCAGAAAGACCAAACATTCTTTTTGCAAGTTGTTTTTTTCTTAACTGTGTTCCAAACTCAGATGTTTTTCTTGATCTAAGAGGAGCTCTTTTCCCTTTATCTAGGTCATATTTTTCTGTACCGAAAAGGTTTATCCCTTCTCTTCTACAAAGTTTTTTCTTTGGTCCAGTATAACGCATATTTTAATTATTTTAAGATACTAATTTAATAATGATAACAAATGAAATTACATTCGTCTTACTTTTTTCTTTCTACAACCATTGTGAGGAACAGGAGTAATATCAAATATACCTCTAAGCTCAACACCACCAGAGATAAGTCCTCTAATAGCTTGTTCTCGTCCTACACCAATACCTTTTATATATACATCAACTGTTTCAAGACCATGGAGTGTTTTTGCTTTTTCAACTGCTTGTTCTGAAGTGATTTGAGCTGCGTATGGAGTAGACTCTCTTGCACCCTTAAAACCAGCAGAACCACCACTTGACCAAGTAAGTACGTTTCCTTGTTCATCAGTAATACTTACGATAGTATTATTAAATGATGCCATGATATGAGCTTGTCCAACTTGAACAATTCTTTTCGTTTTTTTACCTTTTGCCATAATTTTCTAAAAATAGTAATATGAATGAAATTATTTTTTCTTATTTGCGATTGCAACAGATTTCCCTTTTCTTGTTCTTGCATTTGTCTTCGTGTTTTGACCTCGAACTGGAAGTCTTTTTTGATGACGAATACCTCTATAACATCTAATTTCTTGAAGTCTTTTAATATTTCCAGAAATCAGTCTTCGAAGATCACCTTCTACGATATATTCTTTAATAACATCACGAATTAAATCAAGTTCAGCCTCAGAAAGGTCATCGATTTTTCGAGTTCTTTCAATCTTTACTCTTTCAAGAATATTTTGAGCTGTATTTCGCCCGATACCATAAATGTATGTGAGAGCAATTTCAGCATGTTTTCCACTTGGGAGTATTACACCAGCAATTCTAGCAGCCATAAGTACATATAGTAATATAATATAAATTAACCTTGTCTTTGTTTATGTTTTGGATCAGATGAGCAGATAACTCTCACACATCTTCTTCCTTGAAATCTTCTCACAACTATTTTACAGTTTTGACAGATTTTTTTTGCAGAAGTTCTTACTTTCATATTGCAGCTTTAAATAAATAGTAATTGTTTGTTTTGTATTATGCCTCTTTTTGAGGTGGAAGTCTGTAAGTAATTCTCCCTTTTCCAGGATCATACGGACTGAGTTCTATGGTAACCTTATCTCACTCGATAAGCTTAATATAGTTTTTTCTCATATTTCCACTGAGGTGACCTCTTACGAGACCTCATCATAAATCCTCTGGTAATTGAACTTCAAAAACCAGACCGGGTAGGGACTGTATAATCGTACCTTCTACCTCTATTTTATCTTCTTTCGACATGTATTTTTTGTGTCATTGAGACTAAAAGCTCGCGCATCATATCGAAAAATCGATATATGGCAAATGTTTTTTCAACTTTTTATAATGAAAGTTTATATTAGTAAATATTCACCCCCGTTAATCATCATTGAATACATACTTGTTCATTATTTTCTCAAACATTTTCACAAACATCCTGGGTATATCCTTCAAAAAAGTTTACTGATAGTCCAGCAAGTGCAGGATTTGAGGCTAAGTATATACGTTTATATGTATTTCATTTAAATAATACTGGAATAGTACTAATATTATTTCTACTTGCATATAAATTTTCCAAATTAGGCAGTGTTGCTATTTCTTCAGATAATATAGTAATTCCAGAATCTGCAATATCAAGACTAATAAGTGATGTAAGAGATGCAATTTGATATAAAGCTCCTTGTACAACTCATCCAAATACACCTCTTAAAGTTAGAACTTGTAATTTTGGCAGACTAAATATTCCACTTGGAACAGAACTTATCTCAGTAGTGGTAATATGAAGGTTTTCCAAATCTACTAAGTTTTCTATTCCATCAAGAGAAGGTATCCTAAGCTGATGAAAGCTTAGCGTTTTTAATCATGCCATATTAAATAACCATGCTGGAGCATTTGTTATAATAGTTTCTCCCGTTCATCATATGGATAAATTAGCGTTAGATAGACTTAATGATTCTAATGTAGAAATATTTTGTATCTCTACTGGTAAGTTTGTTATGTCTAAACCATAACTAACTCCATTATTTATCCCCTGAATACTTAATGATTCTAAGGAAGTATTTCAAATGGAACTTGTAACAACTCAAGAAAACTGATTTATATTTAAGTTTTTTAAATTTGATAATTGAGTAATTTGAGAAGGAATATTTGAAATTCATGATATAGTAAGTGTTTCTAATCATGACATACTCCATAATGAAGAAATATCACTATTAATAAATTCAACTCCTGCTCACAGTGTAAAACTTTTTAAAGTAGAAAATCAAGCAAATGTTTGTGGTATAGGAAATCTTCAGACTGAAGCTAACGACAAGGACAAGAGTGATTGCATATTGGCAATTTCTCAAGGAACTGAAGAAAAATTTCAACTAATACTTAAGTTCTTCATATTACTAAGTTTTCCTAATTCGGCAGGAATAATGATATTGACACTAGAAGATAAATAAAGATTTTCTAATGCGCACCATTGTTTCTGTGTTTTAGTTTCTTGAACCGTACTAAACCTCGATGGAAATGATACATACCAATTGTTAAGAATATCAACATCTTGTCATGTCAAGTCTGAACATCCTAAAATAGTATCGTAATTTGTATTTATTTTAATATCTTCTCCAGGAATACCCCCCGTATTATTCTGGATTATAGTATTCACATACGCAAGCTCATTTCAATTTGTTACATTCTTAAGATCTTTTCTATCGTTGTTATCGAGATTTGATCCTTGGTAATAGCTCACAAGATTATCAGCAAAGATTTGTTTCTCTGAGTCATCATTAAGATTAGATATGCTTCCATCATAGATAAGTGGAGCGGTAAGGGTTACTGTTCATGGAGTGAAACTTGTAGCCCCAGTGAGTGTTTGTCATTCTGGAAGGTTATTTATATAACTTGCTGGAAGACTCTTTGAGTTCTTCACTGAGAAAGTTCCTCTTGCAAGGATATCTTGTACTGTGACATCGGTTATTTCACTC
>Ga0100402_1000931_pt1 | contig 33977 bp, 51 predicted proteins | sample CryGeyme20150102_FD_80419 | JGI IMG/M metagenome (GOLD analysis project Ga0100402, IMG submission 80419) | Groundwater microbial communities from Crystal Geyser aquifers in Utah, USA - Crystal Geyser metaG 2015-0102 | ecosystem: Environmental > Aquatic > Deep subsurface > Groundwater | place...
ATCTATAATGTGTTATAGTGTTATTTAAAATTTAGTTTAATCTATAAAACTCAAGACATGAAGTTTATTAAGTTCTTTTTTATCATGATTTTTCCAGTTCTCTTCACCTCTTGTGGGGGCAAGGATATGAGTAACGAGAAAGTACAAAATCCTACCAGCCAAGAAGAAGATTGGAGGGCTGACATGAAAAGAGGTATTAGTGTTTACAAACAAGCCTCAACACTAACAGGGAGATGGTCTCCGGTGGCCTACGCATCAAAAACCTATGGAGTCAGTGTTATTCAACTTGTGGATTGCAAAACCCCTGAGGATATAGAGAAAGCAGGTGATGCAATTTTCTTCCTTCCATTTAGTTGTGGATCAGTTGCGGACCTTTCTGTGTCGGAATCTTCTCCAGAAGGTATTTTTGTCCCAATATATTGGGAGATTGATAAGTCTGATAACTCAAACAACGGATGGATACTTTCCGTTAATGTTATCGGGTTTGGTGATTCAGGGGAGATTACCCCAAGGAATCCAGTTGTAATCACTGGAGAAAAAGAAGAAATTGACCGTATTATATCTCTTCTTGAGAGAGAAGATTTTACTCTTTATGTAGGAGAGGGTCATCCAGGTGTTGGTTAAAGATATCTGTAATAAAAAAGGGAGAGCGATTTGCTCTCCCTTTTTAAATTATTTATTTTCCTAGCCAGTGTTCAAGAGTATATATCCAATCTTCATCCTTTATCTCATCTGCAAGCTTTTGTTTGTGTAGCCATTCAAGATAACCTCTATCCTTTTTAAGCACTTCTTCTATTGAGTCATTTTTATATTTTCCAAATTGAAAAAAGTTAATCATAGATGGGCGAGATGAGATGTCTATCATTGCATCTATCGCTGTATCTGCTGAGATATTTTCTGTTTCCATAATTTTCTTTAGAAGTCTCCAGAATAGCTGTTCTAAAACAAGAATATCTCCAAAAGCATCATGTGCTATGGCTTCAACCTCAATTCCTAGTAAGTATCGAAGATATTGAAGTGCATAACTATCAATTTTTCCTTGTGGATCCAGATGTCGAGCTACTTTAAGAGTGTCTATAACAGGGCCAACTGTCATTCCTTCTTTTTCAACCATGCTTACATCAAACTTTGCATTGTGAGCAATGAACACTTCTCCTTTTTTGAATCTAGAATCTAAATCCTTATATGTATCACTCCCTGGGAAAACTGGTTTTCCTTCAATCATTTTTTCTGTGATGTGATGAACTGCCATAGCTCCAATTTTTATGGGTAAGTCAGTAGAGAATAATTCGTTTACATCGGGTGATCCGTCTGTTGTTCGATAGGCTACCTGTATAAGCTTATCTTCAGCTTCATTTCCAGTTGTCTCTGTGTCTATAAATATTAGTGTTTTTGTGATTTTTTCCATGAAAATAGTATAACAAAAAAAGTCGGTGAGCACCGACCTTTGTTAGACTATGATAAATTTTTCTCTTTCCAAATTTCAAATTTAATATTAGAAGGCATCTTTTCTGGTTGCCATTTATTGTATAAACCAGAATTCCTCCAAAGATTAACAATAACCTTACCATTTAAAATCCTTCCTTTTCTTCTGGGGGCTCCTATTATAAGCCCTTTACGAGACCCTCTAGAGAATTCAGTTGTAATGAATCCTTGGCTAGAGGCAAGAGAGCATAGTTCAGGTATATTATTGCCTTGAGAAGGTTTCAAAAAGAGATCTTCTTTGAACTCTTTTATTTGGTTATTTGTTTCAAAAAGGTGACCAATTTCTGTAATAATTATTCCTTCCTCAACTGAGAAACTAAGATATACATTTGCTCCATTCTTTGCAAATAATTCCTCAACGAATTTCTCAACTAGTATTGGATACATCGTGCATTCATTTGCAATAAAGAGAGATTTCATGGATTCAGAAAACTTTTTAATACGATAATAATCATATTGCCAGAACTTCCTTCTTTCGAGAGTTAGTATTGTAACCATGTGTTCATTTTTTTTGAAGATTAACATGTCATTAATTATTAAGCAATTATGATAAAAGTGAGTTATAATAGTTTTATGTCAATACAATTAGAATTAAAAGAAAGTTTAAAGGAAGCCATGAAGGCCAAAGATGCCGTCAGACTTTCTGTTATTAGAAATATAATTACGTCAGTTACAAATGAGCTTGTATCAAAGGGTAAAACTCCACAAGATGAATTGTCTGATGACGAAGTGCTTGTTGTTATAAAGCGTCTTGCAAAGCAACGAAAGGATTCTATAGATCAATTTGAAAAAGGTGGTCGAGCAGATCTTGCAGAGTCTGAGAAAACAGAACTTATAATTTTGGATGAATATTTGCCAGAATTAATGAGTCAAGATGCCATCAGACCAATTGCTGAAGCTAAGAAAGCAGAGCTTGGAATAGACGACCCAGCTAAAAAGGGAATGCTGATGGGGGCTATTATAAAAGAGCTTGCCGGTAAGGCTGACGGGTCTGACGTAAAGGCTGTTGTAGATTCACTTTTCTCTTAAACATGAAAGTGATACTTAAATGGATAATACTTTCACTTGCAGTATTCGGAGCTGGTTATGCTATTGCTGGAGTTTTTGTCGCAGACATTTGGGTTGCAGTATTAGCTGGTGCAATACTTCTATTTATAAATGTGATTATTAAGCCCATAGTTAAAATTCTAACCCTGCCTTTAACAGTGATAAGCTTTGGTCTGTTTGGCTTTGTTTTAAACGCGCTATTCTTCTTCTTTGTTTCAAAACTGATTGGTGGATTTGATGTTGTGGGATTTTTACCAGCACTTTGGGGCTCAATCGTAGTTTCGGTACTCACTTGGATTGCAGATAAAATTTTGAATTAAACATGGAGAGTCAAAGCTCCAACAGAGAAAAGATTGAAATAAAACCCATGGGTTCGTATTTCGAGGTGGACAGCGAAGGCTATGTAATTAACCCTGCTTCTCTTGAAAAGGTGCAGGAAGATTGGAGGCCTGTCATCGATGATATTACAGAGGGGTATAAGAAGATATTCGGTTACAAGCTTACTCAAGTCTACATCAGAGGTTCTGTCGCCAAAGGCCAGGCTGTGCCAGGGGTTTCTGATATTGATACATTTGCATATGTTGATTTACAAAAAGAAGAAATTGATAACAGTAAGAATAAAGAATTCAAAGAAACTCTTGGAGAAAAGTATCCATTTGTGAAAGGTTTCGAATTCTGGGCTGATCCTCAAACTATTTCAGGGAGTCATTCAGAGCAAATCATTCTTAATCAAGCAATTTGTATCTACGGAGAACCTGTTGTGGTTCAGAAATTGAAGCCAGGCAAAGAGATGATGTTGCACACACCCGCTCTGGATACGTACATGGATGGTATCTATAAATTCCTGGAAGAAGAAAATTCTGATGAGAGAATAAAGAGTTGGTGCGTATCAAGATTTAAAAAGGTGCTGCGTGCTGGCTTTGAAATCACCATGGAGCGTTCTGGTTTATACACAAGAGATCTATATAAATGCTATGAAGGTTTTTCAAAGTACTATCCTGAGAAAGAAGCTGAAATGAGAGTTATGTTGAATCTTATTTTAAATCCTATATCAGACAAGGTTAAATTAAAAGAGGTCGCAGAATCAATTGTGCCTTGGCTAACAGAAGAGTCCAAAAAATATGTGTAATGTTGTATACTTTATATTATGAAAATACCAGGAATATCATTTTTAAAAACAAAAAAACTTATTGTAACTCACGATGGTGGATTTCATGCGGACGATGTATTTGCTGCCGCCACACTATCACTTGTGTTTGAGAAGGAGGACCAACCTTTTATTATTAGAAGATCTAGAGAATCAGGAGATATCGAAAGAGCTGACATAGTATTTGATGTTGGAAGTGTCTATGATCCAGAAAAGGGAAGATTTGATCATCATCAAGCAGAGGGTGGAGGAAAGAGGGAAAATGGAATCCCATATGCTTCCTTCGGTCTTATTTGGAAACATTTTGGAATGAAGATTTCAGATAGTGAGTACATATGGAAGGCGGTAGACAATCAACTAGCTTCTCCAATAGATGCCCCAGATAATGGATTTACATTAGCAACACTGACTGTTCCGGGTGTACAACCATTTTATCTTGGAGATGTTTTAAATACTTTATTTGCTAGAGGGCAAGATCCTGATAAAGAATTTTTCCAGGCTGTGCTTTTCGCAAAGAGAATCATCTCTGAATTCATGGAGAAAATAAAAGCAGGTGAAGAGATAAAAAATAAAATAATAGAAGTATACGAATCTGGTGATGATAAGAGACTTGCTATTTTAGACGTGCCAACCACGCGCCAGATGGTGTGGGTATCTCTTGTAGATAAGCCAGAGGTTCTATTTACAGTATTTTCAAGTAGAACAAGCGGAGACTGGAAGATACTTGGTATGAAGAATGACTTATCAGTTTTTAAAGTAAAAAAAGATTTACCAGCAAGTTGGTCAGGTCTCCAAGGTGAGGAGCTAAGTCTCTTGACGGGAGTACCAGGAGCAATTTTCTGTCATAGAAATTTGTTCCTAGCTTCAGCTGAAACAAGAGAAGGGGCAATAGCAATGGCAAAATTAGCTCTAAATAATAATTAAATATGAGTGAGCAATTTGAATTAAATTTCAACAAAGAAGAATCAGTTGATCAGAGTGCTGAATTTAGAAAAGCAGAAAAGATGTTGTTTGAAGGTGTTTTGGATAGGATAAAACGTGGCGATCAAAGAGGTCGTATGGAATATCAAGAGTTTCTTGAATTGTACAAAAGTGATAAAGAAGGCATGAGTTACCTTGCTGAAGTCTATAACAATTGGGCTGAAGTTAATAAACCAGACAAGATATATGAGGTGGATGAATATAAAGACAGGTTTGAACATACTAAATATACTTTAGTGGAGAAACAAAAGCCTGCTGCATAAAAAAATCGCCCTCTCAGGCGACTAACTTGGATTGTCTCATAAAATCCGTAATTTTGATTAATTCATCAGGGCTAATTCCTTTTGTAAAAATATTTTCATTGTTCTCATGACCCATGCGTACTTCGATATCTTTTCCTTTTGAGAAAATTATAGATAATCGATCCGTTGGATCATTTGGGTAAAACATAACCCTAACACCACCGTCCATCTCTGGGGTGATATCAAAATCTTGAAAATTCTGCTGAAGAGTTATTTCTATAGTTGAAAGAAATTCCTCAGACTTTTTAAAAAGATCTTCATAATAAGTTATGTTACTTCCAACTATTAATCTTGCTTTTGACAACTCTTCCTGTAGGTACTTGAACATGATAGATGGTTTTGTTTAGACATAAAATACATCTTGATTAAACCAATGTCAAGTGGTATGATACTTTTCACTTATGGCATTTGTAGACGAACTAAGAATTTATGCAAAAGCAGGAGACGGCGGAGACGGCGTTGTTCGTTGGCGTAATGATAAATATGAACCCAAAGGAGGGCCGGCTGGTGGAAACGGTGGGAACGGCGGAGATGTTTACTTGAGAGCAACAAAGGATCTTGGAATACTTGCTAAGTATAGCCACAATCCAAAGTTTCTAGCTGAGGATGGAGATGCAGGTCAGGGTAGGGGTCTGTATGGTAAAAATGGTGAAAATACCTATATAGATATACCAGTTGGGTCTGTTGTTACAAACCAGGAGACAGAAGAGCGAATAGAGATGAATGAGGATGGTCAGGAGGTTAAAATTCTGACCGGAGGAAGAGGTGGGCTAGGAAATGTTCACTTCAAAGCTTCTACAAACACAACTCCTGTTGAGTGGACACCAGGTAAGCCAGGTCAGGATGCTGACTATCTTATTGAGCTAGAACTTTTTGCTGATGCAGGATTTGTAGGTCTACCATCTGCTGGTAAGTCTAGTCTCTTAAATGAGCTTACAAACTCTAAATCAAAAGTTGCCGAGTATCACTTCACAACACTGGACCCTCACCTAGGTAAATATCATGAATTTATACTTGCAGATATTCCTGGAATTATTGAAGGGGCATCTACGGGTAAAGGGTTAGGATATAAATTCTTGAGACATATAAAAAGAACAAAACTTCTTGTTCATCTGGTTTCTTTTGAATATGGAGATGGAATGATGGAGAGATATACAGGAATTAGAAAAGAGTTAGAAGATTATGATAAAGACTTGGGAGAGAAAGAAGAAATAATCTTGCTTACAAAAACAGACCTTGTTGATTCTGAAGAAATCGAAAGGAAAATAAAAGAATTTGAAAAAACAGGAAATAAAGTTTTTACAATCAGTTTGTATGATAATGATTCTGTAAAGGAATTTTCAGATAAATTCGTAGAGATTTTGAGGAAATAGGATTTATTAAATTATTTAAAAAGCCCAGGATCACTCCTGGGCTTTCTCCTCGATTGAGAAAATCTTTTCTTTGTTACAGAATCCTAGTATGAATCCAAATGATTTATCTACTTTTGGATTTGGTTCTACTGCAACAATTACTGTTTGTTTAGAAATTACAGTGATCTCTTTTGCTGGTTCAACCCAATCTCCAAAAATGGTATCAGGAGAAAGGATTTTAGGCTTATCCTGCGAATAAACACTAAGTGATATAATTGAAAGAGCAAAAATACTAAGTAAACTTCTTTTCATTGCGTGGATCTTTGTAGAATTTTTAGCATTAAAAAAATTTTTAGTCAAATTTGAATTATTGAGATATAATTTAATTACTTATAATTAATTATTTACACAATATGAAAAATACAATATATACAATAATAATGATCGCATTGATCGCTGTGGCAGCATTCCTGATAATTAGTCCAAGTAATAGTGTTGCACCAGTAGATAATGTGGAGCCTGTTGTTCAGCAGGATGAAGTTGTAGAAGAGGTTGTAGAGGACTCTACTTATGAATACTCTGTTGATTTAGATAAAAGTGAAGTTAATTGGGTTGGTACCAAGAAGTTCTTGGATGGATATGAAGATAAAGGAACATTATCACTTCTTTCTGGGGGGTTAAACCTGATGACAGAGGGTAATGTTGCTGAGGGAGAATTTGTTTTTGATATGGACTCTATTATTGCCACTGAAACTGGAGTTGGTGGAGGTGTAAATAATCTAACTAGGCATTTAAAATCAGATGATTTTTTCGATGTAGAAAACCATCCTACAGCAAAATTTGTCATTACAGATTCTGATGAATCATCAGTTTCAGGAGACCTAACTGTTAAAGGTATAACTAACCCTATTTCCATGAACGTTTCTTGGAATGACATGGATCAATTTGTGACAGGTGTAGTATCTATAAATAGAGTAGACTTCGGAATTGATTTTCTGTCTGAGGGACTTGTAGGTCTAGCGAAAGATAAGATTGTGGCTGACACATTTGATTTAGAATTTAAGGTTCATTATGAGTAATAATAGGTTCTGTAATTAAAAAAGCCCCACCAATTGGTGGGGCTTTCATCTATCATTAATATTTATCCATGTACTGGACAAAGCTCTATTGAGCTGACAGGTGTCCAATAATCTGTGTTTCTGTCGAGGGTAATTCCAAGACCTGGAAAATTATTACCATAAAGAGTGATTTGTTCCATTTCTAGATCAAAATCTATCCTACTTTGGAGAAGATCCTCAAGTTTGTCCATCTCAAATGGTTTACCGTAGTAGTAGTAAATTAGGCCTCCTTTAGCAAGGTTGTATCTAAGTTGGACAATTTGGTACGCGTAAAGATCCCCATCATTATCATAATCATGCCCGTTTACTCTAACCAGCACAAGAGATGTTGCAGAAGAACAATCTTCATAAAGAGGATATATCACCTGTGTTCCAAAATAGTCTCTATAACCCCCACCCTCTATGAAAGCATCACCACAATCATTTATTGAATAAGTAATAGTGTATCTTTCACAGGTTGAGGTGTTAAGAACAGATAATTTTATTGGCTTGCTTAAGTCTTGAGCCTTTGTTGATAAAGAAAAAAATACCGCAAATAATATAAAGATCAAATTTTTCATTTTGTTTAGAATTGATGATTTATGATCATACTACAACTTAATCTTGAAAAGTCAAGTATAAAAAAGCTCCGCCAAATTGGCGGAGCTCGGGTTTAAGATAAAAACCTTAAGCCTCTGTTCTCTTTTTGATCAAAAACTTCTTCTTTTTTGGAAGGATTTCTTGGATCCAACCTTTCATTTCCTCAGAGTTGTAATAACCCTCAAAAGAGAAAGTTTTGCTAGAAATTGTTGCTTGGCCTTTTATAAGCCACTTACTTCTATTTCTACCCCCATCTTCTTGTTCGGCTGATGTTAAAACCACGCTGTGTGATTGCATAAGCTTCAACCTTACCTTAGAACCTGTTGGGATAACTGGTTCAATCTTTAGAATCATAGGTTTCCCATCGAAAAGGCAGTCCTTCAGCCATTGTTTATTTGGCCCTGTTACTGTTCTTGTCGGTCCCTTAACGTGTGTAATTTCCATGGATTGGATTTTTGAAGTTTTAAATATACTAGCATAGATATACAGTACTGTCAACTAATACAGAAAACCCTTATCTGGTATACTCTTTATCATGAGTGATAAAAAATACTACGTAACTATTGGTCTAGAGGTTCATGCAGAACTGAAAACTAAAACAAAAATGTTTTCCTCTGCGCCAAATAATCCAGATGAAAAAACTCCAAATCTAAATATTGATCCAGTTTCATTGGCTCATCCTGGAACTCTTCCTGTTATAAACAAGGAGGCTGTTAGACAGGTAATCCGTGTGGGTTTAGCACTAGGAGCTGATATTGCAAACTTCACTGAGTTTGACCGAAAGAACTATTTTTATCCAGATATTCCAAAGGGGTATCAAATATCACAGTATAAATATCCAATCGTATCTGGTGGATCACTTGCTGGAGTAGATATAACAAGAGTTCATCTAGAGGAGGACACTGCCACAAGTAAGCATGATAAGGGTGATTACTCACTAGTTGATTTCAACCGTGCTGGAGTGCCTTTAATGGAACTTGTGACTGAGCCTGTGATTCATGATGTGGAAACCATTGGAGTATTTGGGAGAGAGTTACAAACTCTTCTTCGTTATCTAGATGCATCAGAGGCAAATATGGAAAAAGGTGAGATGCGTGTTGAGGTTAACCTTTCAATTTCTCCGGACAAAGATGTTCTAGGGACAAAGGTTGAGGTAAAGAACATTGCTAGTTTCAAAATGGCAGAAAAGTCTGCTCTGTATGAAATAGCAAGACATACAAAATTGTGGGAAGAGGGTCGGCAAAATGAAATAGTCCAGGAAACACGTGGCTGGGATGATATAAATCAAAAAACAGTTTCTCAAAGATCAAAAGAAAATTCAGAAGAGTATCGATATTTTCCCGATCCAGATCTTCCTAAGCTTTATCTGCATGAGATGTTTAACCTAGAAGATTTGAAGGCTGGGCTACCAGAGCTTCCATCTGTAAAAAGAGAGAGATATAAAAATGATTTTGGAATTAAAGCAGAGGATATTGAGAGTTTTGTTTTAGATAAGAAGTTAGGGTTATATTTTGAATCTGTAGTAGAGAAGCTAGGAGAAAAGTCTCTAGCAAAACTTACATCAAACTACATCACTACTGATATCGTAGGCCAAATGGTAAATGATGAATCTCTAGATTATCCAGACGTAGATCACTTCGCTAAACTTATAAAAATGACAGATGAAGGTAAGATTGGCTCTAAGACTACAAAAGCTCTACTTCTGAGGTATATGCAAGGGGAGACAAAAGACCCAGAAGAGATTGCCGAGTCAGAAGGTCTAATTCAGAAAAGTGACCCAGATGCAGTGAAAAAGATTGCAGAACAGGTTATTGCCGAAAATGAGAAGCCTGTAGCTGATTATAAAGCTGGAAATGAAAACTCAATGAAATTCTTAATGGGGCAAGTAATGAAGCTTTCAAAAGGAGCCGCTAACCCAAAAGTGGCAGAGGATCTACTAAAGGATTTATTAAGTTAGAAATCACCCTCTATGGGTGATTTTTGCTATAATAAAAACATATGAAAAAAATAAATGTAGCGATAAATGGATTTGGTAGAATTGGTCGGGCTTTTTACAAAGCATCAATGAATCGAGAAGAGATTAATATTGTAGCGATAAACGATCTTGGTGATATAGAAAATTTGGCATACCTACTCGAGTATGATACAGCTTACGGCGTAAGTGAATTTGAGGTTTCTACAAAAGACGGAAACTTGATTGTTGACGATAAGGAGGTGAAAGTACTTCAGGAAAGAGACCCAGCACTTCTTCCTTGGAAGGATCTTGAAATTGATGTGGTTGTAGAATCTACTGGTTTTTTTACAACGTATGAAGGAGCAAATGCTCATTTAAAAGCTGGAGCAAAAAAAGTTGTTATCTCTGCTCCTGCAAAAGGTGATCCTGTAGAAGGGGTAATTGGTGCGACTGTTTTGATGGGGGTAAACGAAGATCAGTTAAAGACTTGTCAGATATCTTCAAATGGGTCTTGTACTACAAATGCTTCAAGTCCTCTGATTTCAATTCTAGATGAAGCTATCGGGATTGAGAAAGCTGTATTGAATACTGTGCATGCTTATACTGCTAGTCAATCAATAGTTGATGGTCCAAATAAAAAGAATTTTAGACTTGGACGAGCGGCTGGTCAAAATATTGTGCCAACTTCAACTGGAGCAGCGATAGCTGTTACAAAAGTTCTTCCTCAGCTAGAGGGAAAGTTTGATGGTATTGCACTAAGAGTGCCAGTGGTGGCTGGGTCTGTTGCTGATGTAACTTTTATCGCTAAAAGAGACACAAGTGTGGAAGAGGTAAATAAGATTTTGATAGAAGCTGCAAAAGGTAAAAAATGGTCAAACATTTTTGGCGTAACAGACGAACAGATTGTATCTAGCGACATTGTGGGGTCTCCACTTGCTTCTATTGCAGATCTAGGGATGACTAGGGTTGTGGGAGGAAATCTTGTAAAAGTTCTTGGTTGGTACGACAATGAAATGGGTTACACTCACACACTAGTTGACCATGTAATTAAAACAGGAGAGAGCTTGTAATATGAGCGATCAATTTAGAAAGACAATTAGGAAAGTTTTAATTATAAGCTTTACTCTTGCTGCGATACTATTTTTCTTCTTCCCGATTGAAAAAACAAGAAGCGTAGTTCCTTGTCAGATTCCACCTTGTGAAGAGCAGGTGAATATACTGACTCCTTATAAATTATTCTTTGAATAATAATGAAAAAGATTATCCTGATAACATCATTAACTTTTGCAATTGGATTCACTGTCTGGTTTTTCTTTTATCCAGTAGTAAAAAGAGAAGTTCAAGTTATGTGTATTCAAGCCCCTTGTCCTCCCATCGTAGAGACACTAACTCCATATAAATTATTTTTAAGTAAATAGATTGCAATAAAATACTCGGATAGAACCCCTAGAAACTGGGGTTTTTATTATTGAAAAAAAGATAAATACAGTATATTTATTTAAATATTAAATTGTAGAATATGGAGATCCTATTGGATAGAGAACATTTTGGGGTATGTGACGACAAGAATAATAAAGAAGCTTTGATCATTGTTCGTGATGCAAACCCTCTTTTGGAGAAAGTCAAAAAGTATCCGTCCATGATAAATTATCATGACCCAAGAACTGAGGGTCAATGGATTGAGCATTGGTTAATTGAAAAGAAGTATCATATTTTACACAAAATCTACGGTGTGGTTCAGTTGGAAGGCCATTCTGACGCTCATGATGAAGTTAAAAAATTTGTGCAAGATGTCTATCAGACACTTGAGTATAATAGATAGAACATACTTACAGAATTTAAACCTGAGCCCAATTGGGTTCGGATTTTTTATTTGGCAAACAATAAATGTAATGATCCTTATAGTAAGCTATTTAAAGGTATTGTTGACGTGTAATGTTTAGAATGGTAATGTCATTTAAAACAAAATTGAAAATTAAAAAATGGAAAAAAATACTAAGAAGTTTTCGATGAAAGGATTCATGTACTTGATGCATAATCCCTTTATGAGTGATAAAGAAGAAGAAAGAGCTCTTCGAAAGGAAGCGTTAGACATCCTAAACTGGATGTTTGGCGAAGGCAAAAAGAAACTTGTTGTGGCAATGAAGTGGTATGACATGGCTAGGGCTGTTGGTTTACCATTTTGGCTGGACCAGCATGTTTCGCGTATTAATTACAGAAAAGCTCATGAGCAAAGGAACTTTTATCCAGATTATTCAAATCTTGAATTAATTCTTGAGCACGGAAGAACTCCAAGAAGGGATCCTATTGCGACAATTGAAACCTTTATTGGTTGCGGATGTTATGAGAAGAGCCTTAAATTCTTCACAGAAGAGTATGGACCTAACATTGATCTTCCACGATCTTATAGTTATCGCGACTTCAAACACGCCTATGCTCTGAATAAGAAAAAGGAAGTAGAAGAGTTGTACATCCTGCTTCCAATAGGTGAAGCTCAAAGCGTGACTGAGGCTATCAAGGTAATGCCGGAGATAGCAAGAATTGCAGAGGAGATCTATCGACAGCCCGTGACTATCTACAATAATCATCCAGCTCAGATGGTTGCTGTTAAATGGGATTCTGATCCAGAGCTTATTCTTCGAGACAGAAGAAGAGCCACGATGACTTATGAAGGAGATGATCTTTGGATTGACTGCGTGGGTCCTTATCCTGTAGAAAACCTAACTGAAGAGCAGATAGCAAAAGATAAAGCCTATTACGAGAAGATGATTGCTCCAATTCGTGAGACATCTGATAGGAGGTTTGCAGAAGAGCAGAAGAGAAAAGAGTCAGATCAAAAAGAAGCCCTGAGAAGGGTTGAAGTTGGTGGTCTAATGGATCGAGATGAGGATTCTTGGAAAGAGCTTACAACTCCAAAAAAAAAGGAAGACCCAGAATATGTGGAGGTAATGAGATATTTCATTGATAGATTTGCAAGATTAATACAATTTCACCTTGCTGCTGGTTTAGATATGAACCTTGCAATTAAAGCAGCTGAAATTGATATTGAGAAGATTGGTGCTTATGCATCTTGTGAGTATCTCTATCTGTGCAGGGGTTATATTGATAAGGTGATCTCAGGATGCTGGAAAAGAGCGGTTGAATATCAAGATGTTAGAGAAAAAATAAAGGCAAAAGAAAGAGCAATAGCTTAATTTTTTGAAGCCATATCCAATTGGGTATGGCTTTTTTATTTGGTATACTCTACATATGAAAATATACCTTGCGGCAGATCATGCTGGATTCGAAATGAAGGAATCTGTAAAGAAATACTTGGAAGTAAAAGGTCACGATGTTACAGATTTTGGCGCACATGAATTTAATGATTCTGATGACTACCCAGACTATATTCGTCCATGCGCAGAGGCTGTGGCGGCCGATATATCATCTCTAGGTTTTATTTTTGGTGGGTCTGGACAAGGTGAAGATATGGTGGCTGATAAAATAGTTGGAACAAGATCTGCTGTATATTACGGTGGTCCATTAGAGATAGTAAAGCTTGCTCGGGAGCATAACAATGCAAACATCCTTTCTATAGGAGCTAGATTCCTAGAAGATGATGACGCTAAGAAAGCAATAGATCTATTTATGGGCACGGAATTTTCAGGTGAGGAGAGGCATATCAGAAGAATTAATAAAATTGACTAATTTAAATTATGGATAAAAATAAACAAACAAAATACGCATTAGCAGCACTTAGAATAGGTATGGGTTGGCTTTTCTTTTATGCTGGATTATCTAAAATTCTAAACCCAGAATGGACATCTGCAGGTTACTTGTCGGGTGCCAAAACCTTTCCTGGTTTATTTCAATGGTTTTCTCAAGCAGGAAACATTGGATGGGTGGACTTTTTGAATGAATGGGGGCTTCTCTTAATTGGTTTATCTTTAATTCTTGGTTTATTTGTTCGATACGCATCTTATGCAGGTATCGCATTAATGGCCCTATACTGGCTACCAGTTTTGGACTTCCAAAAAGTTGACCACGGGATACTTGTAGATGATCATATTATTTATATTCTTGCTATGATCGTATTTATAAAGGCTAAGGCTGGGGAACACCTTGGTTTAGATAAAAAGTATAAAATATAGTATATGAATTTTGAATCACATCTTAATCCAGACGAAAGAATTTTAGACCTTAACGTTAGAAAAAAGGAAATTTTGGATGAGCTGCATCAACTAAATAATTTTGATTCTGAAGAGATTGAAACTCAAATCTCCCACAAAGAGAATGAAATTTTAGAAGTCAAAGAAAAGATCTATTCCTATACTGATAGTGGTCCAACCAAAGAGGGTTTTGATTTTGATGGTTATTCAAAAGAAATAGCCACTCTTTTAGAGGGGTTAATTAAAGAAAAGAAAGATAAGATAGAAGAAAAAAGAAAGCTTGAAGATTTATTAAAACAAGATATTGGGTCTAGAATAAACGAGCTCTTGGAAGATCTACATGAAATTGAAAATCAACTAAATTAGAAAATGATTGAAATAATTCCGGCGATAATGCCGCAAACAATTGAAGAAGTTTTAGAAAAAGCAGCATTAGTTCCTGAGGTTCTTTCAATTCAGATTGACCTTATGGACGGTAAGTATGTTCCAGAAGCAACATTTCCTTATAATGGGAATGAAAAAATGTCTCCGATTGATATTGGAATGTTTGAATTAGATCTTATGGTCAAGAATGCATCTGAAAGAATTCCAGAATGGCTTGGTTTAGGAGCAGCAAGGCTTATTTTCCATCTTGAGGCAGAAGACACGCTTCTGGATAATTTTCAAAAATATGGAGAAGCTCTGGTTGGAGTGGAGCGAGGCCTTGCTGTTTCTATAGATACGCCAGATGAAGATCTGGATGCGCTTGTTCCATATGTAGACTTCGTTCAATTTATGGGTATAAGAAAGATTGGATACCAAGGGCAAGATTTTGACGAAGAAGTAATTGAGAAAATTAAATCTTTCAAACAAATTTATCCAGAAATTATCATTAGTGTAGACGGCGGAGTTTCAAAAAGTACTATTTTGAGGCTAAAAGAAGCTGGTGTAAATCGAGTTGTAGTTGGCTCTGCAATATTTGGATCAGGTGATCCAGAGGAAAATTTAGAAGAACTTGAAAACCTAGCGAACAGCTAGGTTTTTATTTGATATAATAAAAAACATGGAACAATTTAAATATGAAGATAAAACAAACCCAAATTACTTAATGAAGAAGATGGATTATACTCTTCAGTATGGAAGTTTTGAGGATCTAAAAAAACTTTTTGATGAGGACGGAATTGATGTAGATCAGACTGATTTTCAAGGAAGAACTGCTTTACAGTTATATTCATATAAGGGAAAAGAGGAATGTGTAAAATACTTAATCAACAAGGGGGCAAATGTTAATGCAGTTATGATGTATCATGGAGATAAGCCAATGACCGCACTTGATGCTGCGATAGAGAAGGATAGAACTGAAATTATAGAAATTTTGATTACTAATGGGGCAAAAAGAGGAAAAGATCTAAAAAATTAATCATGCATATAAGTGACGAAAAAATTAAAGAACTTGAGTTGAAGGCAAATGAAATTAGAATGTCTATCGTAGACATGCTCGAAGATGCTGGATCAGGACACACAGCTGGACCACTTGGTATGGCGGACATTTTCACAGCTTTTTATTTTCATATTTTAAATCACGATCCCAAGAATCCAGACAAGAAAGATAGGGATAGATTAATACTTTCAAATGGTCACATTGTTCCAGTGAGATATGCTGCTATGGCGCATGCTGGGTATTTCCCGCTAGAAGAGCTAAAGACTCTTAGAAAATTTGGTTCACGCTTGCAGGGTCACCCAGAGCGGACACTCCTACCCGGACTTGAAACTACATCAGGGCCACTTGGCTCTGGGTTATCTCAGGCTGCGGGTATGGCATATGTTGCAAGAATGGACGAATCTCCATCACAAATATACTGCCTACTTTCAGATGGTGAGCTCCAAGCTGGAAATATTTGGGAAGGAGCTATGTTCGCCGGAGCAAATAAACTTGGGAATTTGGTTTGTGTGGTGGATAGAAACAATATTCAAATTGGAGGGCGAACAGAAGAAGTAATGCCACTTGAACCACTAAAGGATAAATTTGAAGCTTTTGGTTTCCATGTTATGGATGTGGATGGTCACAATATGGAAGAGTTTATAAATGCAGTAGAAGAGGCAAGAGCTATCGTAGAAAAACCAATTTGTATTCTTGCACACACAATTCCAGGAAAAGGAGTCAAGGAAATAGAATTTGATTATAAGTGGCACGGTAAACCACCAAGCACAGAAGAAGAAAAGAAATTCTTGAAAGAACTTCGTACATTACAAGGAAAAATAGAGGGTGGTCACTCAAATTAATATGAAAATGGAAAAACCAAATTTTATAGATAAGGAATTAGAGGAAATTGCTGAATTATCTCTTCAAGAAGAAAGAGGAGAGTTGAGTAAGGATGAAATCAGGCTTTTACATAGAAGGCTATCCAGTCACTCTGTATATGAAGATAAAATTGAAACTTTGATCACAAGCTTAAGAAATAAGAAAAGTAATATTTAAAAATATGGATAAAAATAAAAAATTGAATGAAATAATAGGGTGGTATGGAGCAGTGGCTGTTCTTTTGGCATTTTGCTTAGTTAGTTTTGGGGTTATATCACCTGGTTCACTAGTCTTCCAGATTTTAAATGCAACAGGGGCATTTGGTATTGCATATATTTCATATAAAAAGAAGGTATATCAGCCGGCTCTTATTAATGTAGTTTGGATTTTCATAGCGCTTATTTCTATTGTGGTAATAGTTTTCTAAAATGCTTAATAAAAATCAAAAACTCAATAAAAATACACTCAACAAAGAAAATCTTGAGATGGTTCCAACAAGGAATGGTTTTGGTGATGGCCTACTTGAGCTTGGAGGAAGAGACAAGGATGTCCTAGCTCTATGTGCTGATCTGGCTGAGTCTACTCGAATGGAAGCTTTCAAGAATAAATTCCCCGATAGGTATGTTGAACTTGGAGTAGCAGAACAAAACCTGGCAACAGTTGCTGCTGGGATGGCTGCAATGGGAAAGACTCCATTTATAGCGAGCTATGCTGCTTTTTCTCCTGGGAGAAATAATGAGCAAATCAGAACAACAATTTCTTTAAATAATTCAAATGTAAAAATTGTTGGTTCTCATGCTGGTGTATCTGTAGGGCCAGATGGGGCTACTCATCAAGCACTTGAGGATATTGGTTTAATGCGAATGCAACCAAACATGACAGTTGTGGTACCTTGTGATTCAGAAGAGGCTAGAAAGGCGACTATTGCAATAGGTGAGACAGTTAAGCCAGCATACATACGTCTAGGGCGCTCAAAATCACCTCTGTTTACAACAAAAGACACTCCGTTTGAGATTGGGAAAGCAGAGATTCTTTATGAAGCAGAAGAGCCAATGGTGGGTATCATTGGTGCCGGGGCGGTTCTTCACAATGCACTATTAGCTGCAGACGAGATGACAAAACATGGAGTCCCTACAAGCGTTATGAATTTAGCCACAATAAAACCAATAGATAAAGTTGCCATTATTGAATTTGCAAAACAATGCGGTGCTATAGTAACAGTTGAAGAGCATCAAGTTGCAGGTGGACTTGGGTCTGCAGTGGCTGAAGTGCTCGCAAGTGAGTACCCTGTACCTATGGAATTTATTGGTGTTCACGATCAGTTCGGACAGTCTGGAAATCCAGATGAACTTATTGCTCACTACAAGATGGATAAAGACTCTATAAAAGATGCGACAGAGAAGGTTTTAAGACGGAAATAATTATGAAAATATTTATCTGCTCAAGCAAGGCTTTTTACAAAGATATACCTGAAATTAAATCTGGATTAGAAACTATGGGACATACTGTAATACTTCCAAACAGTTTTAATGACCCTGAAGCTGAAAGTAGGTTTAAGTTAGAAGGCAAAGAAAGTCATGCAAAATGGAAGGGTGATAAATTTAGATTATCTATGTCAAAAATTCAAACTGCAGATGCTATGCTTGTTTTGAATTTTACTAAGAATGATATTGATAATTATATTGGAGGAGCTACTTTCCTTGAAATGTATGAAATGTGGAAAGCAGGCAAGGGTCTATTTCTCTACAATCCAATTCCAGAAGGAATGCTTTATGATGAAATTTGTGCATTTAGTCCTGTTATTTTAGAAGGGGATATCCAAAAAGTAAAATATGAATAAAAAGAAAATTATTTCAATGTTTGGTTGGGTTGGAGCACTATCTATTGTGTCTGCATATGCATTGCTGTCATTTGATATCATCTCTGGTGGTCTAGTATATAATCTACTTAATCTAATTGGGGCACTACTTATTGTTATTGATGCTTTTGATGATAAAGCTTATCCTCCCGCAGCACTAAATATAGTTTGGTTTCTAGTTGCGCTAGTCTCTCTACTATCGTAGATTAATTTGTAAAATATTTTTTTGTATAATTTCCATGTTGTGATAGGATTCAAGATGAACATGTAAATTGTACAAAAAAATGAAAAATTTAGAACCAAAGAAGAATTTCTTTAAGTATTCAATCGGACTTTTGATAGTCTTGATTGTCAGATTACTACCTCATCCACCAAATATTGAGCCAATCATGGCCACAATGATGCCTTTCTCAAAGAAGTGGGGAAGACTTTCTGGTGTGGCTTTCACACTTGTTGCTATTCTTGGATTTGATCTTATTACTGGCACAATTGGTACTTGGTCTATCGCTACAGCAGGAACATATGGATTGATCGCTTATCTTTCAGGTATTTTCTTTGAAAGAAAAGAAAGCAGTAGAAGGAACTACGTTTTGTTCGCTGTTGTTGCAACACTTCTATACGATTCTATAACAGGTATTGGAGTAGGGGTTGTGTTCTTTGATCAATCTTTCGCTATTACTGCGATTGCTCAGATACCATTTACACTGGCACATTTGGCAGGAAACATTGTTCTGTCTGCGGTAATTTCCCCTGCATTGTATAAGTGGGTAATAGAAAATCCAAAAATGGAGACAAATCATATTCTCCAAAGTATTGGTTTTGCTAGGTAAATATGCCTTGTAAAATAAAAGCCCAACCTAGGTTGGGCTTTTTATATGGATCTTTATAGTTTGTCTATATCAAATATACCTCCATATCTATTTGGGTCTGTAAAATCTTGGACCTTTTTGCTGTGTATGCGAGTCATCTTTATCTCCACATCACGCACCTTATATTTTGCATCCTGTACAGAGTTTATATCCTTGTACCCGCTAATAAATTCTTTATCAGCAGGAGATGCCTTACCGGTTATTTTTGACTCAGCTATATACTCCAGAAGATACTCACGCTCTTTCCTGTAATCTTCAAAGATGCTCATGTCAGTTAGAATTTCCCCAATAATGTTTTCCATCTCGAAGCGCTCTCTGTCATTTAGTGGTTCTTTGAGAGTTTTTGTGGCGATGTCATAAAGAATAGATACATCTAGATTATCATTTCTTTCAATGACTCTCTCAATAGGTTTAGCTGAAGGATCTTCCTTTTGTCTAAGCTGTTCACCCATCTCGTTTACGACATAATACATCCTCTTTAGCTCAGCTAGAAACTCTTTACTTTCTCCCTTTTTTGCTTTTATTATCTCAATAATTTCGTCTTTTGAAACATCAAAACCTTTAAGCCTAAGATCCTCTTGTATGTCTTCTAAAATCAACTCAGAATTTTCATTTGGGAATGTTCCATAAGATGCAATTGTGTATGATATTTCAAGAAGTTGGTGCTTTAACCGATTTCTTTGCTCTCTCAACTCACTCTCATCTTTCAATATTTCACCTATTTCTTTTTCAATAAAATAACCTCCAGGGTTCATGGCGCTACCTATGGTTAACTCTTCATCGCTAACACCTGAATCCTCTAGTTTCTTAATGTTTGTGGCAATCTCTTCTTTTGAAAGTGAGCCACCTTCAGGGTTTTGTCCAAATTTCATATGTTCTATTTTAGTGATATCTTATAGTCATCAGGTTTTTTTGCAAGCCATCCTTCGATTTCTTCTTTTGTTAGAAGTCCTGCCTGAGCACCAATGTGCTGAACAACATTCATTGAATTTATTGGCGCTCGCAAGAGTGCATCTTCCACAGACATTCCTCCTGCTATAAATGATGTGAACGCGCTTGAAAAAGAGTCTCCAGCCCCAGTTCTTTCCACTGGTGGTTTAGGGTCAGGGTACATTGGCACAAATAACATTTTGTCTCCGTCGTATGTATATGCTCCATCTGGCCCATCTGTTATAACAGTAATATTGGGCCCAAGATTCTTCATCTCTTTAAGAATTATTTTCATATCTGATTCTGATTCTGAGAATATTCCAGCTTCAATCAATATTTTATTTGCCTCTTCTTTGTTGCAGAAAAATAGCTCTGCTGATTCGTAGATATCTTTTAATTTCTCGTATCCAAGTTTCATTTGGAAAGTTCCAGGCTGAAAAGCCAGTTTTGTTTCAGGATTGTCCTTTAAGTATTTGGCAATTTGTCCATGATAGGGAAGTGAATTTTCTGCAAGGGAAGATAGGTACATCCATTCAACTGATTCAACTTCAGAAAGCTCCTTCGCTAGGTTGTAATTAAACTCTGCATGCTTTACTAGAATTGTTCGCTCTGCTTCATATGATAATACATAGTGATAATTTGTAGCCTGTCCATCCTCTACTTGGACTAACTCTACACCCACTCCGTTATCAGTCAGTGCTCTCTTGCAATCCTCTCCATGTTTGTCATTTCCCACATATGTAAGAACTTTAGAATTAAGTCCTAGTTTTGAAGCAGACACACTGGCGTTTGGGCTATTTCCTACACCTTCTACAACTGTCGCTTTTTTAAATGGGATTTTATCCCCAAATCTCATAGAGATTGTACAGTTCTCGTCGTTTATGTCACAAGTAACTCTTGCATCTTCTAATTCGATAAAAGCATCTATAACAACATCTCCTATAGCTAAAAATTGAATATTTTTCATATGTGCAATTATATCACATATGATATACTGCGAAGGTATGGAAGAACTGAAGGCTCAAATTGAGAAGTTTTTTTCTGGGGATGTGGTTCTGGACAGAGTCGAACTCAAGAAAGCAAGCCATGATTGGAGCCTTTTTGAAGTGATGCCAAAAATGGTTGTATATCCTAGAAATGCTAGAGATGTTAAGGAGCTGACAGCCTTCGTTTCTAAGAAAAAGAAAACTCAAAAATGGTCTGATCTATCGCTGACAGTAAGAGCTGCAGGTACAGATATGACAGGTGGTCCGTTAAACGATTCTATTATTGTGGATGTTACTAGATACCTGAAGGGTATTAAATCTATCAATAAAGAAGAAGTGACACTTCTTCCTGGAACTTACTATCGAGACTTAGAGGTAGAGACGGATAAATTAGATGTGATGATGCCGTGTTTTCCAGCATCAAAAAGTATTTGTGCTGTAGGAGGTATGGTTGCAAATAATGGTGCGGGGGAACTTTCTCTTCGTTATGGACAAAATAAGGACTGGGTAAAAAGTTTAAAGGCGGTGCTTGCTGATGGAACGGAGTGTGAATTTGGGTCAGTAACTAAGGATGTTGTTTACGCAAAGAGCCTTCAGAAGGATATGGAGGGCGATATTTATAGAAAGATTTGGCACCTAACTCAGCGAGCAAAAGATGAAATAGCTGAAGCAAGACCAAGTACAAGTAAGAACAGTTCAGGATACTTAATATGGGATGTTTGGGATGAAGAAACAGGTATTTTTGATATGACAAAACTTATTGTTGGGGCACAAGGAACAACCGCAATAATTACTGAGATTACATATAAACTAACTCCAAAACCAAAATCAAAAACTCTCTTAGTTTCTTTTCTAAAAGATTTTACTCCAATTCCTGATTTGGTTTCAGAGCTACTTAAAACAAACCCTGACTCTCTAGAGGTTTATGATGATAATACGTTTAAGATTGCGGTTAAGTTTTTCAAGGATTTAGTAAAGAACAAAGGAGTATTTGGAATTATTAGGTATGGACTAAGGTTTATTCCTGAATTTATAATGTCTATTTTTGGTGGTGTTCCAAAGATGATTGTTCTTAGTGAGTACTCAGGCCAAAACGAAGAAGAGGTAGATCAAAAAGCGAAAGAAGCAAAAAAAGCTATAAGTAAGATAAAAAGAGTTAAATCCAGAGTGGTATCTTCAGAAAATGAGGCGGAAAAGTACTGGCAAATAAGACATGATAGTTTCAAGCTTTTGACAGAGCATTCTTCTGATCAAAGCCATGGAAGCAGAACGGCTCCATTTATAGATGATATCGCTGTAAACCCGGAGCATTTACCAGAATATTTGCCTAAGTTAATCGAGCTTTTGGATAAATACGAATTGCTATACACAATAGCTGGGCATATTGGAAATGGAAATCTGCACGTGATCCCAATTATGGATTTTGATGACCCAAAGACAAAAGAAGTTATCTTGGAGATTACACCAAAGGTCTACGAACTGGTAAAAGAGTATGATGGGTCCTTCAGTGCTGAGCACAACGATGGAATAATTAGAACTCCATATCTTCCGCTTATGTATGGAGAAAAGACCATGGGTATCTTCAAGGAAATAAAAGATATTTTTGATCCGCTAAACATATTTAACCCAGGTAAGAAGATTGGAATAACCAAGAAGTATTTAGAGAGTCACATAAGAGAAGGGAAGTAATCTTAAATTAAAAAAGTCCCTCCAATTGGTGGGACTTAGGCTACTGCTTATAGCAACTCCTCTTTACATCAATGTATCTAGTGAATCCTTCGAGTTCGGTCTTTTCAAAAGGCACTTTACCTAATAACAAGTCCTTAACCTCTTTATTAACTTCTCCTAGAAGAAATAGATTTGCATTATCTCCCTCAGAGAAAACAGCAATTCTTGTCTCTAATAATAACTCTTCCAAATTCTGTTCTAATTTAAAATGCAGAACAGTTTGACTAATACTATTAATTGGGGAAATTTGAAAAAAAATCTCAGGAATTCTTATAGACAATGCGTCTGAAAGCATTATTTCTAAAAATCCTTCTTTTTTACATCTATGAATTTTTGCTTTACAAAGCATCTCCCATAGTAACGGTTTTCTGATGATACTTTGTTCTACAAAAACTGACACTCCTCCTGAGCCTTTAGGTTTTTTATTTATAAAAAGTCTTATAGTAGGTTTGGACTCATTTATATCAAAGCGCAGAACATAACCGTCAATTTCTTTTGATAGGGTTCTTACAAAATCTGGCATCTAAGTAGTTTTTTATGATTTAATCATAGAATTTTTACAAAGTCAATATATGTAAGATTTCATTAAAAAATCCGTCTTATATAGTAGTTAAGAACAAAAAACTATTATTATGAGCAAACACACAAAAACACAGGGGGTGGCGACAACATTTTTCGGATTAGGAGTTTTTGCCTTAGTCTTGTTTATATTGCACGGAATAGGCCTTTAAGAGATTCTAAAGTGTTGATTTTTGGAGTGTTTCGTGTACAATAGCCCGCATGACAACACTAAATGGAAAAAACCGAAATATAAAAGAAAGTCTTGACGGACTACGAGCCGGAGGTCTTTTGCCTGCAGTTTTCTATGGATCTGGGAATGAATCAACTCCAATTTCTGTAGACTCTAAGGAATTTGATAAAGTTTACGACGAAGCTGGAGAATCACAAACAATTACACTTGATGTAGAGGGCAAGAAAGTTGATGCTCTTGTTCACCAGGTGGATCGACATCCAATGTCAAACACACCAATTCATGTTGATTTCTTAGTTATTGACACAAGCAAGCCAATTGAAGTTGCTGTGCCTCTGGAATTCGTAGGTATTTCTGAAGCTGAAAAAGCTGGAGGAATTATCACAAAGACACTTCATGAGGTTGAAGTTAAGGCTTTGCCTGCAAATGTGCCAAGTGAGATTGAAGTTGATTTATCTCTCCTAGTAGACAATGACTCAGTTATTACTCTAGCTGACTTGAAACTTCCTGAAAATGTAGAGGTGGTAAACGAGTTAGAAAAAGTTGTAGCTTCAATTACTATTGCAAAAGAAGAGGATGACGCTGAGTCTGTATCAGCTGAAGATGCTATAGCTAGCATAGCTGTAGAGGAAAAAGGAAAGAAAGAGGAAGAAGAAGCGTAACATTTACATGTTAAAAACGTCTCATACTATGTATGAGACGTTTTTTTTGTATGTTTATAACTGTTGAAAGAAGGGCTTAATCAATATCGTATTAAAGGTTATACTATGTCTACTGTGAAATTAAAAAACAATCAATATATAATCGCAATCTTGTTTGCGTTAATAGCAACTACTTTTGGAGGTTTTTTTGTCTTTACTCATACAGCTGTTGCATTAACCGCTAGTGAAAGAGCTGAGCTTGAAGCTCAATTAGTAAAACTTGAAGAAGAGATAAAGAGGCAAGAGGATATTCTTTTAAAGCAAAAAGGACAATCTGTTTCAATCACAAATGAAGTTCTTAAATTGAAGGCTCAAGTTGATGCCGCTAGATCAAAAATAAGTTACCGAAATACTCAAATTAAGAAGCTATCATCTGAAATTACAACTAAGGATAAAGTTGTTCGTACTCTAAATGTTGATATTAATGAAAAAAAAGACTCCATATCAAAGCTTATTAGAGAAACAAGAGAGCTAGATGATAGAGGGGCCCTACATATAGTGTTGGCAAGTGAAAACCTTTCTGATTTTTATAGAGATGCAGACTCATTTGTATTTGTTAGAAGGTCTCTGAAAGAAAGGGTGGATGAGTTACTTGGAGTTAAGACCTTAACAGAAGAGGAGAAGAAAAATCTCGAAGCTAAAAAAGGAGAAGAAGAGGTTGCTAGGCTTGAGCTAGAGAGGCAGAAAAGGCTCGTAGAGCAAAATAAATCTGAACAAGATGCTTTGTTATCAAAAAGTAAGAATCAAGAGAAAGTTTACGAAATTTTGATTGCAGACAGAGAAAAAGAAGCAGCAAGAATCAGAACCCAATTATTCGAGCTTGTCGGTGTTCCAAAAGGTGGAATTCCTTTTGGGGATGCTTACCAATATGCAAAATACGCTGAAAGTAAGACTGGTGTAGACGCAGCGTTCCTTTTGGCTATCGCTACCCAAGAAACGGGTATTGGTAAAAATGTAGGTACATGTAACAGAGATGGTGATTCAAAAAAATGGTACGATATTATGCCTGGACCAAATGATAACTCTTGGAGAGATGATCAAACTATCTTTCTTGAAATAATGAAAGATCTGGGCATGAATCCAGTAGGGGTTCCACTATCTTGTCCCGCACCTTGGGGTGGATGGGGGGGAGCCATGGGTCCTATGCAATTTATCCCAGCTACATGGAAGCAATATGCACCACGGGTAGCCAAAGCTGCTGGCGTAAGTGTCGCAAACCCATGGAACCCACAGCATGCTTTTATAGCATCATCCACATATCTAGCTGATCTGGGTGCTGGAAAACAGACCTTTGAAGCGGAAAGAGAGGCTGCTTGCAAGTATTATTCAGGTAAATCATGTTATGCCCCAAAGATAAAAAACATGTTTTATGGAAACTCAGTAATGAAGATAAAGTCTGATATGCAAGCTAAAATTGATGTTCTGGAAAGATAGTATTGCCTTTTTATTTAAATCTGCTATTATTTCAACTTATGAAAACTGATATTCATCCAACAAACAATAGACGAGTAATTTTCGAAGACAAAGACGCTGGTGTCCGGTTCTTGATACTGTCTACAGTTAAAACAGAGGCTAAGGGGACATGGGAAGATGGAAAAGAATATGACTTATATTCTATTGAAATCTCAAGTGCTTCACATCCATTTTATACAGGAAATGAGAAAGTTCTTGATACTGCCGGACGTGTGGATAAATTCAAGAAGCGAATGGCTGCTTCAGCTGCAAAAAAATAAGAGCTGTCGCAAAGCTCCCCTCATATAATTCCTTCACTCGAACATTGTGCAAATTTTCACATGCTTCTCGTTTGAAATTATAAAACAAATAAAAAACACCAGATCCACCTGGTGTTTTTTATATTATTTGGATAGTATTGACGACTTATACCAAAAATAGTAAAATCATCTTCAAAAGGACTTGTCATGAAAAAGAATAAGGGAAAAATAAACTATCTATGGTTGTTTGGTTGGCTGGGTATGTTTACCTCGTTTGTCTTAGGGGCCTTATACCAGGAAAATGTAACCATTTGGTATTTTGGTCCAGAAAAATTTAAATTTATTGGAATGTTACTTATGATGATAAGCGCTCCAATAGTTTGGAAGGGAGGAGAAGAAGCGACTAAGAATGGCGAAATCATTTGAATAAAAATGTCCACTGACAGTTTGTGTTGGTGGATTTTTAAATTAGTATGAAAAAATCAAAATCCTATTTTTACCATACTGGTCTTTTTGTATATCAAAATTATGGATATTATTTTCTTTCAGTAGATTGATTATCTTTTTTGTCTGCCATGGGTCGTACTCTATATATATCTTTCCGCCAAGTTTCAAGAATTTTGCACTTTCTTTTATAAGTTTCTCTATGAAAAATAGACCCTCGTTTTCTGCAAAAAGCGCTCCATGGTCTTCATGGTCGATAACCGAATCTCCCACTGTATCAAGTCTAGTTCTCGATATATATGGAGGATTCGCAAGTATATAGTCATACTTTTTCATAGGAATATCGGTAAACATGTCTGACTCAAATACTTCTCCTTGTACTTTGTTCAATACAAGATTCATCTGAATCTGTTCTATATTATTAGGTTTAATTTCGACAAAATCCACATTGGCTTTGCTATTTTTCAATACAGATATACCAATACATCCAGATCCAGAAAACATATCTAGTACTTCAGTTTCTTCAGATAGACTATTTTTTATTACAAAATTATTCACCCAATATTCAGTTTCAACTCTTGGGATTAAAGGTTTATAGCCAAGGTCAATTATGCAGTTGTAGAATGGCACATTACCAATAAGAAAACCTAATGGGGTTCCAGATTTTAGCAGCTCAAGATCATTGAAAAACTCAGGAGATTCCACGCCCTCGTACTTTTCATCTAATAGCCATTGTCTCTCCTTGTTCACTTGCATATACTAGCTTTTGGTTATAGATAAAACAAGATGGTCATTGACTGAATGACATCTAACCAATATGATGTATTGCATACAAGTTATGGATAAAATTAACGAAAAAATTAAAGAATTTGATTTTGATAAACTTCTGGCGGATCACCAAACGTCCTTTGTGGCGGGTGAAGTTCAAAGACTTCAGAAGCAGTATCAAGAGAATATTGAGCTCATCACTGCAGACCCGAGTATGAAAGAGATGGTAGAAGAAGAGCTGGAGAATATTGAAATCCAGCTATCTAGTTATGTTGAACAGATTGAGAAAATTATTAAATCTGAAGAGGAAGAGGAAAAATTTCCAAATGAAATAATTCTTGAGGTTCGTGCTGGTGCCGGAGGGGACGAGGCCAGTCTTTTTGCTAAGCAACTTGCTGTTATGTATGAAAAGTATGCTGAGATGCAAGGATGGACATGGAGTATTATAGATGAGTCAATGAATGATGTTGGGGGGTATAAAGAGGCTTCAATTGAGATAAAAGGACTTGGTGTATATAAAGCTCTTCGATTTGAGACGGGCGTGCACAGAATTCAAAGAATCCCTGCTACTGAGAAGCAGGGTAGAATCCACACCTCAACAGCCTCAGTGGCGATTATGCCAATAAAGAAAAAAGTGAACTTTGTTTTAGATGAAGCTGATTTAGAGTTCGAAACATCTAGATCTGGAGGGGCAGGGGGTCAGAACGTTAATAAGGTCGAAAGTGCTGTTCGTGTCATTCATAAGCCTTCAGGGCTATGGATTCGTTCCACAGCAGAAAGAAGTCAGCTAAAGAACAGAGAGAAGGCTATGAATTTACTTGCACAGAAACTCCAGCAAATAGAGGAGGAGGAGCAAGCAAAGAAACTTGGTGACAGCAGGGCTTCTCAGATTGGAACAGCTGATAGATCAGAGAAAATCAGGACATACAACGAACCACAGGATAGAGTTACTGATCACAGAATAAAGAAATCTTGGGGAAATATTCCCGGAATCTATTCAGGAAATATAGATAATATAATTGAAGCTTTAGCAGAAGCTGATGCTGGTGATGGGATTGAAGAGTAGGGTGTTATAATATTACAAAGTGATGGAAAATTCATTTAATAGAAAAATAGAAAATAATTCAAACCCAGTACCAGAGGGTGTAAACGAAAAGTACTTCTGGGATGTTGTTAAAATTATTGCAGGATCTAAACCTAACGAGGGTGAGTTCTATAAATCAGGAGGTTCCGATGATCTTGGTTCTTTTGATAGAGAAAGATCAAAATCTGGATCGTATGAGCCTTTTATGGAGGGTGTAATCTCAAAAGCACAAGAGATAGTGTTAAACCCAGAATCAAGCCTATCCGAGGAGAAGCTTAAGGATTTATTTGATACTGATTTCAAATCAAAAAGAAAAGCTCTTTCAGAGGCATACAATAGGGTGTTTGACCCCGAACAGACTCACGCTCAATTAGGTGACAAGAATGGTAAGACTGAAAGAACCAGACTAGATTAATTTTCTTTTAAAGGCTCAACTGATTGTTGAGTTTTTTTATATACATTGACATATCATATATACTATGATATAGTATATTAAATCTTTTAAAAAATAGCGATGAAAGAAATATCTTATAGCAGCTCATTAAAAAGCCAAATACCTACAATTATTGCCATTCTACTTGGCATGATCCTTTTGCTTTCAATTGCCATTGTTAGCAATCATTATGTTCAAGAAGTATACACTGAAACAGATACTTCTGGATTTCTTGAATTCGTAGATCTTAAGACTGGGCACGGTCTTAATATGAGTTACGAAGAGCGTAATGATTATTGGATGTTTATTGAATACGAAGATCAGTTCTTTTGGAGTCAGGCAGCAAGGTTATTTAGTCTGATCATTCTCTTATTCCTTGTTTTACCCCTCCTTGAGGTAGTATATGCAAATCCGAAGGATTATATCGAACTTATTATTGGTGACAAATCAATACCATCGAAAATAAGAGTGCATAGACACAATTTTCCTAAAGGGAGAAGTACTGATGGCTACATAATAGATCGAGTCTTAGGATGTAGGGTGTTTCAGGATGGCACTGATGGATTACTTAATGTTGGGGATGTTCGAGTTAATGTGGTTGTATTTGTAAATAACAAACATCACACTAATACGGAGTATCTCAAAGGAGTCAAAGATCCGCATAAAATTCAGGAGTTGATAGAAAAAGAATTTGTCAATCATGAAGGATTTGAGCTAAAGGTAAACAATGCAGTCTAGCTAACGTTTACAATCAGTTTTACTGACCAAAAAAGCCCCACCTTTCGGTGGGGCTTTTTCTATTGGTGCGCGCGCCAGGGATCGAACCTGGGACCTTTCGAGTATCAGTCGAACGCTCTAGCCATCTGAGCTACGCGCGCGCACGTCTGTAAAGACAGAAGATACTATACCAAAATATCTAAAATTTACAATTAAAAAAAGCTCGCTAATGCGAGCTTCAATATTCTGGTCTTTAGCTTATCGTCATGTAAGGTTCTCCGTTTTGTTTTTTGCAAAGGTTGATTGATAAGTAACCTAGGTTAAACATGTGGAAGATAAAGTCTTTTATGAGCCAATGTCTTTTGTGTGACCATGAGGATACTGATATTAGTCTCATCTGGCCTGGTGTAAACAATTTCCTCTCGACTTCTATCATTCTATTCTCAAGGTAGAATAACACTCCGTCTGTTTTAATTTCTGGTCCTTTTTTCTGGTTTCTAAGGTTGATTACTAGAGACTCGTAAGCTTCAGAATTTGATGATGGTTTCTTCATTGTTCAAAATTTAGGAAAATATACATTAATACAATTTGCAAGTCAAGTCATTGACAATCTAAAATATATATGCAAAATGAGAATAAACACTAAATGAAGAAGAATGGCACTTTTTAAGACAAAAAAATTCTGGGGTATCTTTACAACAGTATTAGTCATTATTGTTATTGTTTATGATTACAATAACCCAACCATTTTCTTTTCCAAGGAAGAGGTTTCTAATGTATCAGATACTGCTGAATTAGATTCAGTAGCCCCAGTTCATACAACGTTATCAGATCTAACAGGTAAAAGAGTTGTTCTGCCACTCAATGCTGGAGGTAACATAAAATTTATCTTTGAATCAGATAAGAATTTGTATCAGGTAGAGTTTAGCCCTCCGGAAGATAGTCAGATACCCATATATGCCATGCAAGAGCTCAAAGCATATTATGGCACTGAAAAAGGTTCCAAGGGAACTATTCTAACTGAAGGTGGTGTTCTTGAAAGCATGGGGGTAAAAATTAAGACCTCTGAGAAACCTAAAGAACCTGAAAAAAAAGTTCCTGAAGCTCAAACTCCAAAGGAGTACTTTAAAGTTGGACTTTCTAGGAATGAGAAATATCGTGATGTAAAGCTTTTACAGAGATACCTGAATGAAACCGGTTTTACTATAGCTGAAAGCGGAGAGGGTTCTCCTGGAAATGAGACTATTAATTTTAGAGGAATGACCTCAGATGCCCTTGCAAGATATAAGAGTAAAAGGTCTATAGAGATATCTCGTTTTGGTAGCTTTGATTCATCTGGAGATAACTTAGATGAAGCAACAAGAAAACAAATAAACGAGGAAATTTATTTAAATGAACAGTTAAAAAGAAGGCTCGGGTTTTGACTCGAGCTTTTTATATTCCACGAATATAAGGTGACAAAATATGTTAAATGAGTATAATAGTAGGCGACCGAAAAGGTTGCTTTTTCTTTTTATGGATAACATTGAGCAAAAATTAAAAGATCTTCGAAAGAAGAGAGACTCACTTATGACCAGTTTTTTCTGGTTAGGGCTTCAGATAGCATTTATTTTTGCTGTACCAGCTGCTCTGGGAGCATTTTTGGGGACTTATTTAGATAAAGGGAAGGATAAAGCTATTTTTACAACGATTTTCTTGGTATGTGCTTTTGTTGTTTCTTGGGTTATGGTTTATTTTCGTTATAAAAAATATAGCAGAAGCCTTGAGGCAGTTGAGACAGAAATAGCAGATATTAAAAAAGAACTTCCAGTTAAAGATAATTCATAAATAATATGTTTAGTATAGAAAGAGCGATAACAGAAATTACTCCAGATACAATCATGATGATTGGCAACTTTAAAATAGCTAACTCTACGTTGTTTGGTCTATTTATCTTATTGTTACTAGCTATATTTTCTTACTTTGTAATCAGAAAATTCAAGGAAAGGCCTGGTAATACTCAAACAGGTACAGAGCTTCTATATGAAGGAATGGCTGACTTTATTGATCAAATAACAGGCAACAGAAAAAGAACAGAAGTAATTCTTCCTGTTATTGCCACAATGTTTGTATACTTTGCAATTTCAAACCTAATTGGTCTTATCCCAGGTCTTACAAGTATTACAATTGGAGATGCTCCACTTTTTCGAACACCTACTGCTGATTTCAACACCACATTTGCAGTGGCTTTTGCCTCAGTTATAATTTTGCAATACATTGGTATGAAGGAGTGGGGATTCTTTGGTCAGATTGGAAAATTCTTTAAGTTTAAGGAGGTCTATCTAGGTTTTAAGAAAAGTATTGGTGATGGGTTTATGGCAATGATTGATTTTGCTATTGGCCTCCTTGATATTATTGGTGAAGTTGCTAAGGTTGTATCTTTGTCACTTCGATTGTTTGGAAACATGTATGCTGGAGAGGTTTTGGCTATTATTATCATGGGAGGATTTGCATATGTTGTACCAAGCGTTTGGACAGGTATGAATATTTTGACTGGGGTAATACAAGCAATTGTATTTGGGTCACTTATTGCAGCATATTACATGTTGACAATAAACCCGGATAAAGACCCTGTATAGAACTTTTTCGCAAATTCAGTTTGCTGGATTTGCGAAAGGGTTGTATTAACAATTCTTTACATTAACAGGGTAATTATTAATCGCGCTTAGCGCAAAAAACATATGGAAAATTTTGACGCACAATCAATTGAGTCTGCACGACTTATTGCAAAAGGTATGGCCACACTATCTATGTTTGGTTCAGCTATTGGTGAAGGATACCTTCTAGGAAAAGGGCTTGAAGCTATTGGACGAAACCCAGATCAATCAGGGTCTATATTCTCAAAGATGATTATCGGAGTAGCTCTTGCTGAGTCTACAGCGATTTACGCACTTGTTGCGTTCTTCCTTCTATAAAAAGGCGTACGCCTTACCATGCAAATTAAGCCTGGTATAAGATAAAAATGTTATGTTAGAAATATTAGGAAAAATTGGATTTGACTGGCAAGTTGCACTTGCAAACCTAATCAACTTTATGTTGGTATTTTGGCTATTGAAGAAATTTGCTTTTGGCCCAATTAAAAAAGTAATCGCTGAAAGAAAAGATAAAATAGACCAAGGTTTAGAAGATGCTCAAAGAGCGGCTACAGACAGGCAGATGGCAGAGCAGCTTCGTGAGGAGACTCTTATGGATGCAAAGCAAGAAGCAAATATTATTGTTGCTGATGCTAATACAAAAGGTAAGGGTTTAATAGAAGATGCAAAAAATGGAGCAGAGGACGAGAGGTCTTCTATTTTAGCAAAGGCTCAAGTGGATGCTGAGGGTGTTCACGAGAAGATGAAAGGAGAATTTACGAAAGAAGCGATTGATCTAATTCTTTCTACTACAGAGAAGCTTCTTAAGTCTTCTGTAGACGTGAAAGCAAACGAAGAGTTTATTAAGAAAACACTTGCAGCTAAATAGTTATGATTACTTCAAGAGATATTGCACAAACATTAATGTTTGCAAATAAGAAAGATGATGTTGATACAAAAAAACTTGTATCAAATACTTTGGCATATCTCGAGTCAAAGAAGTTAACTCATTTGATTACAGAGGTGTCTAGGATTCTTGATGAAGAAGCTAAAAAGGAGCTAGAAAGAGAATCTGTCGTTGTAGAAACTCCTTATGAAATTTCTGACAACACTCTAAGAGAAATTTCTGAGAAACTTTTATCTGATGCAAAAGAAAAGCCTCAACAAGTTTTGAATGAGGGTCTAATAGGAGGCTTCGTTGTAAAGCATGGAGGAGTTATCTACGATGCCAGTTTAAAAAGAAAGATTGAATTACTAAAAAACAAATTAAAAAAATAATATGTCGGTACGAGAAATAGTTAAACAACTAAAGAACGAAATCGAGAAATTCGATGCTCCAATCGAGTCTACTGAATATGGAATAGTACAGTCTGTTTCAGACGGTATTTGTCGTATATCAGGTTTGGCTGGATGTCAGGCATCGGAAATGGTTTCTTTTGAAAATGGAGTTATGGGTCTCGCACTTAACCTAGAGCAGGATACTGTTGGAGTTATTGTACTTGGAGACTACCTATCCATCTCAGAAGGAGACAAGGTTTCTCGAACAGGAAAGATTCTTTCTATTCCTGTATCAAACCAGGTGCTTGGACGAGTGGTTGATCCACTTATGAATCCACTTGATGGAAAAGGGGAGATAAAAGAAGGAAAAGAGCGACCAATCGAGCAAGTCGCTTCTGGGGTTATGGCACGACAACCAGTGGATGTTCCACTTCAAACAGGAATCAAAGCTATTGACGTTTTGGTGCCAGTTGGACGAGGACAGAGAGAGCTTATCATTGGTGACAGACAAACTGGTAAAACAGCTGTTGCAATTGACGCAATCATCAATCAAAAAGGAACTGGTGTTAAGTGTGTATATGTAGCTATTGGTCAAAAAAGATCAAAGGTTATGCGAGTTATGAAGGAACTTGAAAAAGCTGGAGCCATGGAGTACACAACAATCGTACTTGCTGGAGCATCTGATGCCCCTGCGCTTCTTTATCTCGCACCA
>Ga0100402_1000932_pt1 | contig 33972 bp, 28 predicted proteins | sample CryGeyme20150102_FD_80419 | JGI IMG/M metagenome (GOLD analysis project Ga0100402, IMG submission 80419) | Groundwater microbial communities from Crystal Geyser aquifers in Utah, USA - Crystal Geyser metaG 2015-0102 | ecosystem: Environmental > Aquatic > Deep subsurface > Groundwater | place...
CCTCGGAACGGAGAAAAGGTCGGCCCTAGTAAATTGCCGAGTTTCTCCAAACCACCCTACCTAGCCGAACGTAGCCCTAGAGAGCTGGCATAGTCGAGAGAACGCGGTAGCGTTCGCTCGACAGTATTGTGTGTGGTAACTCAACCCTTAATGGTAGAAAAGGGCTATTGGCGTATTCATAATAAGATATTATCTTTGTTCTCCTAGCTAGCTACTAGTAGTAGGTCCGAGAAGGAACCTCTCCATTGTAGCTTCGCTACTTTCAACAAATTAGTCAACTATGAAAACCAGAGATTAGCAATCTACAATTATGGTATTTCAACACTTCTGCGCTTTTAAGTATGGCTATAGTTCCACTCAAAGCAAGAGGCAAAGCTATACAATTCGACCTTACTGCTTTGGCAGCAAGTGATTGCTTGCTTCCAGCTCACGATCAGCAGCCACATTTGGAACCGATTGGTACTCGGGTATATAGTGCCGCACCGACCAAATAGAATAAACAATTGCTGCTCCCAGAAGGATGAGAGCCCAAAAAAGATAGGCATAGACGTTCTCCTCGCTTCGTTCGTCTCGCGGGCACTGTCGGCAGTCAATCATGTCGTCGGAAGCACGTGATGGGACCATGGTTGTCCAATCCAAATTATCATGGTTTCTGCTGCTGTTTGCATCGCTTTCATTTGAAAGCTGTACGGTCACGTCGCACCATTCGTCACGTTTGCTTGCAATCGCAAAAGATTTGATACTTGTACAATCAGAAGTGATGCCTATTCTTACCTCTACATACGCAAGCAAATCCGCTACACCACGGGACCGACAATTCATGGCAAAAACTTTAATCTCTGATATTCCTGTTCCCAAATTTGTTAATATAGTGTTTTCCCAGAGGTTAGGAATTTCCGCCACATCATCTTCGAGCAAGAGCAGGCGTACTTGTCCTTCCATTTTAGATGCAAGGCTGGAGTAAACACTTTGCCAAAATGATAGCAAGGCTCCAGTTGCTTCTTTCCAGTACTCCACTGGACAACGATCTTGCCTGTTGCTGCCACAAAATACCAATCCCTGTATCAAAGATCCACCTTCTGTTGTCTCTGGAAGAACAACATTCAAACGACCACTTATTTCTTCGGCATCTATTCGAGTGGCAGGTGGCGGCCACACAAACATTGCTGAATCTTTGGGACTATCGTAGCTAGTCATTCCAAGATACATAAAATAAGACGTATCGTTGATGTCTTCGTCGACTTGGTCCTCGAGAACCGAAAGGAGAGAATCAGCAATATAGGTGCAGGATGGAGTTCCGTCGCCAGGTGTCTCTTGGGGGGGATTTTCGTAGCAACGTCCAAGTATGATGTCTCTCAAGTGTGGATTTTGGGGCTGAGATGCAGGCTTTGTATCGATCAAGTCAGCTTGGCAGCATACGATTGAAACGGCCACGGATAGTATGAAATTACAACTTGGGAAATCTCTTCTTGCAATCATTTTTTCCTTTATTTTTCTTTCTTTCTTTCAAAAAATGATGTTTTCCCCCTGGTCCCTCTCCTCGTCCAGAAGCTACAAGCAAAGAGATCACTTCAAGTCACACGAGCAGTTGAGTTACAACTGTCTCGAGATAAATTATTTATCAAAGGCCTAGTTTGTGCAGTAATTAGTAGTCTAGTCGGTCTACTTGCGTCGCTTCCTTCAATTATTTGACTTTTGGCTCATCCAAATCTATGTCCATTCATGGAGGAGGTGTGCACCCTTAATTTTGAAATCGCTTTCTCTATCGTATCATAGAGTACAGTACGAGTTAAAATGTTAACCTAGGAGGAGTTGTATTCGATAGGGTATTCAGCACAGTAGAGTATTTGGCAAATAATGAGAAAACAAACGACAACACACACAGAGAAAGGTATTATTGTCTCTTGTTTTTTCACTAGTAAAATATATAAGCATTCCGTTTTTTGCAAACAATGACATGTGTGTTCCAGTTGAAAGCCAACCAAAGCGCGCCTTGCAGCTCATTGCAACGAGCGAACTTCGTAAACCATTCACTTTACTACATTCCATTAACAATGGCATTTTGGACATCTTCCACTGTAACAAACACTTCTTCCGGTGCAAAAGCAGGAATGCGAGATGTTCCAGGACTCAAGAACTTCATGGGGCTCATACTTGCTCTTGAAGTGGAATCGTCCCACAACTTTCTCTTCTTGAGTTCGCCGCGAATACCAGTCATCAACAGTTCTGCGATTTTCCCATTACGCTCCGAACGCCATTCCGGCTGCGTGTTGGTACCAATAAGCTCGGCCAAGTACGGAACAGTCACACCTTCGGCAGGAACCAAGCCCTTCTCGCTCAACTTGTGCATAAAGATTCGAGCAATTTGCGCAGGTGTAGGATCAGGGAATTCAATACGAGTCAAAAAGTGTGTCTTGAATCCAATGTCACTCGATAAGATACGCTGCAAGTCCGTCGGGCTACCGGCTAGAATAATGAGAGGATCAGCCCCAGGCAAGGCTCGAGCCACCTCTCGCAAGGCAGCAGCACCATGATCACGTCCTCTGGGTCGAGCACTCGATGGCAATAACGTGTATGCTTCATTAATAAAGAGAACACCTCCAGCTGCTTGTTCCAAGACTTGACGAGTCTTAAAGACTGTTCGGGCTTCGCTCTTGCGATCAATCAAGTCCTCGCGCCCGTTGACTTCGATTAATGTGCGGGTGCGGACCATTCCCATATCGTACAAAATGGGTCCAAGTAATTTCGCCACTGTTCGCTTTCCACATCCAGGATTTCCAACAAAGGCCAAATGGCGTGGAAGATCCTCGCCCATACGCTCTCCCTTGGCAGCTTGCATTTCGAGGGTACGACGCAATCCACGGATCTGGTGCTTGACCGTTTCCAATCCAACCACATAGGAGAGGGCCGTCTCCACTGGATCATCGGGTGGACACAAGGCATCTTCAATAACCTGGGCTTCCACTTCTTCGTCCGAGACATTACGAGAACTAGCAAATTCTTCTCCATCACGTGCGGCTTCTTCCATGCCAGCCTTTCGGACCTGTTTTGTTTGTGATTAGATGTGGCAGTGGTACATGTTAGCATTAATAATTAACATCATGTCATTCCCAACAACAACGACGACAACAAACGACGACAACAAAGAGCATAAATCCCAGAAACTGTATACAAAAAAACGTACCTGCTCCAACAATGCATTCAAATCTCCCAGCTGGGCAGGATGGATTCCAGCAGAATAGAGAGCATGGGGATGTCCTTCACGAATGTCCATGAGCATACTCAAAACGACTTCCAAATCATCGTGCATGCCATCTTGCATGGACATGACCCGAGCCAATTCCTTTTCGGCCCTTTCGCAGCGTGCCTTGGCACCTGCCAAGACTTCATCGTCCGTTGGCGGGACGGTTTTTCCTTGCAAGAGTGCCACTACGTTGGGACTGGCTCCATCGGCAATGGCCAGGTCGAGGGGTGTATTGTTGTCGTTGTTCTTTTGTTGCGCTCCATCAGGATAGGCATGGTACAAGGCCTCAACGACTTCCAGGGGAGCATTGTAATGAGCAGCGTAGTGCAAGGGCAGATTTCCGTGGTTGTTCTTTTGTGCAGCTCCTTCTGGATAAATTTTGAGGAGAAGTTTTTCCACGTCCAAGGGGCCCTTTTTCCAGGCCGTGAAATGAAGGGCCAAGTTGCCGTAGTTGTTGGTTAAGGAAGCAGCTTCGGGGTATGCTTCCAAGAGAGCCTCTGTTTTAGAGTTACCGAGGGTGGGATGGAAGTTGACGATGTTTTTTGGGTGGATGGGTTGCGTGGGGTTGGTGGCGGTAGGTTGGTTGCGGAATGTTAGATGGGGAGAGTTGGGAGTCGGGATAATTGATAACAGCAGGTGCACATCGGGATATCGAACAGTAGTGCAGCATAGTACTCGTCTTTGGATAATTAAACATCACTGATCTACGCACATCTCAACTAATTCAAACGCAAAAATCTAAAGACAATAATTACACACCTGTCACTTCAATGGGAGCACGAAAGGACGCCGCCGAGTGTAGTGGCAAGTTCCCGCGATCATTCTTGATGCGAGCTTCGTGACGGGTTGCAGGATCTTTGGCGCGAACAATAGCAGCCTTCCATCCTTTGGCAAGGTCATGAATTTCAGATTTCTCTTTCGAAGGTACAGCGGTGGTGGCCATCTTGAGAGAGTTTAAGTATTATTTGTTGGATCGTTGTGAGATGCATTCTTTTGGCTGTTGTGCTTCGTGCCTTTGAGATACCGAGTTACGAGCTGGTGTGCATCTTAAATGCGCCTGTCGGCTTTCAAAATGACAGTGTTTAGATGAACGCAGGTCAGCTCACAGATATTTAAAGAACCTTTGAACAATATAGCACTATTGTAATCAACGGTTGAATAGTATGCTTTCATATGAACTGAAGGATATACATTACCTCAACGGATGGATGCTGCATCCAGTAATCGATTCCTGGTTTCTGCCCTTACGAATTGGTGTCGGTGAACCTTGCATGGTAAAGTAGACTACCTACTACTCTAGAGTAGTAGTACTAGCTAGACTACTAGCTAGTAGTAGTAGTAGAATCATCAATGAAAAAATAACAGTAGACTAATTAAATACTCTAAAAATAATAAGAAAGCATTGGACAATAGCCAAACTTTTGCTATCCAATACCTTATCCAATAAAACAAATCAGATTGCGACTAGATCGAAAGGCAAATTGACATTGTATCATCTTCGTTTGTAGTTTGAATATTTAACAATGGCCGACACGACCCTTCATGAGTTCTGTAAGGGCTTTGGAGCTCTGTTGAGCAGAAGCAAGGTATGTGCCAGGGTATGTGCACTGTTTGCGCAGTAGCAGATGGTCAAACGGAAAGAATACAGCTATGATGATGAGTTGAAATGCGTTGCGAAAATCTTGTATTGATTTTTGTATTTTTTTTAAATTTGAACTGCTAGTGAATGTAGCACTGCAGTTGTAGATGAGAGCGTTGGGTTTTTATGTTATTCCTATAAACTAGTGCATGTACGCCGTTCCCAAACTATTGACTCACAATGTCACTCTACCTGTCACCTCCCGCACTAATAAACTGCAGCATCCGTCCTTCCCCGAGGAAGCTTCTCGTTTGAACGAACGCGGAAATCTACCCCTTCACGCCGCCTGCAGTTTTCAAGCCGGCGCTGATGTCGTCGAAGCTCTTCTCAAAGCGTATCCGGGTGGAGCTTCGCAGCCCAATTCGGCCGGAAATTTGCCCATTCATCAGGCAGCCATGTGGCAGGCTCCTCTGGAAACAGTAGAGTTGCTTTTGATGCGCTATCCCGAAGGAGCCACGGTCCGTAATCAATACGGTAGTCTGCCGTTGCACATGGCAGCCTCCAACCAGGCCAAAACAGAGGTGGTCCGTTTATTGATTGATTCGTATCCTGATGCTTTGCATTTGCAAAATGATGATGGTATGACTCCTCTCGAGCTGGCTCTGGCAGACGACAGTACCAACGAAGCCGTGGTGGCCATGCTGGAAGGACGTCCTCCTCCACCAGAATTGTCCCGTCGTCAACAAGCGGAAAAGTACGAAGCACGAGCCGCTACTCTGGAACATAAATTGAGTACCATGAGGGGCTCTGGACGAGGCGGCATAGGCAACGATACCGACTTGAAATTGGCCCTGGCGGCCGTTCGCCGTTTGGCCGATCGTTTTCCACATTCGCTCTACTCTGCTGGGTTGGACCCCAACGAATTAGAAATTGCCTTTTCGAATCATATGGAACAAGCATCTAGTGGCATCTCCGGTGACAGTGGCAAGCATGCGGAGTACATTTTGTTGGATGCCATCAAGAAGCGATCCGCTCCCGCTCCCACTCCACCAGGAAAGCCAGTAGGAATTTCCGAGTCTCGTGCGTTAACTAGCGTTGGTAACGATGGAGGATCCAGAGATCGTGTTGAGGATCTCTTGTACTCCATTGTCGGTTTGGAACACGTCAAGAGTCATGTAAGTGTGGATGCACTATTACTTGAATTGTTTGTTCCTGATAATGATCTGATGTTTCTATTACTGTCCGTTGTCGTGTGGACTCACCTTCAGTGCTATCGTTTCAAATCTTGACCAACACAACACAAAAACAATGCTATTGCAGGTTCGTGGTCTTCGTCGCACTGCCGAAATTTGCGATTTGCGAGAATCCTTGCTCCCGATGGCACGCCCAGGACGCGTTGCTGCCACACTTTCCTTGTTGCCTCCCGCTTTGGCCGAAGACAATGGACGTCCTCGAGTATCGCCCATGGTTTTTGTGGGTAACCCTGGATCTGGAAAGACGGCTGTTGCTCGCCTACTTGCCAAGGTCTTTCACGAGCTTGGTCTCTTGCGCAAACCCAAATTTTTGGAAGTGGAGCGAATGGATCTGGTGGCACGCGACAAGGAGACCACTATCGTCAAAACACGCGAAGTTCTTGAGGAAGCTCGTGGAGGCGTCCTGTTTATCGACGAGGCGTATGCTCTGGGCATGGCCACCAAGCGCAACAAGCTGGACACGGGCTGCCATGCCATTGCAGAAATTGTGCGAGCTATGACCGCGTCCGATGACAAAAAGAGTCCTGATGACACGTTTCCTATGATTATTCTTGCTGGCTTTCCTTTGGAAATGCAGTCCTTTTTGGCATTTCAAGATAGCTTGAGAAAGTGCTTCCCCCTGACGTTTGAATTTCCTGACTATTCTTGTCTAGATCTTGCTCGTATTTTCATGGATTTGGCCACTTCCAAGGGATTTGATTTGGAAAGCACTTTGACGGAAACTGTCATTGCTAGCCTGCTGGAAGAAGAGACGAACGTCAACTGGCGTGCCGAACGGAATGGCCGCGTTAGTGAACAGCTTCTGACGGGAGTCCGAACCGAAGTACGAAAGAGAATGCGACAAGCGCAATTTGAAGAGAATGACAACTTTGATCCGCAATTGATCATCCGAGCTGATGTTGAAAATGTGATTCGAAGTGATTTCAAATAAATAGACGACGAATCGAAAGCAAGATCGGCAGACCCCGTACTGAAGCTACCCAAGACTCTTTTCTTATCAAAGCCGAATAACTAACTAATAATTGAATGTTTTATTTAGTCGCAAATGATGGTCGAATCTAGCTACGAGTACGGGCATACCGGGTAGTCTACTTGGATCAACAGATTTTCGTATGATTATTATTATTTTTGTTGGTGGAGTCCGATTACGTTTGCCCGGGTGGAGAAGAGGTCTTCTCAAAGGATTTCTTGATGGTCGTTTGTCGCTTCGCACATAGACTAGTCTACTACAGTACCTGGTAGCTAGAGTAGCGATGACTCTGTGACGAGAGAAAAGTCCATGACTGGCCCACATTTGTGAAGGCACTTTTTATCAATAGACGACTACTACAGCATCCTAGAGTACTTCTTCTAGCTAGTACTACTAGTAATAATACACTAATACTCGAGTACTAGCTAGTAGTTAGATATAGAGGGCAGACGAGTAACCAATTCCAACAAACTTTTGCAACCAAAGTGAGAAACGCAAAGGACGAAACAGTTGAATTCATTAACAATAAAGCTGAGCCCGGAAGGATGGCGGAAATAATGTCGGCAGTAGCTAGCGCAACCAACCTTACTAATGCAAAAGAGGAGGAGGACTTGTCGGACATTGAGTTTGAGAACCCAGTGGAATCTCCGTTTGCCGGGCAAGAAGATTCCGCCAAAGACCACAGCGAGACACAAACCGCAGACGTTTCGGAATCAACCCCTGAGGAAAATCACCCAGATCCATCCGATGACCCTGAAAGTACGGATGGTACGTTTGATAAGACTCCAGAGGTAAGAACAAAGTCGCAGCCGAGAATTTCGGTCAAACCTAGATCAGTTCTCCCAGTCGAAGATCGTACGAGTACGGAAACGGTTCCCGTAAAGAAAGTAGCTGAACCTGCGATCGTTGGTCCAGCTGTCACACTTGCAAACAATACGGAAAAGGTTGAAACTGGAGAACAGAAAGAAGAACTTAAACCAAGCACACCTTCCACAGCGACCACAGAATTGGCAATTCCAGCACCTGAATATGATTTCTTTAGCAAAGTCATTCATTCAGTGGTAGGCATGACACGAGCCAATGCCTATGATCTTTGTATTTCTCACGTGACGAAAGTTTGGTACAAGGTAATGTTGGAAGAATTGGAGCCAGGGGCTGTTGTTTTGGATGTCGGAATCGGTACAGCTAGTAAGTTTCTACAGAACTTGCTTTTGTTCTTGCTTCCTTGTTGTTATTCGCATGTATTTGATTTACAAATGGCTCTCATCTCACAAACTCGTTCTCCTTATTGAAGCTCCACTAATACAGAACAAAGATCTTTTAATTGAAAAGAATATTCGAGTGATCGGGATTGACAATGACGTCGATTACATTGAATCATCCAAACTTCATATTTCCAAAGCGAAACTCGATCATCGCATTCGAGTCTATCATCATAATATTTACAAAATGGATGAATTAAAAGGAAAACTTCTGTTGCCTCGCGGAGATGAGGATTTCACCCATGCTCTAACGGAAGAAGTCCTCTTTGATGCCATTTTCTTTTCTGGAACGCTACCAGTATTGCATGACAAAGTTGGAGCTATCAATGGTTTGGCTAGTTGGCGAAAACCCAAATGCAAAATCATGGTTTGTCAGGCGGCGCAATACGAATCTCTGCTCACTCCTTTGGCCCGAGTGTTCAAGCCCATGCTGTACTATTTGACGAGTGTCGATCACGGAGAGCTTATAACAGAGGAAGAGGCAGTTCATCTTTTTGAATTGACAATTCGCAGGGAATGCAAGCTCGACGTCACACATCACGAATCACTGGAAAGCTACAACAACCCACTCGAAGCAGCATACTTTACCATTTTAGAGCCAATGTCGGAAAGGGATAGGAAAGCTCACGAGGTAGCGGATCGCATCAAGTAAAAAGAAATCAAGTGAAAAGGGAAGAGGTGGCAAATAGACTTTACATAGAATCGACGTTACATAACAATATAAGGATCTGTACTGTACTAGATAGTCGCCCTGTTGTTGTTGTCGTTTTCGTTTTCTAATTAGCACTGGACAACACCCACACCCTGATAAGCATCGAATATAGAATGAGCGCACACATTATAATAGCTACGTTTACACCCTCCTTGTCTTGTGTCCTATTCCCGTGTCACAGCCAGACACGTTTGCCGTGCTAACAAGATGCTCAAAGTTTTTATAACGATCACCTATATTTTTTCAGCCATGTTCGTTGACCACACCATGTGCACAAATAAAAATCTGCGTGAACAGTACAATATTGTGGGCGTCACTTGAAGCAAGGATGCCAACGTATTATTATTAGTGTCAAGCACGTTGACCCTACCAACAAAACGAGTTGAGCTCATTCATGAAGAGAGTTTTGTCCCGGGACTCACGACACCTCAGTAAAAGCGAAAAAAATCTTCATCCCCCAGCCAAAGCAACAGTACACCATGCACAAAACTTCGAAACATAAAACATACCAGTGGTACCCTCGTGTGTTTGGCGAAACGCTGCCGCACAAGCTGAACGATGCACAGAGCAAACCGTTTGTTTTTGGTGCCAGTCCTGGTGGTAGTAGCCGTCTTCATCCAAAACGTCGTAGCGTTCCTACCAGTTCCCTCCAGAACTCAGCACATTATTTTATCCAATAACCTAGGGTCTGGTGTCTCAACATCCAGAGCATTTATCCGCCAAAACCCGTCAGCTGTACGGCAACGATTTGCTGGTACGGTTGAAAATAACGCAAGCAGTAATGAAGGTACTGGTAGTATCGATAATATCAACCATGATGTCGAATCGATTAGGAAGCTGCCGTTCCAACCTTCCACACCAGCTTCCCACTACGACACCATTATTGCAGGAGGAGGCCCAGCCGGTTTGCTTGCAGCCATAGCGCTCGCACAAAAGTTTGGACCCAATCATAAAATTGCGGTCTGTGAGAGACGAACTGAAATTCCTCCGTCACCATCCGACGCGGAAGTTTGGAATGATGTTGCCCGGTTCTACTTGTTGGGGATTGGATATCGAGGTCAGACTGCTCTTCAGAAATTTGGTGTCATGGAGGATTTCAAAAAAGCAAGTGTCGAAGTCAAGGGACGTCGGGATTGGCAGCCCGGACAGACCAACATCGAAGACGGAAAAATCACTCCGAGCAACAAGGATCCTCCCAGTCGGGTCTTGGCCAGAGATAAGTTGGTCGGTCTTCTGCATGAGCACCTGGTGAAAAACTACATAGAGACTGCTTACCAAATTGATCTGTTGTACGGATATGAAGTAGAACCGGTGGATTTTGGCTCTGCTGAAAGTGATCCTGTCGTTGTTCGTATTTCCAAATGCCAAGATATCATCATTGACAATGCAGAATCGCAGGACTCGAAGGAACTCTGTGATGCGGAGAACTCAGTGATCGCCACAACTTGCTTTTTAATAGGATGCGACGGAGCAGCTCGCACGGTTGCCAATGTCATGGAACAAATCGATACAGAACGATACCAAAGAATGAATCCTCTGCGTCGGGCTCTGTCTGGACAAAAGCCTTTTCGGGTTACCAAATTCGAAGACGACAATCCACGCGTGTACAAATCAGTCCCCATCCTCCTCCCACCAGATTGGCCACAAGGTTTGAACTATTCGGCGCGCTCCCGTAATTCACGCATCACCCTGGAAGCTCTTCCTTCTGACGATAAAGGATATCTCTGTGCCTTGCTACTGATGAAACCTGACGATGAACTGGCGCAACCCGATGTAGACCCTGCGAAACTCCGTGCCTTTTTCGATGAAGAATTCCCACAGTTTGGGGCTTTGATCGATGATGACGAAATGGCAAAAGTAGCACAGAAACCAGCGTCTAGGTTGCCTGTCTTTCGCTTTGCAGGACCTCGTCTCAACATGAATAGCAGGACAATTGTACTGGGAGATGCAGCACATACTGTTAAACCGTACTACGGCCTTGGGGCCAACACGGCGTTGGAAGATGTACAGGTCTTGGTAGAAGTGCTCGATGAGGTCACTACAAACAGTAGATCAGCCGAGAATGTCAAGGATATAGTGCCCCGCGCCGTGCAAGAATTCTCCAATCGCCGATCGGCAGATTCAGCTGCGCTGGTGACAATTTCTCGAAATATGGACCGCCCCGGCAAGCTATTCTTTTTGAATTTTTTGTTACCTCTCATTCTGGATGGAATGTTTCACAAGATGGCTCCTCGCATTGTAAGTAAACTTTGTGCTCGCCGAGATGTCAGCGTTCCTATTATTTCTTAATCTCATACGTACGTCTCTGTGCCACTCACATGCGTGTGTTTAAAACTTCTGTAAAGTTCGGTCCGAATATGTTTGGCATGTTCCAGAAAAAGGGCATCGGATTTAAGCAAATCCAGAGAAAAAAGCGATTGGATCGAGTATTGCAATTGGCGTGTGTTGGCACTTTCCTTACCAGAGTTGGAATGTTCGTGAAAGCATTGATTCTAGTCGTGGCAAAAGCTAGTGGCAAAAGTCCTGCTGTTGTATCATTGGGGGCGTTACTGGGAGGAATCCTCTGGGCAGCCGCAAGGAAAGCGGTATCTGGAAAGAAGGTAGACGCTGTTACAGCCTAAAACAAAACATTTACCGGAAATGATGGCTGGCATCAAAGGTTCTCCACAGTTTCAGTTAGTTCTAGCAAGTACGGAGTGAAGCGAATAAATAACAATATGATTTTTGAGCTTCTATTGCATATTTTAAGGAATGGCCTATAGCAGGCCATGCAACATGCAGCTTTTCACGTTATTGGACTGCAATGCTTTGTTGGGTTTGTTGGGTTTGTCGAGGTGATGTGGCATAGGGTTGTTTTGACGGAACAGGTGGTTGTTCTTGTTGACAAGACGTTTCCGAGGAGCAAGAGTCAGACTCGTTGCTAATACTACTAGCTTGAATTCGTCGCGAGGCTTCTCGTCCTTTATAAATTCCTGATGCGCTTACTTGTTCGACATGCATAGACAAATGAGTTCGGTAAAACTTGGCTGCTTTGGTGTGATATCGTCTGTTCCGCATGGAGCTGATAGCACTGCTTCCCATGTGATGACGTTCAAAGAATTGTTGTAGCTGTTCATTACCACCCTCTAGCATTGCGAGTATTTGTGCGTGAGACCAAGTATCCATATCCAAACTGCGGACAAAGCTGGTCTGGACTCCGTAACTTCGATGCTTGCCACTGCATTGCAAGCACATGAGAGCTCCGTAGCTTACTGATGCCCACTGAGGATGCAAGGCTCCACAATCCACGCAAGTGGTATTTCCGGGCAACGAATACAACAATGACCTGGCTGCGGCAGGAAATTCGACGCCATCATGGAGAGGAAGACATCGAATCGATTCCAGTTCCGATGCTGTTTGAGAAAGGACGTTTGTAGTGGGCATGCTTTTCTTAATGTAAGAAATTGAAGTCATATGTAGGGATCACAATGGATAATGAAATACAGATACACAAGCAAAGACAGAGTGTACACAGAGAGACTTCAGATGTGTTTGAATGTCAACGCAAACTTCTGATTGTGCGCAACGTTTATGTGATGCAGAAATTATTTATTTTGTAATAGTAGTGATGAGATGTTGTCGTGGCAAAATAAATAAATGAGACCTTCAGTTTCCGCCGTCAAAGGAGGGAGTTCGTTTTCATGAACCCCCGGTGACACGACTACTCTAATCCGTCCACGACCGTTACGAGTGAAGTCGGACGTTGGCCTTCCGCTTTCATCCTTTAGCAGTCTACTTTTCAGGATATGGGTGAATAATCGGAGTATGACAGCAACTGTAGGCTCAGGAGACAAAAATGCCGATGGTGCGTAACGATGAGGAAGTACTCTAGCTACTACTCTAGTATTAGTACTCTAGTAGCTAGCTAGTAGAGTGCTTACAACGTACTAACACCTGCATTAGACCTACTTATTCATTTATTGGTGATTACAGAAAAGTTACTCGTCCATATTTGCATGGTTACTCGTCTATTTGCATGGTTCTTAATTATAAGAACGAGTCTGCTCTAGTAGTAGTTCTTGTCCATACCGGGCAACTAAAAAATGAGGTGCATTAGAGTGCACCAGCCATGACACAGCTACTGAATACTGTAGCTTGCATTGCGATTGTAAAGAGTAGCAGTCGTAGAAGTCCCCAAACAAAAAATGCCTTTCCTTGAGATATTCATGCACAGAGTAACCATTGCAGGTAATTCCAGTTGACAATACGAGAATCTTTACTCTAGTAGCAATTACCCCGAAGTTTGTTAATAGAGGGAAATTAGTTAGTTGGTGTCACGCACCGTGATACCGCCGTTTTATTTAGAACCAAAATGATTTATGGTAGAAAAGAAGCAGGTATCAGGGGGAAATCGAGGTACTGTATCGTTCTCAGCTGTCTGAACTCTTGCTGCGTGGTTACAAAAATCAAAAATTGAGCATTGTTGAAGAGTCAAAAAAAGGATCCTCTCGAAGCCCGAATTGATGATATTTTTGAGTATCAGTAGCTATATTGCAATGTTACAAGACGTTTTCCTGATCTGCAGATCATTTAGCCTAATACGGCACAGGAGGAAAGTAAATTGTGGTAGGTAGAACGGCAGCCACTAGGCACTCGTGATTCTTCTCTACGTCTTGATTATATTTTGGTTCATGACAGCGTGAGACTTTTAGAGGCGTTCCGAGAGAGGCAACAGGCTAGGTGCACCCCTGCTTCAAGATACAAATGACGGAATCGGAAGATCTGAATTCTGAATCCACTCAACGCTCGTTCATCACATTTCCTCTCTTGCACGTTGTATGGCAAGCTCCCATATCCAGGACGACCTCAATTCGGCAAACCGAACTGTCACCACCACCACCATCCTCTGATGGTGGTGCGGAGACTTGAACACCAACAGTAGCCAATGTTTGTTCCTTTTCACTCCACTTGAGTGTCTTGAACAAGAAGGGCTTGACCATCATGAGCTTCCATTTGCCATCGGGTGTTGTCTCAATGGTGTGAACACGACGATAGAGATCCTCGATGGTAGTGGAATCTGGATCAACATCATCCCTGTGAGGATTTATATATTACACATTTTCTGACCCCATTGCGGGGTGCTCTTTTGGCTCAGAGGCATGATCTTCAGATGGTAGCTGAAGTGGTTGAGCGGTGAAGCATCAGGCTCATAACCTGGTTGCCGTAGGATCGACTCCTTCAGGAATGCATTAGCATCATCCCGTAAAGAGCAATTGCTGGTGTTGAACACGCAAACACTGAGCCAAAGCAAGACATTATTACACTTCCTGCACTAGCGCACCTGCTACTCCAGTTGTGGCGGGGTGTGTGAGGATTTATATATTACACATTTTCTGACCCCATTGGGGGGTGCTCTTTTGGCTCAGAGGCATTATCTTCAGACATCCCAAAGTATTTTTTTGCCGTGCAAGGTTTTGATCTCTACCATTGAATTAGTAGAGCATGCTGCTTTCATTTTGGGAAGCAACAGGTTGTAGCGGGTGGGTTTTCCATACAACTATTGGCTGTGCCTAATCGTTTGTGTGTTGTTCTAGGTTAGTCTCATCATCTCTTCATACAAAAGAATACAATGATATTTAATATTTCAATATCGTGATGTATTACGTGCGCGAGTAACTCGTAAGAGCTCTAACGCAATGCGAGTAATGCGATCTAACCATAGCCTTGGCCCTATTGATCCAATGTGATATTATCGTATCTTTCTTTTTGTCACACTCCTATCATGACTACTAGCTAGTAGTAGAGAAGTAGTAGTCTTCTACTACTACTAGTACTACTACTACTACTACTACTAGTGCTAGAGTATTCTATTGCATCACTGCATCCATCTCTCTCGTAATGAATGCTACTGTAGATGGAATTAACTTTTCAAGACAAGACCAGCTGGCCGCTTCAAATTATTAAGTTTTTATTATTATTGCATGCAGCTATATCAAGCTATTTTTTGGGGATCTGCCTTCTTGCGCCAGTACCACCAAGCAGGACATGCATTCTCTCTTCCTCGTGCACTTCGTGGACGGGGAGGACTGCATTGGATTGCTTCGACATGCATAATGGCCGGCGACGACAGGACCGATTTCGGTGCAAATACAGATACCGACAACAACTTTGAGAACACCGTAATGAACGAAACAATCCATCAAGCCCGATCTGAATTCGAACAAAAGCTGCAGTACAATCTAGATCGGTTTACCAAAATTTTGCTAGACGAAGAAGAATCCAAAAATCAACTGGAAACTCCCGGCAAGCCGAACCCCCTGCTGTCGTGGCTCAAAGTGCAGTACGGTAACAAGAAAATAGATCGACTCATGGCAGAAAACATGCAAGCCATATCACCAAACGATCAACGCGCCTATTTGCAAGACTTTTTAAATTGGTTCCGAGCAGAGTTTCCCTACTACCACGATCAATGTGATCACTGCCAAAATGAAGGCTGTAGCTTTCAAGGCAATGAACCTCCTAATGAAGAGGAACAAAGCTATTCGAAATATATTGATGCAACAGAGGTATATATGTGCAACGTATGTCACAAGACAACTCGATTTCCTCGCTACCTAGCGGCCGCGGAAACGTTACGTCGACGCAAGGGACGGTGTAGTGAATATTCCATCTTGCTCTATCGTATCCTGCGAATTCTCGGGCACAAATCACGTTGGATTGTTGATTGGGCCAATCACGTGTGGGTGGAAGTGTGGATGGAAGGTCGATGGGTTCACTTGGACCCTTGCGAGGCATCCATCGATGAACCTCTGTTATACCAAAGGTGGGGCAAGACGCAGACTTTTATTATTGCATTTGAGGCCCCGCTGAAATTGAGAGATCACAGAAAAGCAACTTCAGTCAGCCATCGTGTATAACTGATGTAACACATCTGTATACCTCGGAAAAGCAGGAAGCTATTCAAGCCAGGCGGTCGGAGGATGGGATCACCAAAGATGATCTAGCTGCGTCGTTGAAACGAGCCAACAACCACTTGCAATCGACTTCCTTGGTGGACTGCATTGCGCATGAGCACATAGAAGACTCCTAGAGGATCCTGCAGTACAGGTGAAACGAAAATATTGCAATTGACAATTCTTAATGCATCAAGCCTTCTCACACGGTAGAAGTTCACCTGAGCGGATTCGACGACCGAGATTTCAAACTTCTGGAACTTCTCAACCGCAGAAAAGTTCCCGATAGCCAATGCATCATGTCACGGGCCTTGCTGTTTCGGCGACGACAAGGCGGAGTACTATTGCAAGATGAATCGGAATCGCTCGATAGTACTTGCGCCGCTTCTTGGGCATCGACTTTTCCAATGCGGCGAGCCTTTTTGCGATCTCCAAGGGTACTCCATCGAGACACGATAAAGAGCTCGTATTCATCCAAGTATCCTAATTCAGCTTGCTCGTTGTGCGCCTCCAAGACTGCTTGAATATTGGCATGGATGTGTTTTCGTCGCTCTGTTTTGTGCAAAACGTGTTCCAACCCTCGCATGCAACGCTCATCAGTGTCGACAGGGTCATCATCACACTTTGATTCGGCGTCCTGTTTGGCAGCAATGTCGGCATCTTTCTGTTCCTTCAACTCATCCGCAGAGTAATAAAGATCGTTCCGTAACTCACGAGGCACAGGGTCCAAGAAACACTCCTGGATTTCACCGAAGCAGACTTTCTTTGTAACCGTACCTTCGTCTCCCTTGTGTTAGGATAAGCGGGGTTGCAGTCAGCAGTTGGGATTAGCCGTGTTTGCGGGCACATGATATTGTCGTGGTGATGCGCTTTGTCGTGGTGGTGTGGTATCTCTGATAAAATAATAAGACCAATCGACTCAAAGCACGAGGCATTACCTGTATGATTTTTTCATGCGTTCATAGAAGTTGGTCCTACTAGTAGTGGTGCACCTGTGGGCATGCAGCAGTATCTACTAATCTAGTCCCACGCCAAAAAACTGCATGCAGCTCGGAGCCTCTAAGTATGATCGTGTCTGAATACTCAATTATTTTAGAACTTTTGGTCTCAATAGGTAGTAGAGTACCTGTTAGTCAACACTAGTACCGTCAGAGCCGGCTACATAAATTAATTATTACTCTAGACTACTTGCTGCCAATATTGTTTCCTCAAGCATCTATTCACCTGGACACCTAATTAATTAGTCAGCCACCTGTCATCACCGAGTCTACAACTTGCAAGCTAGGTCTAATGTATGCCCATTTTACAACGAGCTACTACCACGTATAGTCTAGAAGGTGTCTATTTTAACACCAGATGAATATAAACAGTTACTCGTCCTACTATTTGTAGAAAGAGGAGCTTTTTATTTAGCTCGATACTGTCATTATTATTCTTTCCGTTATTGGTGTAGTACAGTAGTATACAGGGTGGGAAAACATCCAGCAACTTCTGCTTTTGACATTGATAAACCAAACCAGTTTCGAGGACATACTTTTGCTTGGGAGACAAGGACAAGGATTGTGCGATGGCAGCCAACTCAGGATGGCATTTTCGTTGCAGGTGCATGGACTCATCTAGTCTCGTAGGCCGAGGCCGCCAGTTGTATTCTACTAAAGTACGACGCATTATTTATTTTATCCAGGACTGCACACAGCCCGGACGGGGAAGCGAGAGAGCCAGGTTCCAAAGCAACACACATCCTACCATATAATCACTAGTACACAAGAATACTACTAGTAATGTGCCCGAACCTGCTCGATTTTTTAGTACCAAACAACAGTAGACTTGTACAACTTTAAATAAATGCTGAAGAAAACTACTATTATCGGATTATTATTATGATTATTATTATCACATTGTGCAAGTCCAGTCCTACCTGGTAGCAGCGCAAGCACGATTGAACCCAACCAAAGTAGCAAGTATGCCTCCTTTTATCGTCAGTTTTAATTCCTTTAAAAGAGCATAAATGCCAGGCGCTCTACGGTTACGGGCGAACCAACAATTTGTTTTTTAAAAATTATTGAATACAATCGAGGCAAAGAAGTTTCGTAACATCAAAATACCTTCATTAATAATACACATACGACCTACTGGACGACTACCTTGGCAATCCATGGCCAGTTGGTTTTAATAATCCTTAATAAGCAACAGAGTACCAGGTAGTACACACTACTCTTCACAAAAATCTCACATCTATTTGAAATCGAACATCGCACACTTTTAAAAAAAAGTTGAGTTACAGACAGCAATAAGAATCCAATGAGGGACTGCGACGAGGAGTCATCTGCTTTTCTGGCATCCATGCGGAGAATCGGACCATCACACCAGGCGTGTCCAGAACCTCCCCTACCTTCCACTGGGGATCATTACGCACCTCCGTCAAAGGAGGAAGAGAAAACCGAAGAAGAGGACGACGATACTTCCCGGCAGGAGCAAGAAGATCTATCGACTACGTACTGCGACACAGATGGAGATGGTTCTACCACTTCGGTATCTCCTTTCGATAGTTCCCCGAACAAGAAGCTATTACCGACTCCTCCTCCTCCTCCTCCTTTGATCCAACAGAACTCTTCCATGATGACAGCTCTTACAACAAAATGCAAGCAAGAGCTTCCTCTTTATGATTCAGATGGAACCACGAGTCCTGTTGAGGAAGCCAATCAGGTGAATCCAAAGTTAATGGAATCAAGAATATCCGATTGTGACGAAGAGAAAAATGATCCAGAATGTTATCAGAAAAAGATTATTAAACGGCAGCAGGAACGCAAGTTGGGCTGTGCCATGTTCCTGATGGGCTTAATAGGAGTTGTCGTTGCAGCTGTGCTATTGCTATTAGAACTGCAAAAGGAACCCACTTCCACAGACATTGCACCGACCGAAGAAGAACCACAATCGGCATCGACTTCTGAATTGCTAGAGCTGCTCGACTTACCAACATCGACACTGAACAAACTTCGGTGGGATGCAGAATCGGATGCAGAATCTCCTCAGGGAAGAGCCTTTGCCTGGTTGCGCCAGGATCCACGGTGGATGACAGCATACGATCAATGGAGGGCACGACAAAGGTACGGATTGAGTGTACTGTACTATGCTACCAATGGAGCGGAGTGGAAATGGAATGAGGAGGAGGAGGCACGCGATTCTTCCTGGTTAAGTTACGAGGAACACGAGTGTTTTTGGTTGCCAAACAAGCCTTCGCTTGCTTGCGATTCTGCGGGACATTTGACTTCCTTAGGTTTGAATAATTTTGGGCTGAAAGGATCTCTACCGGAAGAAGTATGGACATTGCTCGCACCTGAAACTCTTTCCAACGTTGATTTGGGCAGAAATAATATTAGAGGGACACTGGAGACATCTATTGGGCTGCTATCTAGACTGACGAATCTGGATCTTGCTCTCAATCGATTGACAGCGAACTTGCCAAGTGAAATTTCCAAGTGTCAATCGTTGCAGGCTTTGACGCTGAATGACAATAAGGACTTGGAAGGTCCTATCCCTACAGAAATAGGTCAGATGGAAAAGCTCCGAGAACTTTGGTTGATGAATGCGGGCGTATCAGGACTCATTCCGACTGAAATCGGCATGTTGACCGACTTGCAGGTATTAGATCTTAGCGGTAACAAGCTCACTGGTACAATCCCACCTACCATGTTCTCCTCCCGATTTGCGAGACTTGATGATGCTGGCTCTCTACACACATCGCGGACTTCCACCTCCGTCACTCCCAATGACGTAGGAGCCGGCCTGCGAGATCTCCGACTAGCTCGTAACAAATTGTCGGGGTCCATTCCTACTGAAATTGTTCGCCTCGAAGCGTCCTTGACCAGCCTGGATCTATCCGAGAATGATTTTCGAGACGTTGCGCTCTCTACAAAGCTAGGTTCCCTTAGACAATTGACAAGTCTTCGATTGCAAAGAAACCAATGGATTGGTGGCATTCCATCAGAGTTGGGTCTTTTGTCGGACAGCCTTGTATCGTTGGAATTGAGCGAGAGTCTATTGACAGGCTCGGTGCCGTCTGAACTTTTGCACCTAACAAAACTACAGAAGTTGTACTTGCATTCCAACCCGGAATTACAAGGACAAATTGTGGGTGACAAGGACATTTTAAGCAATCTTACCGAATACGCTCCTTTGTTTCCCGTGGGAATTCTCAGCAACTTGAGGGAGTTCACCATTGAGGAAACGCCTTTCTCGGGTTCCTTGCCCTCACAACTGTGTGATATTGACATTCTTACTTTTACTTGCCGCCTTGAGGGGCTGTGTGGCTGTGACTGCGCATGCGACAAACCTACAGCGAAGCCCATCTCCATACCAACCACCAATCAAGATGCTATTCGCGAAGGCATTCTCGAATTGATCCCGAGCTATACCCGCGCAGCCATTGAATCTAACCCTGAGGGACCACAGGGCCACGCTTTGGAATGGCTGCATGCGGACCCAAACATTTTAAGCTATTCTAATTTCAAGCGGCGCCAGAGGTTCGCCATGGCAACTTTGTACTACTCTCTGTACGGATCCAAGGCTATGTCTCACGAGGATTACTGGCTGCTGTATGACCGACATGAATGCTACTGGGTCACAGAACAGATGAGCTCTATCGACTGTGAATTACTACGCAAAGGAGGTTTCTTTGAATCTACAATTGTTGGTTTGAATCTGGCCGTCGATGGCGGTATTGATGGAAACCTACCACCAGAAGTGGCCATGTTGGAGTCTCTTGTGTCTCTTCGCGTCAACAATGCAGGTCTCACGGGTTCGCTGCCGACGGAAATCGGTTTGCTTACAAGTCTGCAGCAATTTGAAGTCAGCAGAAACGAGCTCCGGGGTGCACTCCCTTCGCAACTGACTACACTGACAAATTTAAATGTTTTGGATTTGTCATGGAATCAGTTTTCGGGAACACTTTCCCACCTTTTAGGTGAGCTGACTCTGCTGCACACCTTGCGACTGAACGAAAACTCGTTCCGCGGCAGTATTCCTACGGAGCTAGGCGTGTTGACAGAGATAGAGGAATTGTTGCTGCACGATAATGATATGCTCTCAGGGCGGCTTCCAGCACAACTTGCCAATCTACCCAATCTTGACGTTTTGACGGTTAATAGAACCTTCTTGGCTGGTCGCGTCCCTCTAGGTCTCTGTTCACTTGAGCATTTTAATTTCTCTTGCTCAGTTTGGCTTTGCGGTTGTGATAGTTGCGAATGTAGCTAACAATAAATGCAGAAAGTCTGCAATAGGGATTCCGGGAGATCAGTATTTTGGTGAATGCGGTACCACGAAGGAAGGCAGTGTAAACCGCTCTCATTCGGCTTTTCAAGGCACTGTGTTGGGCAAAAAATTCATAAACGTTCATAATTTAATTTTTACATTATTATTTGTCTTGGACGCAAATCTCATGATTCTCTTTTATGCCAGTAGCGAGTACTTGTACAGAACATTAAAGGATGGATTAAAAAAACCGCTAGCATTTTATTAGGCGTGTGGTGGAATCTGAAGTTTCGAAGACAACTGTGCCATTTCATCTAGGTTCATACCACCGCCTACAGCTGGTTGATACGTTTGTTGTTGATGTTGCTGTTCCGGGTGCTGTCTAACATTAGGTGTAGTGGCAGAGGGGGCAGTAATTTTTGACCTAACTCGATCGCCACCTCGAAAGTTGGCCAGCGCTGTTCGTTTCACGAGACGCAGGGATCGGTTCAAAAGATTGTTAGACAGCGATGGTGCTAGATGACGGTGATGATACGGTAGGCGAGTTTTTGTATAGACTTCGCTCTCACTTTTCATGGCCAGCACTCTCGACAATGACGATGACTTAGTCTCTATTGAAAACTCGTTTTCGTGAGCATCCTTCAATCCAAATTGCAACGCCTTTTTGCGATCTTCCGCGGTTCGAGCTCGACAAATCTTGCGCAATTTGTTGGCACGATCATCAAATTGGTCCAAAGAAGGCAACTGTTTCCGAAGCTCCTTTTGAATCTCCAGAATTTCTTTGATGTAATTTTCTCGATGTTCATCGACATCTTCGGCGGCATTCATTTGGTATTGTTCCAACCCTCGCAAACAGGTGTGCTTGGCCATTTTTTTGCCCTCGTGGTAATTACCCAGTATAGTAATGCGAATTTCGTGTTCTAAAAGCATTTTGAGATCTGGTTTACTGTACCATTTACCGGAGAGCTTGCGTGGGTCCGATTATGTATAAATTGTCACTTGTGGCGTCGCTCCGAACGCTACTCGCTTGATTAGATTATCACGGTGGACATCGAAAATTTTCATCTTTGTCATCATTGCTCCCAAGGATTCGTCGGCCTCACCGGGATCCTCACGATCGGCGGCAGTAACATTTTTCTTCGTGGCTTCAGCTAGTAGTAGTGGTGGTGGTGAAGGAGATGGCTGTGCGGAACTATTCTTTTTCATAGGATCCTCGTACGTGGCCATTGAATGTGTGTTGAGTATCCTTCCTTTTCTTCCACTTTTGGCAGAAGTACGCTCTTTTTGTACAGTTTTTCCTTCCTTTCTTGTGGATACTGATAACAATGATGAAGGTTTCATTTTCTTGTCGAATTTGGGATTTGGTTTGTGTCCAGTTGTTCTTTCCTTTCTTGTAGATTTTGATAACAATGAGGGAGGTTCCATTGCTGTCTTTTCAATGTTGGGATTTGATTTGTTTTCAGTTGTTCTTTCCTTTCTTGTGGATGATGATAATGATGAAGGTTCCATTGCTGCCTTTTCACCTTCAGGATTTGATTTGTGTACAGTTGTTCTTTCCTTTCTTGTAGATTTTGATAATAATGAAGAAGGTTCCATTGCTGTCTTTTCAACTTCAGGATTTGAATTGTGTACAGTTGTTCTTTCTTGAATTGTAGATCTTGATAATGCTGACGGTTCCTTTGTCTTTTCAATTTTGAGATTCGATTTGTGTACATTATTTGTTCTTTCCTTTCTTTTAGATTTAGATTTTGGTGACAATGGTTCCACTATTGTTGCTTTTTCTGTTTCAGGATTTGAATTGTGTACAGTTGTTCTTTCCTCTCTTGTAGATTTTGATAACAGTGAGGGTTCCTTTGACCTTTCAACTTCAAGATTTGATTTGTGTACAGTTGTTCTTTCCTTTCTTGTAGATTTTGATAATGAGGAGGAAGGTTCCTTTGTTGCCTTTTCTGTTTGAGGATTCAATTTGTGCACAGTTGTTCTTTCCTTTCTTGTGGATAATGATAGTGATAGTGATGATAAAGATTCCTTTGTTGATTTTTTTGATTCAGGATTGGATTTAGATTTTCGAGGAACCGATTGGGATCGGGTTTTGTTGTTGACCGGTTTTGATACAGCAGAGGATGAAGGAGCAGCTAGTACTGCTGTCGTTGTAGTGGTGGATGATGAGGGTTGTTGTGGAACCCATGGGATGATTGCTTCACTTTGGGGTCGTGGTCGTCGTCGTTTGCTCTGACTTTTACTTCTAGTAGGAGAAGTTGATGAAATAATCGTAGAGGTACGTTCGTTTCTCTGGCTTTTGCTTTTTCGTTGTTGCTGCGGCTTTGTTGTGGTGGCTTCCAAAGGCGATGGCGATGGCGATGGCGATGGCGATGACGATGACGATGACGACGATGACGGAGAAGGCGAGTCAGTCTGGGAGATGGGTGGGGTGGACGAAGTTTTAGGAAAAGAAAACAGAGCCTTCAACGTGTCCATGGATTGTTCCTTCGGCTCTTTCTTGGGTAAGGTAGAGTTGGGAGAGGGAGGTGGCTCGGGAGGGGAGAGTAGAGCCTGTAGTCTCTCGTCTTGCTCCTTTGTCGTCTTCTTGATCTGGTTGGTGCTAGAGGCTGCCGTGGTTGATGCATTCCGTCTGCTGCTACCATTCAATGTATTTTTTACCGACAGTCGTGATCGCTTTGGCCTAGTCGTCGTCGCGCGAGAGGGCGAATTCATTATATTGCTCGATTATGATGTGAAGGCCGATACGAATACTGCTGACTTTGTGCACTGCCAGTTTGTTGCTGGCGTTGATTGTTGAAGGGATGGATGGTCTGTTGCCGGTTGTAGGTTTTGCCGGTTGGTGTTGTTATTACGTCTAGTACCAGCTACTGGTACAGTTGCTATTGTACAACCTAGTAGAGAAAATAAATATTTTAATATTCTAGCGATGAGCTTAGTAGAGAGAGCTGCTACTGTACCTGGTACCGGTACTAGCTACTACAGTAGCTGCCAGTACTACTATTATTAGTGTCATGTGTTGTTCTTGTTGGTCCGTTGGTTCTTTGATGCGTGGCAGAGTTCTACAGTACTGGTACTACCAGGCAGGTAGTACCAGGTACTAGAGGTATTTTTACCTACCAGTACGGAGTGGCACCAGGGTACCAGGTAACTAAGACTGTCTTCTGAGCAAGACAACATACTTATTACGTACTTACTCCGAGCACAGTTGCTATTGTAATGGTACCACTGGTATCAGGTACAGTGAGGTCCCAGCCATTTACTCCGATTTAATGCAATGCCATTTGACAGGTGCGAGAAGAATGTTAAAATATTTTGAGTGTACTACCAGGTACGGTACTACTCGAGTGCTCTACTAGACTACTAGTCTAGTGTAGAGGCTGGCTGAACCAGTAGTCTACCTGGTACTCCTGTAATCGAGCACTAGTAGTAGAAGTAGTAGTAGTAGAATACTAGTAGTACCAGTAGGTGCTACCAAATACTGGCACTGAGAGAACCGAAATAAATCCTCTTTTTGCGATTACAAGACACTTTGCACGACTGCCTTCTTTTGGTCACCAACTTTCCAGCTTTTGTGTTCTCTTTTCTCGAATTGCGAGTGAAATAATAATACCAGGTATTATTATAACCCGATCTCGTGGGTCGTGCCGTGGGATGATTCCAAGTACCACTAAGATATCAGGCTATTGCTAAGATTCTTGACACACACAAACACACACACAATGCCCACGACGGGATAAATCGGCCCCGGTAACACCAGTCGCTTGACTGAAGGCTGATCAGGTTGTTGTCCTCGTTCAACAATATGCAAGGTCGAAGTCGCTCCTGGTCGAAAGGAGAGACACTGAGCTGGACCTTGTTGACCCAGAAAAAAAGGAGTCAAGTCACCGTGAGCAGGACACGTCACCCAAATGGCACACGATAAGGTACAGCAAAAGTCGTGAGGTGGAAAACCGGTATCCTCTAGAATCACTCGTTCCGTATCGCTCAACACAATTCCCGTTCGATGATTGAGCTCTAGCAGTCTTACTTCTGTATCTCCTGTCAAGACGTGTTGTTGTACTCCCGCAACGACCAAGCGCGGTGCTGCGTTTGGATCCCGAAAGGGTGCACGGCGAACATGTGCCACGACAGCATGTCCAAAACCAAGTAATTTGTCGATTTGGGCACTTCCAATTGTAGCAGCTGTGATACCATTTCGGAGCCTCGATTCAAACGTTTCCATACCCAGGGTTTCCAGTGTGCTGGCATTTAATTTGTACGGCAATCCAACCTCTGCCAAGGCCAGGACATGATCACCTATTCGGATAGCATTGGTATTGGCCGGGTTCTTGAGACGAATGTCTAATGCGTTGAGACTACCATCGTTCTTGTTGGTACCGAAGGTTCCGCGAATTGTAATAGCATTGGCATTTTCGTCGGCTTGAAAGCTGTTGGTTCGTACAAAGCGCGAGGAAAACATGACTTTTCCATTATCAAATTCCAAACGGAGGACGGCTCCGTCTCCTTCGAGCCAGTGTTCGTACGACTGGCCCCGCCGAGAAAATTTAGCTGGCCCATTTTTGTAAAGAATACCTGATAGATCAAAAGGCACTTTCCCCGTTACTGGTAATGTTTGGGCCAACCTGGTTTCAGCCGGCAGATCCGAGAGAGCTGCTTTCCAGACGGACGGAGACCACGTTGATTTTGTTGCAGGTGAACCAAAATTGTTTGACAAGCCATACGACGAACTAGCAATGCTAATAAAGAAAAAAGATATCCGGTAGGTGTAGTTCATTCTCCTTCAAGTGTTGCTCTATTCTAAGAAGAAAAAGTGATGTTTGTTGGTGACAGTAGTCGTAGTCTATTCAATGAAAAATACCCCCTAAAAAAACAGAATTATGGTGATCGCGCACTTGATCTGAAATCTTATTTCCGTTTTTCTGTTGTGTTGCCTTCATCAACGCCCGCCTTCGCTTCGTCTCCGATCATTCTTTTTCTTCTTTCACAAAAGTATTCACCATGACAGGAACCAAAGACCCTCCGACTATTCACAAGACCAACGGATTGAATACTAGCGATGCCAAGAGCAATAATGGCAATCGCAGCGTCCTTCACGACACCAGCTTCAACTTTGAACATTCGCGGTCCATTGTTCGCGGTGGAAGCGGCGGAACAGCCATGATCACAGGGAAAGAGAACCCATCCTCCACGAAGCAAGCACACACAACGGATAAAAGTGCACCATCATTGATGGTGGGCGAGGCCATTGTTTCTGCCGGTTGTTCGAAAAACGTGCCGGGAAGAGGCCGTGGTCGTGGCCGTACGCTGCCGGCATGGATGACGAAGCAACAGCAAGATGCGTTTATGGACAAAACCGTTGTGACGGAAAAACTTCTTTTGCGTGCAACATCTTCTTCCGATAATACTATGGAAGACTCTAAGCCGGACTCAAGCCAACGAGAAGAAGAAGAACAACAACAACAACAACAAGCCAACAAGCACGGGAAGTCCGAAGAAATGATCGCCACCGACGAAGATTCGGTAGCGCTGGAGCGTCCATCCAAATTGCCACGCGTCGATACAAGATCTGGATTCGCCGATCAGGCAGTCAAAGATTCTTCCACTCGCATTCATCCCGACGATGCTGTTGTTGTCCACAATGATGATTCAATTGTACCAGTATTGTTGAAGGCAGTTTCTGGCCAACTTGCAAGTGGCACAGTAAAACTGAATTTGATTATCAAGCTTTGCGCCGTTTGCCATGTGTGGAAGAAACAGGACGGCTTCACGAAGGGCCGTTGGAAAGTTGCCGGAAAGAAACTTCGCGTTTGTAAGGTTTGCTTGGCCGAGGACGGGGAAACGCTTGCTGCTTCTTTGGTGACAACGACGGTCGAGAACAAAGATGTGGAAGAAAAGCTTCCCGCGAAGGAACTTGCACTCGAGACTATTTTTTCTATGTCACCAACGACAGGGGCTGGGGACTGTCGTACTAATAGTCATTCTACGGTCACCGAAATCAAAACCATTCGCAACAGCGTAGCTGGGACGATCGTTAAAGAAATGGAAGGGCGAACCTCAACTGTACCCCTTCGAAAGAAGAGTATACAGGGGGCTCCGTCTCTTCCTTACGGTTGGAAATGTTTCTTTGATCGCCGTCAAGGTCAGTACTACTACCACAATAGTTTTGATGGGACGACGTCTTGGGATCCTCCTTCTGTGAATGAAGATGTGACTGTAGAGTCCAATCCATATCCTGCTCCATCTGAATGGGCTGGGTACTCGCATCCAGAGTACTATGAGTGCAGCTACCGTCATACGTCGCAGAACAAATGGACCTCGGAGCGCAGTGTACGTGGTTACCCTAAGACGAATTCTTATGGCGTCGGTTACTACTCGTACTAGAAAGTCAACGATTGAGAAAAAAGTACTTTTGTGTGAAGGAAGTGAGGCCAAAGCGAACTTCAATGTTTCAAGTGGTTGTCCGTGGAATTCGTCAACCCGTTGCAACAATGCCCTATTTCCCGACAGAGTAAGGTGAGCCGAAGCGTGGCGAAGAATCGCATCAGACACGGCTCTGAAGAGGATGTCAGCTCTATGAAGTCGGAAGATATTGGAAGGGTCAAATAAAAATAAATAATGATACCATCACTAGCAAATAAAAATCAAGTGTTCAAACACCGTCACGGATTTAGTTGGTTATTATTTATATTTGAGACTTCGACGTGCATGATGCGAGAGTAACTTTGTGAAATGTTTTTAATAATAATTGTTTGCTTTGCTTTGCTTGCTTTCCATCCCTAGGTAAAGGTTGGATCATAGGCAGCTACATCATCGTCTTGATCGTCCTTGGAGGGCGACGTCATGTCGTAATCTTCAAGGCCACCTTCATCATGGTCCATGTTGTATTCTTCTGTATCATCACCAGTATTATTGTTCGTAGGACTTCCACTTCCCGTAGTTTCCATGGTATGATTATAGATAAGTCCTGGGTCTGAAGCAAAGAGTTTGTGGGTTGCACTGCCCGTGGGGTCCATGTGGAACTTGACGTGATCCGATTGTTCCAACAAATCTTCAAAATCAGGTGGTTCCATCAATGCTGCCTTGTGTGTGCTGCTAAAAGCTGGTGTCGAATTGCGTCGGTGCTGCGAATAGGAAAACAGAGAATTGGCAGTTCCATTGTTATTCTTCTTTGTTGGAAACGTGCTGCTACCATCCACGTTCATAAGATTCTCGTCGGCTCGTTTGGACTTGTCGACCACGTGCTTACCACTGAATAACGTTGGCAGTCCTCGATACTTGAACATGACGTATCCCAGTATCCCACAGACGACTGCCAAAATGGGGACCACAATGGCAGCCGGAGAAATGCCGGATCCTTCCGTGATGGTTGTTGGTCGAAAACGTGCTGAAAATGTGGTCCCGTCTAAAAAGTAGGACAGTTCGGTCGGTACCGAATTTCGAACGTACTGACAGTGTTCACCGTCGTAGTTTTGGGGACAGTTGCATCCCGGATGTGCAGCCGTTGGACTTTGCACTTTGGATTTGCACGTTCCCTGGTTGGCGCAAAAGCTGATTTGTGATATTTCTCCCGATTCAGTGCAATATTCCGTAGCTACGTGCTGACAGCTCAGACCAGTGTACACTTTTCCTAACTGTAAGTAGGCATCATGACAATCACAAACGTACTTGTTTTCATGTAACAAGCTTTCTACGCAAGAAGCATCGTTATCACAAGCGTGTCCGTCGGGACACATGTTGATATACGAATCATTGGGACCAGAAACAGCGACCGAAGATGTCGAAGTAGTGCTTGTAGTAGTAGTGGTTGTGGTCGTAGTATTCTTCTTGTTGTTCTTGCTGCTGTTGCCGGACATGATTGACACTGTCTTATTGCAGGGTACTGGAGCTATGCGTGTGTGTGAATATGTTTCTACTGCTAGACTAGTCTAGTCAGCAGGTGGTGAGAAAAGTAGTCTGCCTGTTGGCTAATAATAGTAGACTTCCTCTGCAAATGATTCTAATTTTCATTGCTGTGGACGTGCTGCGAGAGATGGAAAGAGGCGGCCTCTTCTTCAAGACTGGCTTTGATCCCGTAAGTATTCAAAAAATTTGAACAACAATGCTACACTGTTCCTTGTTAAGTCAAGCAAGGCGGCAACTATATTTGAAGAAGTCATGCATAAGTCGCACACTCTTTCTTTATTTGCACGACTGAAGACGACATTAAACTTCAACTTCAAAATCAAAACAGCTCTCGAACGAACGAACGAACAACAACAAAATTGAAAATTCACTGCTTCTATCCTCTGCTATCGTACAGTACAAGTCTTTAATGAAATCCTTTCACAATTAAAAAATGGCTCTACTAGTAAAAGTGCTGAAATTACTTAAATTAATTCCAAAATGAAATCGTAATGCGAACTCTTGGGAGACTCCGACCGATGCATTTTAATGTAAATTTGTTTTTTGCTTCACTTTTTCACACTTCGTTCGTCTCATATATTTATTTCCTCGGCACTTTCATGTCAACTCGTTCTCGGTTCCGATAAATCCCAATACTTTATTTCATTTCATTTCAACTTGACAACATCATCCTTTCTTTCGACAACCGTACCATGGCGATGCAACGTTCCCCAATCAACCTTGATCTCGCTCACCTTTCGCACGCACTCTCCAACGGTTTCCTTTTATTACGGTTCGTCCGTCGCGTCGTCCTCAAGTCAAGTCCGTCAACAACAACGACAAGTTTCTTTATTTCACCCTACACTCAAAGACAGCCTTTGCTGTTGTTACGGTCCGTCCCTCGCGTCGTCCTCAAGTCATATACGTCACAAAAACAAGTTTCCTTGACCCTACATTCCAAGACAGCCTTCGCACGATCCCTCTACCTCTTGTGTCTTGCTTTTGTATTCAACACACAACATACACGGCGTTTCAAGTCTCTCTTTATCTGCTCGAGTTCACCTCCAGCAATACGGATACGAACGTTTATCCAAAACGTCGAGGTTGCTCGCTTCAAGTTCTCAAGGTCCACCACAAAGGACATCATCAACTCTGACACCTTTCCTCGATCCTTGCTCCTTTTTTCGATCCTTGCTCCTTGCTCCTTTTTTCACTCCTTTCCTTGCCCATTCCTCTCCTCAATCTCTTCTTACTCCTTTCCTTGCTCCTAGTCTCGCTCACTCATTCCATTCTTCGCCCACTCCTTTTCTTGTTCATTCCTTTTCTCACTCCCTTTCTCACCCATTCCTTTTCTCACTCCTCACTTGCACGCTCATTTTCTCATTCACTCTCCTCGCCCATTTCTTTCCTCACTCCATTGCTTCTCTCACTCACTCCTTTTCTTGCTTATATTCCTTTCCTCTCACTCATTCCCCATTCCTTTCTTCTCGCCCATCATTACTTTCTTCCTCCTCACCCATTCTTTTCCTCACACACATTCCTTTCCTCTCACCCATTCCTTTCCTCTCACCAATTCCTTTCTCATTCCTTTCCTCTCTCACCCATTCTTTGCTCTCCTACTTTTCCTCTCTCCGCCCCCCTATTCCTTTCCTCCTCTCTCACCCCATTCTTCCCTCCTTCCTTTCTGGCCCATTCCTTTTCTTTTCTTACTCCCGTCGCCACTCCATTCCTTGGTTAGAGATTCAATAAAGTATCAGTTATTCGTTCCGTTTGTTCTTTCCCTTCAAATTTCCCCCCTCCTTTCGTTCATTTCTTTATTTTCAAACAAGGTCACGAGCATTACAGTAGTACTGTAGTAATTTTAGTTTGATTACGAATAGTAGCTCCTTAATAGTCGTTACATTGTTATGGTCGCTTTATTATGTAGGACTACTGCTGCTGCTGCCTATGACTATGCAGACATGGCAACAGAAAAGAATTGTCGAACAAAGGAAATACCCAAAGACAACGATGAGCAAGAATCTTTATTTTCTTGTTTGGCTGGTAGTAAGACCGCCGCATTTTCTTTGGAAGTTAAGGAAGCCGCCAGGATAGTTGCTGCCTGTTTTTTTTTACGATTCACGGGAGACACTTTCTTGGTGGTATCGGAAGAGAAAAAATGGTTCGTCATGATCGAAATCGGACTCGGTCCCAGTATTACTGGACTGAATTCTGCATCCTCTGTACGCTCCGTGCCATCACCCATCCAGTACCTTTCGCCATCGGCACTGTAGTCACATTCGTCTTCACTGGATGACGATGATGGAGTTGTGCTGTCCGTGTCACTCCAAGTCGTAACATCATCATCCTTGGTTGCAGCATCGTCGGTGGGTTGCTTATAACACGACGGTTCTTGTTCTTGTGCTGTGTACTGGAGTTTGCACAGAACAAACTGAATTTGCGCCAAGTAATTACCGTATAGTTCGACGTTAAATCCAGCCCGGGGCAAGTAGGACCAGAGACGACACTGGTAGTGTCTGGCCTGTGATGGCTCTAGCTGCGATTCGAGTGCGTTCCAGACAGCCGCCAAGGCAATGTCACTCAGTTGATGCTTGGCTCCCACATTGTACTCTGTCACGGCCAATTCCACCTGATACTGAGCATGATTGAGCAATTCATTCCATAGTATTATTTTGGATGATCTATTTCCTGTATGTTTACTATCTTCGTCGTCGTCGTCGAGTCGGAGCAATGTCAAAAAGTGTCGGACAAAGAAAATAGACGTCGGTCCGAGTGCGACATTCCACTTGAGTGATAACAGAATGGTACGTTCCATGTCCAAAATATCGTTGGATGTAAAGGCACCACGTGACAACTCAGCCAGAGAGTGAATATCCAGGCTAACGGGTTCTAAAACCTTCACGGCAATGTACATGGAAGCAGATGCTACCAACTGTAAATCGGCAGCAGTCTCGATAGGCGCATTGTTGTTATGAATAATATTATTATTAGTTGTTGATCGTTGCTGCACCACGCTCGAGTATCGATCCATAATATTGTAAGTGGCATAAGCAACAGTTTCTCTTCGAAAATGACAATAATCTGCAATCTCGTACATCAGATCAACCATTTGATGACGTCGTTGTTTATGAATTTCTGTTGGAGAAGACTGTTGGATCCGACATGATGATGGAGATATGGGACCACCCAAAACGTACATGGCATCGTTGAACAATGAAGATGACAAGGAGGATGAGCTATTGCTGCAGTCTTTGTTGTTGTCCTTGATATCAATGTTGTTGTCATCATGATCAGAAGAATGGAGATAATCCCTTCGAGCATAGGATGTTTGTTCCAGACGACTCATGAGTTGTAATTGGTCCAAAACATCTTCTAATGGAGTGGACGAGGACAGCCACATAACGTCCTCATCACAGCTCGGTGGACGAGGTTCAAGTCGAAAGGTTGTTTGCGTCATGGTGTGATTGAACTGTAATGGATGATGAATGATCGATGAATGTAATTTATTATTATTATTATTATGATATTACATTAGTATATTATATTATTATACTGTTATATTTTATTACAATGGTGGTATTGTATGCAGGATGCAGGGTTGTGACGAAAGTTGATTGCGCGGTGCTCGCTGGCTGGAAAAAAAGAGAAAGTAAAAACCAAAAGCGGTTCGTTTTCAATTCACCTTGCGAACTTGTAGTCCCCTGGTACTGTACTACTGTAGTACCGTACTTGAGAGACGCTCCTGAAGCGATTACTTATTAGTCTAAAAAATATGCGGACATAGGTGGCATCTACCAAACAGAATACCAGGTACAGTAGATCATAGTAAAACAGACCAGCAGCTCTTTCGAATCACGAATTCATTAAGAAAAACTAAAATTGAACACTTTTGTAAAATGTCAGTGGCAAAGTTTGTGGGAATTTAGATACCAGTGAACGTGCACTCTTATTTTCACCGACTAGAACTAGTAGACTACTAGACTACTACTCTAGCTAGTAGTAGGCTCTAGTAAACTACTACGTAGTAGTAGGAGTTGGGGTGTGGTACGGTACTCTGGTACCGGTATCAACAGTCTGGGCAGATTCAGTCGTCGTTCCAGGCAAAAAAATAGCAGTAGACTACAACCAGTACTAGCTACTAGTCCTACCAGGTACAGTACAACGTAGACCCTAATATGGTACCGCAGGTAGCAAAAGGCAAAATCCGTTTGCCTGTTTGCTACGGTAATACTAGCTACTCGAGTAGTAGGCAATACCCTCATATGTCGACCAACAAGAAGAAGTGAAACACTAGCTAGACTAGACTGCTACTAATAGAACCTACCAGTACTACTCCAGAATTTCTCGAAGAAAATCTACACCGGAGCCAAATGGGTAAACTGAAATAGTTACTACTAGTAGATCTACTCACAGCTCTCAACATACAAGCGATTATCGATATGAATAGTAGTAGTATTCAATAGAAATCGGATTATAGCTACAAAAGTTCACTGATTTGTCACTAGCACATGACTGTTAACCTAAATGTACTGAAGGTGAATAATATTCTATCGAAAAAACGTGCTCTTGGGTCATCGTATCAAAGCCTCAACGATTGGTCGAAGCAAAAATATTGTGCTTGGTACAGTGTATGTAGCAGCCACAACATTATTTTCATGGATATCCCCAGGTTTATCGACCAAGACATCGCCATTCCTGCTTCGTGGATGATATTATTATGTATTTTTGTCTGACAAGGCAGTGCCGTCGAAGCAGTCACTGTCGCACCCAATGGAAAAGTTGATACTATTATGATGAAAGTATTGGAGTAGTAAACTTTTTGCTGCTGTACGACACGGGCTCGTGTTTTATTCTTTCGCAGACCAAACGACCGCGTGATGTGCCGA
>Ga0100402_1000938_pt1 | contig 33848 bp, 34 predicted proteins | sample CryGeyme20150102_FD_80419 | JGI IMG/M metagenome (GOLD analysis project Ga0100402, IMG submission 80419) | Groundwater microbial communities from Crystal Geyser aquifers in Utah, USA - Crystal Geyser metaG 2015-0102 | ecosystem: Environmental > Aquatic > Deep subsurface > Groundwater | place...
GATAAAGGAAAAGCAGCTAATAGCAAGCTAACATTGTAGTATCTCTTGGCTAAGTTAGAGAAAGGCAGCTTTAAATTTTGACTGCAAAAACAAAATTACACATACAGTGCCTTTTAGACGCATTTTGGGTCATTCCGGTGACGTCGGATTCGGGTCTCCTTGTCTCACGTTCCCTTCGGCTGGCTCTGACCAGCCACCAGTACGGCGCTTACAGTAGACAGGAGTAAACAACGATGACTTTTGTGTGCAAAAGATGCGCAAAGTGAGCTTCATTATTTTTTCTTATTCATGGAGTATTTTTCTATTCATGTACATAGTATTGATCCGAGTAGCTATTTTTCTAGCTACTACTAGCTAGTAGTACATGCTTTGACGGTCGGCGGACTGGCTGCACCTTTTATCCGGGACTTGTTTTGTGGCACATCAAAAAATTAATGAAGCGATGCAACTGTGTAGAGCACTACCTGGTGGTAATAAAAACGTCCATTAATAACTAGTACTCTACTAGTCTAGTACAGTACTAGTAGACTAGTTGAAGGCGTGATAGACAAATTCTGTCAGCGAGGCATCACGTCCAAAGTCCAAACCAAGCCAGCCTTCTTGTTATTCTTTAAACCTGTTTCCATTGATCAACTACAGCATCCATTAAGCTTCTGACAACTCATATCAATCCCTATTTACGTTGATCAAGGCTTCCACATCTTCAAGCACTTGCTTACTACTACTTTCTACAGTAGTGAAAAGAAAATACAGTAGACAACAAGATCCTCCCTGTCAAGTCCCGTTTGCACTCAACCAGCACCGACAACGAACACATATTATTATTATTAGAATGTCCAATACTGTGCACGGAGAAGACGACCACCAGGATGGTCACCATCATGAGCAGCAGCATCAACAGCAACAGCAACAACAACCACATGCACATGCCCATTCCTCTTTGTTAACGTGCGAATTTAATCAAGATGGTGGATGCTTGGCCATTGGAACAACGTCAGGATTTTCCGTACACAATTTACATCCCCAGTACGCCGTGAGCGTTCAAAGAGAATTACAAGGTGGTATCGGATTGGTAGAAATGTTATTTCGGTGCAATCTGATGGCTTTGGTCGGGGGTGGTCCATCTCCTCAGGCTCCTCCACATCGAGTGGTAAGAAAAGAAAAGAGAAAAAGAAAAGATGATGATGAGAGGAACACACATATTTTGTTTCGTGTTTGCCGTTGGGGAGGAAGGGAAGGGTGATAGTACCGCCTGGTAATTGCTGAATACACTATGACTCTAAGAGGTTATGTCTTACTGTTTTTCTTCTTTTTTTAATCCCATGCCTTTAACTTTTTACAAACAATGACAGCTTATTTGGGATGGTAAATTTTGGTGAAATGAAGTTTGATTGATAAAAACCAACCGGAGTACTTTTTATCTGACAGGTTGCCTTCTTCGATCCCAAATTTTCTCTTTTTCGCAGATCACCTTCCCAAAGAAATTGGAGAGTTATCATTTCGTCAGGTAGTTTTGCGCATCAAGTTGCGAAAGGATGCTATTGCTGTCGCCTTGCGTGATCGCGTTTACGTATATCATCTGGCAGATTTATCGTTGCGAGATAAAATCTATACGGCTGACAATCCACATGGTCTGTTGTGTTTGTCGACCCAAATGCAAAGCATGGTCTTGGCTTGTCCTAGTGTCTCGTTGGGACATGTGCGGGTGGAATTGTACGGATTGCGGAAAACACAGGTACGACACGCTACTATTGTATTATTTGTTTGGTTTCGAATTTTTTTCAGCTCTTTTTTTAAAACATTTTACTGGACGCTTTATTTATTCAACTTATTCACTTGATTACAAATAGCTGATGGAGGCCCACGAAAGTGAGCTGAGAGGTCTATCTCTTACGGCCGATGGATCCAAATTGGCAACCGCGTCCGTAAAGGGTACTGTTATTCGAGTCTGGGATGTGTCGACGGGTCACTGCTTGCAGGAATTCCGAAGAGGGGTAGAACGAGCCACAATCACTTGTCTTTCTTGGAGCTACGATTTTGCTTGGTTGAGCTGTGCCAGCGACAAGGGTACTTGCCACATTTTTAAAGTTGGAGAAGACGACAACACCGAAACCCACAGCCATGGTGGTCCAGGCAGCGGAAAATCGTTGACAAACAGAATCTTCTCATCTGTAATGAAATCAGTGGAGGGAGAGGCAAAGAAAAGTGTCTGTCAGATTCGCGGTGTGCCTCATCCTTTGGCGTGTGCTTTTGTATCGGGAGCGCAGAATTTGTTTGCAGTGGCAGGATTCGACGCGGATGGAAATGGTGTTCTACTGCTCAACGAATTTTCAGCAGGAGAGGAGCCTCGGCGAGTAGGATATCATGTTGTGTGCAAAACAACAGTCGAGGACGAATCGGAAGAAGCGCGTCGCCGACGTCGAGCAAGAGGATGGACACCTGCGGTTCCTCAAACTCCCGAAGGTGGCCGTTTGTACGTTGGCGAGCGATTAGAAATTTTCGAACAACGGATGAATCAAATCCATTTCGACGAAGGTCAAGACGAAGACGAATTTGTTTCGGTAACGACAGTCCAACCAATCGAAGCTGGGGCTCCTCCTGGAGGCGCACCAACTCAAAACGCAGGAGTCACGCAAGAGTCCGCGAAAACTAACGATTCCTCTGAAAATGGAGACAAATCTCCAAAGCGCCAAGAAGACGCCTCCAGCAACATTGCGGATTCTCTCCGCACCGAAGATCTCGATGAGGAATCAGCCGAAGACGTGGGACACGAAGATACCCAATAGTCTATCATCTGCGGCGATGTAGTCTAATTTCTGTTTAACGCAATTGTATAAAACAATACTATTAGTAGACATCGACTGTGGATGGCTAAATTTCCGAACGTTCCGATCGAAAAGGCTCTTCGTCGTCTGCGGTAGCGTTGGAAACGTGTTGGATCAATCCAAAATCTTAGGTAATTCTGGCAGCTTCTCCAATAAGCGTATCGAATTCCTTGTCGTAGTGACCAGACTCGGTGGGGGGTAACTCGACAAGATCCAGATACTCATCCAGGAATTCCAAGGCAGCAAGGTAGAGTTCTACAGCTTTGCTGTCGCCGACTTTTGCCTTTGTCTTGACTCGTTTCTCCAAGGCATCAACTTCCTTAAAGAATGCTTTAGCAGCTCTGACCGTTGGCAAATTATCTGGAGGCTTTTGCTGATTTGTGCGGAAGGCATTGCCCAGAAGATACATCCTATGGAGGAAAAAAGAGATGATATCCTCATGGGTCAGCATTCAGCAAACACGTGAACAAGGCTCTGTTGACAGACAGCAAATGAACAATACACGACGAATAGAAACAAGCATTTCAACTCTTACGATGTTTTCATGTCGTTCCAACGAGAATCTCGAATTTCTTTTCCTTGACACGTTCCTCCTTTCTTGGTGCACTGACCCGAAACTGCCGAAAACAGTTCAGAGAGCAAACACGACGGACCAAAAAAAGCAGAAAGTGTTTGAGAAGTCTCAGTGTCTTCACAGTAGTTTCATCATTTCCAATTTCATGAAGTAATGGAACGTCACGAACACAGTGTCAACTTACTATCTTGTCGACGGGCTTCTACCACTACAACACCATTGGTATCAAAAAAGAATTGAATCTTTTCTCCCGTCGTATCTGCCCTTTTAATATCGGGTGCCATGGCCAAAAAATCATGAACACCCTGCTGAACTCGACCATAGTATCGTCTCTTGGCAATAGGAATAGTTCTGTATATAGGAAAATAAAAGACAAAGAGAAAACTGTGAGAATGAAGGATTTGACAACAAAATTACAAATATGGACGCATCGTATCGTATGGTATCACAGCGTAAGAATCGTACGTGTATTTTCCTGCTGTAGCGCCTCCACTAGCCTCGGCAGAGAATGTTGGAAGCAAGGCAGGAGAAAATAAACCTCCCGCAACAACTGTTGCAACTGTTTGGATGGCTCGTCGACGATTCTGTGTCCTATCTGACTCTTCAACAGTATTTAAATTCGACTGCAACTGGATGACATTATTCAGTAGTATGCGAGGAGGAGGAATCTGTGGTCCATTATTTAACACAACAAAGGCATGGATTCCAGATGCAGACAGGAGTAGATAACCTACGAGTTTAAACATCATAACGTGTAGTTAACTCTACAACTTTCTGTATATTTATTGTGGACTCCTCAAAATGTCAGATGTCCACGGCTTTGTAGTACAGAAGTTGTTGACCTTTTTTAGCCTTTTTGATTGCTGCTGTACCGAGTAGACTAGACTAGCTAGAGTAGGTCTAGTATGTATTATTTATTATTTATTTGAGAACCGAGCATCAAAACTACACTGACGTTGTTTGTAATTTTGGATATTGCTATTCTAGTCGTAACCCTACTGTATTAATATTAAGACTACTAGTACTCCGTAATAACTGCTACTCTACTCCAGTATTCAATAGCGCTACTAGCTAGCTCTCGTCTAGCCGTCTCACAGAGTGCGGTACACTCGATCATTCAAAAAAACGTTATTATTATGTACTGTTCATTGCGAAACATTCCGCTGTCCTCTGGTGCCTGATTATACGTCAGGATATAAGACTTGCACGTACTTATCGTCGTTCTCATCTGCGCAACTTGAGGCTTGTGTTTGGTCGTCGTCATCATCATCATCATCACTGTCGTCATCTTCCAGTGCCACTTGTGCCTCAGCCTTGGCCAAATAGATATCGATCGCAGTACTACTAGATGACGATCGAGAGTTGACCGAACGTATGCTTTCCCGAAAGGGATCCGTTTCATCATTATTATTTTGTTGCTGACGATAGGAATGTTTTACTCGCAATTCCAAGATCCGAAGACACCCAATCTCCAACAGAACCAAGCAAAATGCTCCTACGAGAATGTAAACGGCCAAGCTTTGACGTTCACCACTATCATTGGTATTGGTGTTGCTGGTAGAACGGATATGTGTCGTTTTACTGACACTTGAACCATCTATGTGGTTGGAATCGTCCAGAGAACTATCTTGTATGATTGGATCTGTGCCAGTCACACTTTCTTCTTGTGCTACTTGTACTTCTGCTGCTGCTGCAGCTGCAGCTGCAGCTGCAGCTGACATTATGTCGTCTTCGTCCGATATTGCTATCAAGTCTTCTGGTGGTATCAACTTTTCTGTAGCTCGTAAGGATTCATCGAGGAGGAGATCATCGTCGTCATCGGTCCTATTGTTGGTTACTGCCACTGTGTTGTTGTTGTTGGTAGAACTTTCCCTGTGTTTGTTGTTGCTGTTGCGGATAGTATTGGTGATGTTGTTGCTGTTCTTCCAATCGATCGAATCCACAAACAATCGTTCCGTTAGATTATTATTAATATTTGTTGACGACGGCAACAACAAGGCAGAGTCGTCCGTAGTATCATCAAGTTCCATTCTTGCTTCGTTCCCACATGCATAAAAATAAGAGCCTTCTTGGTGATCAGCAGTATTCTTCCCATGTTGAAAAACGTTTCTTTTCTGACGACGAATGCATACGGTTCCATTTTCACAAGTAGTGATTTGATCTGGACAAAGAGTAGATGAAACTTGCCGCCGAAGATGATGATAGTTGCTGTTATTTCCAGTCAACACAACAACAAGAATAAGAACAACCAACGATAGAAGACAGAGCAATAACGACCGTCGAATGACAAATGGAGACATAACCATTATCTTGGGTTTTTATTAATATAATTTTAATTTTGGAAAAGTTGTGGCTATGGGAATCTATTTCGGAGAGATGTTAAGTTCTAGTCATCGTTGCCACTGAAGGCTCGGGAGTAAATAAATTACTTTCTTGAAAAAAATGAGACAAAAAATAAGAAATCAAATCGTTGTGTATGAAAAGTTTGCAGTTGATTCAGAAGTACAAGTGCGCGCCCTTAATCTACCGTACAACCGTAAAGGAGGATGGAATCTTTTCATTTTTTTGCGAATCATTAAATTTATTATTTATTGTTGCCTGTGCAAAATTGGATGATTTTATTTTTTGGTTGCCAGCAATTTGCAAAACTATAGAAATATAAATAAGCAGTATTTAGAGTACGGCAAAACAGAATAAACGTATCCTAATAAGCGAACAGTATCGACTCTTTTGCAAACCAGGATGGCACCCAATCGTCGCAGACGATCAAGTGTTGCGGAGGCACACGAAATCTATTTGAAATATCATCGTCATGTCGAGGCGTCCGAAACGAAGGAACAGGATATTATGGATGGTGACGAGCATAAGGAGGCAAAAGAGATTGTTTCCACTATGGGAATTTTCGGTCACAAATCACCAACGTTTCTTATGTACCAACGGGTCATGAAGACAGGAGTTATCTATGCAACGAGTCGAGCCAGTGCTCGCGGACTATCTCCAGCTACCGAAAACGAATGGGCCAAGTAAGTTAGCCAGCAAGGTCTTTTTACGCGTTTATAGTTGGTGGATCATTCTGCGTGAAAAAAAAATTCTTGCAAGAAAAGTTACTCAACTATAAGCACATTTCTTGCTCCCCCCAAATAATCTTCTTTTCATACGAAAGTATGGGCCAAGGTGAGCTGTCGATATCCGATACCATGCCGAGCCTGTCCACCCTGTATGTTATATCTATTTCTCTCAAAACTACGTCCAACTTTCCTTTGATCCTTAAAAATAGGTGCTCCTGAGACAGGACCACTTCCCCATGCTCCTTCTCGTGATTTTTCCATGTCCATTCAGGATGCCGAACTGGAGTATGCCCCCGTCACGGGTCTTACGGAGTTGCGAGAAAAGGTTGCCACCTACTACAATCACTTGTACCGACAAGGAAAAGCCAGTCAATACAGCAAAGAAAATGTCTGCATCGTTCCCGGCGGCAGAGCAGGCATTACTCGTATCATGGCTATTCTAGGAGACGTTCAAGTCGGATACTTCTCACCTGACTACACCGCCTACGAGCAAGCCTTGGGATTGTTTTTACGAATTTCTCCTTCGCCCCTGTTGCACCGCGACATCTGTGAAGCTCTCATGCCGCCGGATGAATTTCGTTTTCAGGTGCGAGGACGAGGACTGGGTGCTGTCTTGGTGAGCAATCCGGGCAATCCAACTGGTCAGAGTATTGAAGGGAGGACCCTCGAGGAATACGTGAATGTCGCTCGCGAGACAGAGACTTCCATCATGTAAGCGAATGAGTGTCGTTGGTCTGTCTGCGACAAATCAATTGCTTTGTGTAAACGATTTCGGCTACAGGTTGACACATTTTTGTTCCATATTTCAAATCTTATTACAGTATGGACGAGTTCTACTCACACTTCTATTACGATGGTGACGCTGTGGCACCAGAGGATGGTGGAGCTGATGTAAGTACTTTACAGCTACATTTGTTTTGTCTTTATCACTCTTTAGTTGTGCTCGTTCGAGTATACTCTAATGAATATACCGATCATTTTTACCCTTGTCATCGTATCCCAATTCTAGGACGATTCCAACTGGCCAAAAACAGTTTCTTCGGCCAAATACGTGGATGATGTTGACATGGACCCCATTCTCATTGTCAATGGTCTCACCAAAAACTGGCGTTGTCCTGGCTTCCGTGTTTGTTGGGTTGTAGCCCCCAAAGAAATTGTATCCATGCTAGGAGCTTGCGGAAGCTACTTGGATGGAGGCGCCAATGCTCCTTTGCAGCGCTTAGCTCTTCCCTTGATGGAGTTGGATTTTATCCGAAAGGATACTTGGGCTTTACAGAAGCACTTCAAGGCCAAACGTGACTATCTATTGGAGAAGTTAGCAAGCTTAGGCATGAAAGTGCAGTGGAGTAAGTATTTGTCTTTAGACTTCCACTTTTATTGAATTTTGTCGGTGCTGTTCCATTTTGGTGACGCAAAGCCGTCCGCAATGATGATATCGAGTCACTCACAATCATTATTTCATAACTTTTTCAGAACCTACAGCAACATTTTACATTTGGGTAGACATTTCCGAACTACCACCACCGCTGAACGACAGCTTGGTTTTTTTGGAAGAATGTACCAAGCGCAAAATCATTTGTGTTGTAAGTTATTCTTTCCATCGATTTTAAAATGGGATTTCCTTGCACTGATCAAACGCCCCACCTCTTCTCCTCTCTGCATTACCTTTACAGCCAGGAGTCTTCTTTGATTTGAACCCCCGGGGTCTCAAGAAAATTTCAAAGTCGCCATGCATTGGTCACGTTCGCTTTTCGTATGGTCCTCGCATGGAAAATCTGCAGTGGGGAATGGAACGCATTGGCGAAATGATCGCAGAGTGGAAGTTACACCCCGAGACCAGCGATGTTTACGCCGACCAGGTGCTGTAGGTATAAGCCTTTGATACCAGTAGGTTTATCGGCTGGAAATCAGATTCGAACGTATTTCACAGGTATATTGGAATAAATATTTCATAGAGTAGTACCTGGTACACCACAGTAATCTTAGTAGTTGTTGCACAAGATTCATTCCACCTGCTTCATCCCGGTACCTACGACTATCTAGTAGTACCTACTAGACTACTCTAGCTAGTAGTTGTAGGAGTCTTATGAAACAGTGGGACTGCGGTTCACTAATTTTATCGCCAGTACCTGGTAGCATTTGCTTATGCATTATGATGAGTAGGTGAAGGTACCGTAGTACTAGTAGTACTCAACGATTCGGAGCGAGTGTTCGATTCGTTGTATTTTGTTCGATTCGCCCTCTCATCATGTTGTGATGAATGTCATTCAGCCAAGCTGTGTTGCTGCCAAAGTGGATTAACTTATCGAAACGCATGATTGGTTGCGACATCCATCTGTTATTTCCCATTTGTCGAAAAGTACTGGCTGGCGATACATAATTAACGGGACACAGAAAACAGTTGTTTCGCTTCTTTTCCCGGCGAAAGAAGAAAAATTCGAACGACAAGCAGACGAATCAGAGCTGGATCTTTACTTAACGACTCAAGTATATACTATACAGACACTAAGGTTATATAAACAGCTTTGTGATTGGTTGACAATTTTACATGCGTGCCGTCTGTTTGTACCTACCAGGTACTGTACCGTACCTGGTACCAGGTAGTCTAGTAGCTTCTTGCCTTTAATATGAGCGCCAAAGCAAAAAAAATCACTCCGTGAAAAACATCTCATAATCACAACAACGAAGTCCTTTCAAGGCACCACGACACAAAACACAACCAAATAGCGCATAGAACAGGACCAAGCACACCGGAATCCATCTTAAACCTTCTTAACCTCCTCTATAGTATGCACTAAAAACCCTTACAAGTCCAAAAGGTGAGTTTTGTAGTGAGGATTCTTGCGTTTAATGGCCATAGCCTCTATTGTTGGTTCGTTTTGGAGTAAGGTGGCGAGCGATGGACAGACGTTTTTGGTACTTATTCTACGTGGTTCGAAAGCAAACGAAAGCGCCCGTTTTGAACGTTACGGGTGAACGGTTACATTGATTATAATATTATTACGGACGAGTCTCACACAGCTTTTTTGATTTTCTTTCATCTTTCTGACTATAACAGAGTTCCGATTCAGCTGTGTGGGTATTCCCCCTCCCCAGCGGTTGGCTCTACCAAACAAAAGAACTATTAGACTCTTAGTGGAAAACGACCCACTCTCGAGTCTCCCGAACCCTTTATCAAACTCTTCAAAAACAACTCCAACCATGAAGACTACCAGTCTCAACAACACTTCTCCATCCAAACCTCTCCCCCCCTCGGTAAGAGTCGACGTGAAGCTCTGTGGCAGCATGTCACGACAGCAGATTGCCGACACGTACCGGCAACAACCGCCTCGAGGTTCCCCTTGTGGCGAAGTGACTTCGTCGCACCTCAATCAGTTTCAAGACAAGGCAAGCAACAGCTGTACACTTGCGTTGAAGACGTCTCTGTACACTGGTTTACAAGGAATTGTCTCGAACAATAGAAATAGTGGTGACAGTTCCCGAATACAACCATCGTCCGTTGTACCTCTTCCGGCTCAGTATGAACCACCATCGTGGTCCGTTCCTGCGCGAGGGGAAGCTCGTCTTGAGGTATGTGTTGATTTTAGCGAAGAAAGTATGTTTCGCTTATTACAGAATGTGCCATTCACTTTTTCTTCACCTTTTGCCTTCACTCCTCCAACAGCCTGTTTGCGAGGCTCTTGGTCGTCAGACATCGGTGGATTTGTCGACCCAGTCGTCGTACCGCATTGGACGCTCTCCCTTGAATGACGTGCAGCTTCAGCACGGGACTTCGTCTCGCCGCCACGCGCTCTTGTTTCATCACGCTAATGGCAATTGTTACATTGTTGACTGTGGCAGTGCCCACGGAACCTATGTCAATGGCGTGCGTATTCATTCGCCCCCCAACGGAGGTGTGGTAGTCCCCACCAAGGTCCGCCGCGGCGCCATGATTCGATTTGGCGGACCTGGAGCTCCTTGCTTCGTTCTCAAGTCCTTTACCTTTCAATTAGATGAATTGGTGGAGGCTGAGGCGAGTTGTAGCCCATTGGAGCGAACGGAGTCCGACGAGGAAGCCGTGCAAAAGAATACCCGGCTCAATGCTTTGGGACAGACGGCAATGGATTCCATACGCTTTTCGCTTTCGCAAATGTCCAAGCGTTCGTTTGACAGTTTGGACGGAGCCGAGACCTTTGATGATGAGCCATGCTCCAAGCGAGCGAGATGTTCGTCTCCTCCCCTCTTTCCGGAAGAACCGTTGAGGCTGGTATCTCCTGACGTGCAACCGACGCATAAGCAGCGAAGAGTTTCTTTTTCAGCTGAACCGCCTGTTGCGTTTTATCCAGCTCTGGTGACACCTGGAGACTTGTCGGAGCAAGAAGACAATGGTACTCACTAGAAGTCTCTATGTAGTAGTTCCCAACGCCTGGCGACACAAACACACGCAAGATGCTATTTCCTGTTACTCATCCCTCCTCCAAGAACGCGTCTTGTTGGTGCTTCTGCCCTTTATCGCACGCACACTCGAATCCATTACATTTCGGCATTCTCTACATTTTATCATGCGCCCTACATGCCACTTTTTATATTACACCTCTCGAAAATCTAGAAAAAATCTCACCATCTCGACTCTCCAAAAAGAAAATGACGAAGAAAATGTTGGAATCAACAAGCCAATCTCAACCAGGCAATAGGAATTCTCTATTTGATATAGACATTTTTTTTTGCCTATGTTATTGTGCATTATATTTATAATGTATTTTTTTGCCTATTTTATTGTGTACATTATTTTATTATGTAATCTGTCAGAAACATATTTTTTTTGACGTGAAACAGATGAAAAACGCCCCCAGTGGATCCTTGCACTCGTACATGCAAAACTACAGCCAGCTGCTAACCAACAGACCAGATGCTTTTCATTTGTGCGCAAAGTGAGTCCATTTGTTAGTTACTGTATGAAGGCAATATCGATGTTCCGACTGCCACGATGCGCTCGTTATGACACGCTTACGCTTTTTTTAGTCCTACACCTAAACTTCCGCTATTTGCAAGTCTTTTGTGCGCATCGGGACCAAGCCGAGGCCCATAATAGTAGTTGTAAAATAAATGTTCCGGTTGATGTAATTTTCGAAACATGAGGGACTCCAATCAAAGCAGCCGCGATTGCAGTGTCCAATGCGTTTCAAATCCTAATCTAGAGTCAATTGTTCGACTTAGTTGGTCACGCCCTGTCATTATATTCTCTTCTCTGCTGCTCGGAAAATTGTACAGCCATTGAAATGGAACTGACATTGAAGTTGCATAATTGATTGAGGTTTTGTAAACACATATGAAACATCCTCCGAATGCACCCCAAGAAAACAGCATCAACGCAAAAATGATTCTTCTCTTGAGTTCAATTCTTCCTGTCTCAACACCATGTTCAAACCTACTTTATATCTCTATTTAGCTTGCACCTCCATCGACTCGCGCGGTTGATCATAGAAAACTAGGTGGGATTGATTTTTCACATACCGGGAATTGATATTTCAATGGACGGAGAAGCCAGATTCAAACAACAGAGAGACGAAGAGCAGTTTTCTTCTCTCATTTGCTACCGTCAATCTTTCATAATTTGCCTTTTCACAACGAAGCAACTTGATTTCGCTTTTGAACCTAACATCTTTTTAAATTCAATTCGATTCATATATCACACCATGTTGATTAACTTGCCCTTTGCCAAGCTGACTTTGATTTTGGCTGCCGTCGTAGCCTCTGTCCCTGCATGCGCTGCAGTAGGCAGCTCTGGATCCAACGACGAAGAACGCCAAGTCTTTCCTCGTCTTCGGACCATTCAAACACGACAACAAATCAGTTCCTCGGCAGCCGAGAAGACTGGAGCGCCTCAGCAAATTAGTTCTTCGGTACCCGAGAAGACTGAAGCGCCCCAACAAGACACCGTTGAGATTCTGATGGAACAGATGCTGCTAATGAGCATGGATACTACAATTGATCCTACAACTGATTTGCCTTCTGCTCCGCCTTCTGATTCGCCTACCGAGTCGCCCACTGGTTCTCCGACGGAACTGGTTACGATGGGTCCTACTACTGCTGCCACGGCTCTTGCAACTGGCGCCCCGAGTGTTGTCGCCTCTGAGCCTATTATCACTACGCTCGCACCAACTCAAGGTGATGCTACTGTTATCGACACTGAAATTCCCTCAGTCACACCTTCCTTGCGTCCCACAGACGCTCCCACGGGTACTCCACCAACTCTCACGCCCACTGTCGAAGGTTGCGGTATTTCTGCAGATGTTCGCCGCCAGCAAATTTTGGCTCTTTTGGACAGTGTCGCAGATCCTGATCTTATCCGAGACGATTCAACGACATTGGGACAAGCTACAACCTGGCTTCTTGAAAACGACCCTCGCAAGATTTGTCCTGGTGTTCCAAAGATTCTTCAGCGTTGGGTGTTAGCCGTTCTTTACTTTAGCACCGGTGGTGACGAATGGTTCCAATGCTCGGCAAATTTGTTGGCTGACGATCCTTGTGGCTTTGAAGAGCCATTTGCTTCTCCTCAAAAGCAACGATTTCTTAGCGGATTCAACGAGTGCGAGTGGGCTGGAATCACATGCGATGAGGAGTTGTGTGTCACCGAAATTGAATTTGGTATGTCATTGTGGGAGTTGAGCGTTGACCGGTTTCAACGCATTTTCGATTGTTCTTGGTCCTTTACTGATTGTTCTTTCTTACCTGAAACATATATGCCTCCTTTTATGTTAACTACACACAGAGCTGAATAATGTGGCTGGTATTATTCCTACAGAGATCGGACTCCTTACGGACCTTGAAAGGTGGGGTATGGAGCGTGGAAATCTCACTGGAACCATTCCAACCGAAATTGCTAGCTTGTCCAAGCTTACTTTTTTGGATTTTGATTTTAATCAGTTGACGGGGAGCCTAACAACTCAGCTGCTTTCCTTGAACTTGTTGGAACAACTCGACTTGAATGACAATAACTTTAGTGGCTCGATCAATGGTATTGGAGTTTTCCCTTCCATGAAGTTTCTTCAGGTGCGTCAAGTATCTTCTGTTTCTATGGAAACATCTCACTGACAATTCTAACTATATCTGAAAATCCGATCTTCTCTTTGATTAACAGCTACATCGCAATGGCTTTACTGGAACTGTCCCTGTTCAAGTTGGAGACTTTACCAACCTGACGGTGTTTACACTTCACGCAACTCAGATTTCGGGTGAAATGCCTAATTCTGTCTGCGGCTTGCTCGAAACAGAGGGAGGCTTCTTGACATCGCTGATTGCGGACTGCGAAGGCAATGCCCCCGATATTGTATGCGATTGCTGTACGGACTGTCGTGATCTCAATGGTGATCGTGTCCAGGGAGGTGGCCGTATGCTTCAAGATTATGATGAAATTGAAGACGAAGAAGGAAATCTCTTGGTGGATGACATCATCAGCGAGTAAGGTCACGAAAATGAGACTACCAAATCTATGATTGTTGTATTAAGCCGTTGCTGTCATATGAGGCCAAACCAAATCCTGCAACCCTAAATCTCAAGTTGAGATCGTGAATTTGATGTAATACCTTCCAGAGTCACACGATGTAGTGGAAACAACCAAGAAAAGGATATAAAAAGTAGTATTGAACTTTTGCTCCCGATATATACTTATTTGTTCCTTTCGATTTGCTCTGTAGCTAGCTTAGCTTTTACTTGCAGGCTAGGGTTTCCAACATGATGTTAATCAGAAAGCTGTGAGCCATCGAAGCGCACCATTTTTTCTCCGATAGATCTCTTCACCTGCTGTCAAATTGCTTCAAGGCGGTCGCGTTCTCTCTGTTGCATCATTTGCAGCTTGCGTTGCCAAAAATTTGATCGCAACATCTCTTCGTATGCCTAAATGTGATCATTCCCATGAATTCAGGGGATTTCTAAATGATACCACTACTAGTACTCTTCAGACGCCTCGAACTCTTTACAGTCGAGATTTACGACTGGCTTCCCAACTACAGTACTTGCATCTCGATGTCATTCATGCTATTTGTGTGCGTGCGTGAATATCTCCTTAAAAGAAGCCTGGATCCGTGGAAAAGAGAGCAATGTGATTTTTCATCTTAATAAGCCAAATCGCTCAGGCTTTCGCTAGAACCGTCTCCCGGAAAAGTGCAAAAAAGGATACCAGGTACTCGAGTAGTAATTTTAATAAATTATCAACCGGGTGGAAATGTGCATCATGGTCCACTTTTTGACGCCACGTCACGATGAGAAAACGCCACATAAATTTCCTTCTTTTTTTGTTGTTCACAAAAACACACTCATCGTCTTTCGGTTTTTCTAATAAAATATTTTTTACTACGACTGCAACTCTATTAATAATCAGAAATATCTATTTCGACCATGCCCTCCTTTTCCACTCGATTTACTCTGGCCGTCGCATTTCTCGCTTGTCTGATTACCCAAAGTGATGCCTTTTCCACAGGTTTTTACAGTCAGGTCCCGCGGACAATTTTGCAAGCAAAGTCCTCTTCCACTTCTTCGTCGTCGGATTCAGCTGCAGTGAGCCGCAGAAATGCTCTCTTTGGAATTATGGGAACGGTCGGAGCTGTCATGGCAGCCAACCCCGAGGAGGCATCGGCCAGCTACAGTGCCTACACGAACAGAGAAAAAGACTGGGAAGAACGCAAAGCCAAGGGAGATATTACCTACAAATCTGCCAGAGACTTAAAATCGGAGTTACGAGCCATTGTTCCAGCCAACTCGGAGTCGTCCAAAATATTTTGTCCCAATGGGCCCTCGGCTGCTGTATCACCTTTGATGGAAAATAGATGCGGTGATCGCATGGCCCTGCCCAGTGTATATGGTAAACAACAAGATGCGGTGGGAAACTATATCCCAGGGTTTTCGACGGCTAATGGTAAGTAAGTGAGATGGAGAGACTCTTACTTTATTGAAGTGTTACCAGAACAACTTTTAGGCTCTCATTGTCATTTAAACTTAAAATAAATTCAAAACCTTAGGGTTTACCAAGCCTAGTCTTGAAGCTGGTGGTGGATTTCCTCAGTACAATTAAATTCAACCATCCAACATGCAGCCCATTTGGGTTGCTAGAAGTGCCGATCATCGCAAATGAAAACCCGAACCTATCATAATCCATCCAAGAGCCTGCTGCGAAACGAAGAAAGTCCAGCTAATATTATTTCAACAAAACTGTACATATTTGTACAAATACTTACTCTATGAACCAAGCAACCAAAGACAATGCAGCATTTGTATAAATAGCGTTATCTTTATTCGTTTTATGATTCGCCCATCCAACCGGGAGCTATAATGTTCATTAATCCCACAAAAATTGCGTAGCAAATGGAACCAAGCGTAATCAGCAAGAAGATTGTACCGCCGATAGCGCTCGTTCCCAACTTGGTTGTTTTCAATCGCTCTAAGTCTTCTTTGTACTCCGGCAAAAGTCCCACGAACAAGACTCCGGACACTTGGATTGCCGTCGTCAAACACGTCAACTTGATCAAGCCTTGCAATTTTCCATTTTCAAGAGCCGTTTTAGAGACATCCCAAATTCCTAAAAGCATTGTCGAGAATGCTCCTGCCAAGTTTCCAGCGCTGTTGTTGACAGTAGTGAACATGGCATAACTGCAGTGCAAAGAAAACGGTAAGGTTTTCGAGACTTCGAAGAAACGGAGAACATGACAACTACTTCATCCACACACAAGCACAACAACACCCTCCCTACTACTGAAAAAATCCTTACCTTGCACCTTCACTCCCGACTGGACACAGATGCACCATCAGAATCGTCGTTGGCAGAAACTGCACCCCGGCCAAAAAATCGGCAAAGACGTCGTCACCAAAGGCAAATAAAAACGGAGAAAGTCCAAATGTGATTCCCATCACAAGTAAGACTTGCAAAATAGAAAACACTCCGTTCAAAAGGGTTGTAGTAATGTAAACCTTTCGCCAACTCCAGTGAATCATAAAGGTTTTGTAGGTCCAGACTCCCACGTACAGTAGAATGTAGGCTGTGGCCAGCAACATGTTCAGCTGACATGCGGAAAACCCTAAATTTGTCTTCAAGAATTGTTTCCATGCCGAGTTCGACACTTGCAGTATATTGTAGAGATAAACAAATCCGAGCGGTTGCCAAACTGCACGCGAGCAAACTGTGTTATATATTTCGCTGCATTGTTCTCTGATGGGTGCCACAGGTACATTTTTGACCTCCTCAAAGCGTAAAATAAAGGGAACAATACTCAGGGGTAGCATGGCGAGCAGTATCACCACGTAAAACGGACCAAAGTTGGAGTACTAAAAAAACGCAGAGAGATATGGAGTGGTAAGGCTTTAGAGCAAAAGAGCATGGCTAAAAATAAAGACGGGACACTATGTGTTCGTACCAAGTAAGTACCCATAGGAACAGCAATCATCGAACCAAAAAACCGGTATGAATAACAGGACGATTGTGTATGTCCTCTCTGATGTGGTGGCTCTAATTTGGCCTTTTCTGCGACGATACTATCACCCACTGTAAAAACATATTGTTGGGATAGTAGATGAGTGTTTATTTTTCACCTGATTCATAAAAAAAGTGCATTGCAAAACAATGTCCACTCGACTTCGGTACATTTCCAATATCCAAAACCGCAAGAAAGAATTTTATAAATAACACTTACTAACATCACTAAACCAGAGACCCATACCAGAAGACATGACACACAAAGACAAAAATGCCATGGTCGGTGCATCGTCTGGTGGAACATTTGGAGCAGCATCAAGTTGACTCCTGGCATTGCATCCGGTAGCACCTAGCTGCATGCTCAAATTCGAATTGAAAATGAGCGCAAAGTACGACGCACTGCAAACCACCCATCCGAGGAGCATGTATGATTTGCGTCGGTATCCAAACAGTGGCGTCGAATCGCTCAAGAAACCAAAAATCAATTTAAAACTGGCCGGTAGGCTACGTATGGCCGAAATGGAGGTTTGTTGGGCTTCGGTAGCTCCCAAATCGAGGGGATAGACATTGATGAGAGGAGAACTAAGTCCCAGTAACAGTCCCACCAGTAAATAACAGGCCGGTACAGCAATGTTTTCGGGACGCAACAATTGGCACTTGCGTGGCAATCCTGGAGGGAACAAATAATCTTCCAACCACTCGGGCATCCAGTCATAACTGCGTGATGAACCGCTGGTATAATAAACCAAGCCATCCTCGTCCTTGTGGTGCATACTAGTATCCATCATGACAGGTTCGTGTTCGTTTTCAAAATAATCTGTTGTCTTGTCATCATCAACATCCTCGTAATCATCATCGCCGCCACCACCAGCAGGAATATATTCGGATGGAGAAAGGGGCATCATTTCCATGCCTTCTCCAATGGTAACGGAGGCGGCAGCTGCATCATCATGAAGTTGATATGCGTTATCCGGCTCCATGGCCATTTTCTGATGTTTTCGCAATCTTGCAGGCATTGCCAACTTGTGGTCTACAATAATTGTACTGCTGCTGCTGCTGCTGCTGCTGCCGGTGATGGTGTTAATGTTCGTCAAGGTGTTGCTTATGTTGTTTTGGTTGTTGGTTTGGTTGTTGTTGAGTTTGTCAGGGGAAGGATTATCTGTATAAGGCTTTCCATCAGCTGGACCCAAAGAAGACATTGCTGTACTGTACGTACGCTTCTCTGTTTTCTGGCCCCTCCTGTTTTGGATCTGCCTTTTTGCTAGTAGTATCGTTTCAGCAATGATGGATTGATTTTGCTGAGCGTCTTGTTGAAGGCATCTAAAATGACACGCAAAATCAGGCGTAGTGATGCAGAGTAGTGAGGAGCAGTGTGGTGCTCTGCTTTTTCACTCGGCAGTTTTTTTTCTGCGGAAGCAAGCTATTCTAGTTTTAGGGCTAAGAATAATGTGCCGGGAGTGAGAGATGACTGATGATGATGATTTTTTTTTTTCGGTCTGAAATTTCTCCGTTATCAAAACGGGAGAAAACCCGTACTCTAGTAGCGTAGGTTCTGTAGACTTTCAACTCGGGTACGAGTACGTACCTTTCCAGTCTCATATTATTTTTCTCGCTCACATTCACTTCTGTTTGACACTCCACAAAGTGACTCATAGATCCATTAAGTTTTGCAAAAAATTTGTTATTATTATCATTATTACTACTTAGTAGTAGAGGTCTACTCTATATCGAAATTCGAAAGAGCACCATCATCAAGACAGACATCGCTCCAACAATCAATCATAGAAGAGTTTAAAATAAAGAAAACACCATCGGCCAAGATTTGCCACCAGTAGATACATACTACAACACACAACATAAATATCGCAGTTCGAATCCGAAAACGAAAGAATACATGTAACGATGATAGTATCTGTATCCATTACTCGTACTGGACTTTTATTCTCGCTGGTGGGGTTCCTGTCGATGGTCCAGACCAACACTGCTTTTTTGACACGAGAAGTAGTAGCAGTAGCAGCAGCAGACCGACCATTCAATTATCCCAAACCAAAGCAATTCACAACAACATCATCAACCCAACGGCACATGGTCTTTGATTTCTTCAAAAAGAAATCAGCCGAGGGTGTCGATCAACTCAACAAGTTGGCAGATGCCAGTTTTAAAGGTGAACTGGGAAAGGGACTGAAAGATGCTGCCGAATATACCAAAGCGTCCAATGCAGCTTTTGCGTCTGGTCTGGCCAAGAGCCGTCGGAAATTGTTGGAAAGCATGGACACACTCTTTACGGGTGTGTCACCAGAAGACTTCTTGGAAGATTTACAAGACATACTGTTGCAGGCCGATTTGGGAATTGCAGTGGCAGAAGATGTCGTAGCCGAAGTCCAAACCCTGCGAGAAGATTCGACCACACTTTTGAAGAAGGATGATTTGCGATCAATTTTGAGAGGGAAATTGATTGAAACCTTTGAGACTGGCAGTTCCAGTGCCATTCAATTTTCATCAACCCCAGATATTCCTACCGTACTTTTTATCATGGGTGCCAATGGAATGGGAGTAAGTCGACTGTAGTTGTGCTTCGAAAAGGATGTGTCATCAAACATTTCTGTTAGTGCTAACAGCACCTTTTTCTCCTCGTTTTCAACAAAAACCTAATGTATACATTTGCAGAAGTGAGTTGTGCAAAAATAATGTACTGTATGCTACTTGCAGAAGCATTGTTCTACAAAGCTCACACGCGCACTTCCTTCATGTTTACAGAACTACGACAATTGGAAAATTGGCCTACCGTCTCCGTACAGAGGGAAATCAAACGGTCATGATGGCAGCCTGTGACACCTTTCGCGCAGGAGCTGTGGAACAATTAGCTCAATGGGCCGAGCGTGCTGAAGTAGATATTGTAGGTCCTTCAGAAACTGCAACGTCCCCAAGTGCAGTTCTTTTCAATGCTCTTGACAAGGCTATCAAGGAAAAATATGATACCGTCTTGGTGGATACGTCAGGTCGACTCAGCAACAATGATGCCTTGACCAAAGAACTGGCCAAAATGAAAAAGGTTATCCAAAAGAGGCTTTCAATAGAAAAAGATGAAGAAGGCAACAACACTCTGAATACAAACGTTCCTCACGAAACATTGCTGGTACTGGACGCTGCTCAAGGTCGCATGGCCCTGGACTCGGCTCGCATTTGGAATGAGGAAATTGGACTCACTGGATTGGTTTTGACCAAGTTAGATGGCAGTGCCCGTGGTGGAAGCGTTGTTGCTGTCAGCCGTGATCTGAAGTTACCTGTCAAACTCATTGGCGTTGGTGAGGGAATTGAAGACTTGAGAGACGTAAGTAGATGCTGTATGTATTACAATGTAAAAACGAGGACTCTGAACAAACTAACAAATCGTATTCGGAATATTCGACAAATTGCAGTTTCAACCGGAACAATTTGTGGATGGTCTTCTTGGAATTGGAGCTGCTGGTGGAGGAAAAGATTCGGGAGTGAAAGACGAAGGTGCCATGCTTGCCGCCCGGTTAGAAACTATGAGAAAAGAACGAGATGTACGTGCTGAGGCAGCAAAGAAGATAGGGCCCCCCGCTTCTGCTCCAGCTCAAGCAGGTGCGTTTTCAGCTCCTAATGGTATTACTGATCTCACTCCCGATGAAATGGTGACAGCAGGCCCAAGCTATGTGGACACGAGCCAACCCAATCGATCAAATACGAACAAAAAGAAAAAGAAGAAAAAGTCTCGCAAATGAATGTATAACTTTACACAGACCTATCTAGGCTAACGTGCAATTATCCAATCTGCTCTTAATTAACTGATTACGGTATGTGCTATCTACTACCGGCTGCGTAGCTTTGTCTGCCAAGGCCACTTGCTCGTTCTAGTGTAATCAAATAACTTATCTCCAACATTTTTTCACAACATTCAAAACCTACCTTACTGGTAGAGACAATCTCCGAAGCACATACCAAATAATCAACTGTTTTTGCACTAAAATTTTTGCATAAATAAACCGGTTTCTCTACTACGATTTTTTCGTATTGCAAGGATAACAATGGCATTGGTAAAAGCGCTTGGACGTAACTTGTCAACTCACAACTGCAACTCCATTTGCTTAGAATCACGGAGTGTTTGATTATCTCTCGCACAATGACCAGTTCTATCAGCGCACCTCGGCCGCAGGCAAGTCTCGCTGCGCATTGCTCGATGTGGACACATAATGAGGAGCGGTTAAGAGAGGAAATCGATACTCCGGAGTAGTTGTGTTCCTTTTTTGAATTCCTCTGGTTAATGAGGAAAATTGCTTTAAATAATCATTTTTAATAGACCGTATTCAATATAATAATGGAAATTGATGTTCCGCATGTTCGGGAAGCGCGCAGCCGCGAGCATGAGAGCAAACAGAGGTGCGCAAAGCGACAAAAAGACTTCCGAACAAAACCCAATCCAATATTCACCGGGATGAAGAGATGGATAGTTGTCCTTGGATGCAGCCTAACTCACACAATCCATCGAATTTGCACGACCACAACAAAGTTGCAAATTGTTTCATTTATACAGAAAACGCAACATTCTCTCGGTCAAATATATTATCAATTTTCTCTTTTCAACAAATTAACGACAATGACTTCGATCACTTCTCGGATACATACTAGTTGTTTATGGATGCAGTTTCTTGCAATTTTTACACTTTGCTTCGGCGGCGTTTCAGGTGGTCGAATTCCACAGGCAGCTTCCACTAAAACTCTGGTCCGAGGGGCCAGCCACGGCAATTCCCTTCATGTACGACAGAGACAGTTGATCCCGATGCGTAAGTCGTCTCCAATAATCTCTGCGTAGTGCTATTCACGGCTTACACTACGTACATATCTCACCAACTTTCTTTGATTCCCTCGTCGCAGATCATGGACACAGCGGCACATCGTACCTCGGATGCTTGAATTATACCGACAGTGAACTGGCTTCTGAATGGAACTTTCCAGGCACAGCGCCAAGTTGTTCATATACAAGTCACGGGTATGTCTCTTGCGTTTTTCGCGTTTGCGTATAGTGTAGATGATGGTAGACTGCGGCCCGTGCTCACATTTACATTTACATCTATATTGTTTGCTTCGTAGAAATAACGACGATGATGATAGCAGCGGAGGAGGAGGTAGTGGTGGCGACGATGATGATTCCAGCGGCAGCAATGGCGACGATGATTCCGAAGAGGCAGCTGGCGAAGGCGACGAGGAAGCAGGTGGAGAAGAAGCCGAAGGTGATGACAATGCCGGAAACGGAGGTAATGCAGAAGCAGCTGGCAACGACGACAATACTGACGACCAGAATGGGAACGGCAATGATGGGCGAAATAGTGGCAACGGTGCAGATGACGACATGTACGGCGATGATGGGTATGAAGTAAACAACCAAGACGTTGCCGAAAACGGCAATGAAAATGGTGAGAATCCAATGGAAAGCTTTGACATATCCGATTGTAGCACCTACGGTAACCTGTGGGTATGGGATTTGGCTTTATCGTGCGATTCTGATGCTTCACTTGAAAACTGCGAATGTACCTTCACTGATCAGCTCATGGACGCCGAGATGATATCCTGTAATGACATCAAAGATTGTCCAGTTGAATGTCCCGTTTGCGAAACTTGTTTCCAACTCGCTGGATGTACACCTGTTCGTCCAAACACTGTCTTTGTAGGAGGCGGCAAATCTACCACCACATACCTTGCCATTGCAGCAGCTGTTGCTATCTTCCTGTTTGGAGTAGGCTATTACTACTATCAACGCCGTAAAAATGAAAATGATAGCGAACTTGGAACAGGGCTTATCGACAAACAGCTCCAAGACACGGTTGGCAAAATCCCTCCCGCCGACCCAGACAGGCCGGGATACGACCCAGAGCTTGCTGTCGCTGGAAATGTCCCTGACAACAACTCAGACGCCTCTTCCGTTGCCTCCATGAGCCAGACTTCACAAGTATCAATATCTGAATCGGAAGTTGAGCTGTCTCCAACACGCACTGGGCCAACGGACCCAGACGGAGCAACCGCAGAGCCAAGTGGCCATCCTGCATTGCCTCCATTGCCTGAAGGTAGCAGAGAAGCCGTAGCAGCCGCTATCCTAGAAAATGCGCTGTCTTCTTCCTATGGTAACAAGTCCAAGAACGATGATGCCGCGACAGATCCCCCTGGTCAAGACATGCCATCGAATGATGATTCTCTTGTTGATGATTCTGCCTCACCATGGATTGGCGACATTGACATGTCTTTTTCGGAACCTTCCATGGACGAAGATGATGAAGATGAAAAAGATGCGACTGATGCATTGTTGGAGAGACTAGACACGAGTCCAACTGACCCTCCCGTCATTGAAACTGCGCCCACAGATGAATTTTTTGATAAAAAGGACGAAACAGCGTCGAAGGATGAGGTTCCTGGCAGCACGTCTGAAACAACGATGAAGAACAATGACTCTGATAGCAAGTCGGATCTAACACCAATGGAACCAACGACGCACGAAGCAACGTCGAAGGATGACGTCCCTAGCAGCAAGTCTGAAACAACACCGAAAGACGAATTCTCTAATTGCAAGTCAGAGCCAATTCTAACGGAAGGAAAGACGAAAGACGATTACGATACTATGCCCGCACCAGCGCCAAGTGATTCCACAGCGAGCAATAACAACATGGCTGACGAGAACAACATCAACATCGATTGCAGTAAACCTGCCGCTGTACCAAAGACAATCCAAGCAACCGAGAAGTCCATGCCATTGGATGAAGAACAACCCATCGCTGAGGCATCTACAGTCTGGCTCGCTCCGGCCGATGGTGCAGAAGAAGAGAAGACCGAAGTTATTCCTCCAGACGAGGACATTTCTGGAGAGGTTTGGCTGGCTCCTCTGACTAGTGTCGAGGAAGAAGTTGCTGCAGCCGAGGCGGTCCGACCAATGAGTACCCAGCCAGAAGAAGAGGTTTTGGATGACAAGACCAAGGATGTCTGGCTGGCGCCTTCGGCTGACCCAGATGAATTGAAGCCTATTCCTCCGGATGAAGGGTCGCCCATGTCAGTCTCCGAACGAATTTCGACGTGGTCCGATGATAAAGAGGACGAAGGTCCTTGGTTGGCACCAATTTTCGATGACAACTCTGATGAACCCAAGACCTCTTGAGCGGATAATGATGAAGAACCCAACAAGAAGAAGAATGAATTAAAAAAATGTGCTGTACTCTATAGTTTTTGAGTTGATTGCGCCTGCTCTCGAATGTGACCTAGCCGCAAGCTCTGCCCTTTTGTAAATTAAAAAAACTACTATGCATAAATCTTTTGTTGACCATAATATTATTGTTGGAGACGTCGTGTTTGTAAATATCTGAGGGCTTCAAAGAATGACAAAAAAATGACAAAATTCCGATTATTTTCATACAGTGTACACTCTAAGTATTAATCATGATCAGGACGACTACTAGCTAGTACTCCTACTACAGTACTAAAAGTAAGTACAGTACTACGGAGTAGTACTAGCTACTGTAGACTAGTCTACTACTCGGAGTAAGAACTAACTCTCGACTACAGTACGTAGCTAGTAGGCGTCCGTTTGCGTCTTTATGGAGATTGGTGCAGTAGGGTTGTGGGTCTTCGCTCATACGCTGTATGAAGGATTCTCACTCCTTGCCTCATTTCATCCATGATATTATTTTTTGTTGTTGAACATTACTACGGTAGACTAGTAGTATTAATATTATTATTTCTCCTACCTATTATTAGCAGTCTACTAGAGGAGTGCTAGTAGTAGAGTGGTAGTAGAGTACTCGTACTTAAGTAGTACCGTACTCGACAACAACAACAAAAACACCGAACAAAATTCATTGAAAAGGCCTGCGTCTTATGTACTACCAGCAGTGAGTAGTACACTACTAGTACTACTAGTAGTAGCTAGTCGAGTAATAGTACGAGAATACTAGCAACAGAAACTAAGGTAGCTACTTATAGTCTAAAATCAGCACCCCGCCCCCTTTCTACCAAACAGGGACTTCCGACATGGACAGTCTTAATATGAGCAACAGCTTCATGGAAGACCAAGATGCCTGTTGTCTTGACATGGTAGATGATTTATTTGCCGGTGACGGAGACTTGGGAGGTAGCGATTTCGGTACGATTTTCGATGAGGATCAAAGGACTGATAATAGTGACAATGATAACGCTAATGACAACAATAATGGTAATAATAACGACTCACTCTGTGGCTCGTCGTCGCCTGGGCTCAAGAAGAGCGAGACTGATTTTTCAAAAAGCGATGATGGTATAACTGCAACTGGTAGTAGCAAGGATGATATTATTGCCATTGCAATCAAAGAGAAAGGAGCTAAACCGAACAGTAAGAGGCGGAGATCCAGTACCCCACTGGAACTTGATGAACCCCTACCGGCATGGCACAATGAAGTCACGGATGAACCACTCAGAAGCAAGATGATTAACGAAATGTAAGCGAAGAGATGTTGATTGTAGAGAACTGATTTGTGTAGAATTCATTGTTTGCAAAACTCACGACTCCTTTTCGTACTGGTGCGATTATATAGTTCTGCGCTTTTAAAGGCAAGGAAGAAGGGCGAGCCTACAAAGGAGTGGTTAGACCAACTGCCTCACAAAACTCGCGTACTCGAGGATAAACTGTACAAGAAAGCAAGAAGCCTCGAAGAGTATGTAGATCGAACGACACTAAAGAATCGGTTACGAAGACTTGCAGTTACCATTGCTGCACATTACAACGAATCAGTCAAAAAATCAAAGAGACGGTCAGTGGGTTCCCTGTCAAGCATTGCTACTGTACCGCATCGCAATTCCTTGCTTTCGTTCGGGGACACAGATGATAATACTGCCAACATGACAGCTCAACTTCTGGCTGCCCGCAGTGGATCGACACAAAATAATATCATTTTTTCCGCTGAAGGGCGCATGGGCACCGTGGCCAGGCCAACCGCAAACGGAAATAATGACCAGCAGCACAATAAAGTTCCATCGGAAATGGCTATTTCTGACCTTGCACGACAAAAGACTGCTCAGAATGGAATCGTTTCAAATATTCAACAGCAACAAGTGCTGGTTAATGGTGTTAGGAAAGGCAGTAATTCGCTATCTGGAGGCATCACTGACAATGGTAATAGTGCCGGCGCAAACAAATCGGCAACGGGGAAGGACAGTGGCAGTTCAACGGTGGTCACACAGCAAGTAGGCGATACAGGGGAAACCCGGTTACAAAACTCGTCGGGAAATGGAACGAACAGTGGTGACAACAAAGGCGATAACACTGACGCACGAAGGTCCCAGTTCTATGGCATTGCCACCACGAACAATGTCTTGCAAGGGAACCAAATAGATATTGGAACACATGCGATGCCGATGATGTCAGATTCTTCCCAAGCAGGTTTGATAGGGCAACAATCCATGCCCGTAGCATCTAGTTTCAACAACGGCAACAGCAGTATTGGCGACATGAATTCGCATGCAGCTCTCACCGGACAGCAATCCATGCCAATTTCTACTGGAGGTGGTGGTGGCGCTGTGCAGCTTGGAGGGAACCACAACCAAGCACAAATTCAATTGCAACAGCTCATGGCACAACAAGCTGCATTGTCAATGCAACAGAATTCAGGAGTAGGTAACCTCGCTCAACAACAGGTAATGCAAGCCGAATTTTTCAGACAAGCATCTCAAAGCTCGGCACAAATGAATATGGCGCAGCAGGCCCAGCTGCAGGCAGAGATGATGCGACGAGCCTCGGCTGCTAGTGGTGGCGTCAATCCCATGAATCAACAGCAGTTACTTGCTCAGGCTCAAATGCAGGCTGAAATGATGAGGCGAGCATCCATCGGATCTCTCGGTACCATGAGCAGCCATGCAGTTCCCATTGGAGGTCAATACGGAATGATGCCGCAGGCAGGTGGTATGGTAAATCCTGTCATGATGAATCAGCAGATGGGTCAAATGTTTGGCAACAACCCACAAATGATGCAAGGCAACGCCAACACGATGCAACCCATGAACATGAATATGGGACAAGTTAATAATGTTCAACAGCAGCAGCAGCAGCAGCAACAGCAGCAGCAAAATTTCATGAGCAACATTGCGGCTGTTCCAAGTCAAAATTCTTTTTCCATGCATGGAATGGTCAACATGCAAAACGACAATAACAACAATGGCAGCAATGCAAATAACTTGCAAGAAGGAAATGGCAAGGACAACACGAGTTCCTCGGAAAATCCATTTGATTGGTAAAACTATTAAAGAGTTACCTGGTACTTCAAACTAGAAACACTACTCCGAGTAGCTACTAGCTCTACTACTAATAGCAAATGGTAGTAGTACCTGCTAGTAATTGCTGTAGCTGTTGTTGCTAGTACGGTTACTATTGGCTATCACGTCAAAGCTCAAAACAAAGACAAGTGAGCGACTCATGTGCGTGCTAAAGGCCTTTTTTCCGACATCGGTCAAGGTTGTTTGGTTGCAGCCGTCAAATTCGAAATCCCTACTTAAGTACTGTACTAGCTAGGGAACTTTCTTGACTGAAACTGAAACCAGAATAAATTATTGATACGACCCGGCTAGAGATTTTAAATGTATGTTATTGCAGAACAGAAGCAGGCCCAGTAAACAGGTCAACGAAAGAAGAAACCACACCGAAAGAGGAATGATAGGCAGCTGGCCCTGTTGCTTTTTCTGTATTGTTACTATGTTTTCCGTGGGCAGGGCATCGGCATTTTTCTCACGAGCCTCCGTTAGTAGTGGAAGAAGAGGACGGACAAAGATGCTTCTGACTTCAGCTTCTGTCAGCGGTGGTAGTTTGTCAGAAACGATCCGGTTAGAGGCAGAAGATGAAATGGCAAAATTGCAGGATCTCTACGAAGGCCGATCAGATGCTCCTACCATTCTAATGTCACAAGAGGAAGCATCTGCCTTTGTCCAACAAAATATTGATGCAGCACTCTTTGATTGCGATGGTGTTTTATACCGTACGCCAGTTCCTATTCCTGGAGCGAAAGAGTGCATTGAATCCATGATGAAGGAAGGAAAGAAAGTTCTTTTTGTAACTAATAATGCAGGAGTTAATCGAAAGCAACTGCGAGAGAAATTGTCGAAGATACTTGATGTTGACTCACTAGTGGACGAGCAAATGATCTCTGCTAGCTATTCTGCTGCACAATTTCTGAAAAACGAAGTCAATTGTGGAGGCATGACTGGAAAGCGAGTGCATGTCATTGGCAGTGGTGGACTTTGTGAGGAGCTCAAGAGCTTCGGATTTGAAGTTTCGGGTGGTCCGTCAAGCGACAAGCCTGAAATGGATCGGGGAGATTTGGCAAGCTATGAATTTCCAGAGAGCCCTATTGATGCTATTGTCGTGGGCCATGACGTAGCGTTTACGTTTCGCAAGCTAAGCATTGCCAATGTTTTACTGCAAAAGAACCCACTGGCAAGATTTGTCGCTACCAACCGGGATTCCTTTGATCTTGTGGGTGGCGATGGCAGGCATATTCCAGGCAACGGTTGTATTGTGGCTGCCTTGGAGTATTGCTCACGACGTACAGCCCTTAATACTGGCAAACCCAGCAAGGACCTGTTAGGAGTCATTCAGCAAGAGCATAATCTTGATTTGAGTCGAACCATGTTCGTAGGCGACCGATTGGACACGGATATTAAATTTGGCAAGGATACCGGAATGATATCTGTTCTCGTCATGACAGGTGTGACAACAGCGGACAAACTAGCAAGTGTGGGGGAAGGAAACGACGAAGAGCCATTGCCTACTATAGTCGTTTCGCATGTGGGTAAACTGGTAAGATAGTTATTATTTTTTGTTGATTTCGCACTGCACACTGTCTTAATGGGAAAAATGACGTGCAGGCTGAGGTAGGCAAAAGTCCTCGACCATAATATTGCGTGGATTTGTAGGTGTCGAGTTTGATATACTATGCAAACTTCTACAATTCCGAGTGAGACTTGCCGCAGACGTAGTCAACCACCTTGGGCAACGCATCTTGCAAGCTCTTGGCTGCTGTTCCTAGATTTTCCAGAAATTCGTCCTGAGTTAGTACATCACCATCTACAATGTCTGTAACGACTTTGACCCCCAAAAATGGAACCTTGTGCAATTCGCAAGTCCAGGCGACGGCAGCGGCTTCCATATCTTTGACAGATGCGTCGTTGGCAAGCATCAATTCGTCATCCTTTTCCGTGTTGTCCAGCGAATTACCGGTTGTGCAAATGCCCATTTTGAAATTATATTTGTCTGCCAAGTGCTGGGCATTGATCGTCTGAAGCTTTCCAATTCCGAATGGGGTAAAAACAGGGATCGGGATTCTGCGATCATGGTTGGCCACCGCTGTGGTCAAGAAGACATCACCAATTTCCGCCCCTTTTCGTTTGAATCCACCACAGGTCCCAGCATTGATCAAAACATGCTCTTTGTCAGGCGCTTCTGTGGTCATTTTGTTCAGAGCCAAAAAAGTGGCAAGACTAGCAGGGACTGTGCCCACATTATCAACGCCTGTACCGTAGACCTTATCCTTTCCATTCGTCACAACAGTTACTTTGCAGGCACCATGGGTTCCAGTAAAGGCCTGGAATGGAGTATGATCGGGAAAAAATGATTTATCCTCTACCAAGCCCAAATGTTCGACAAAAGGCATAGCCTCGGCTTCCATGGCTATAGCCACCACGACGCTGCGCAAAAGAGCAACATGAAATTGGAGGTAAAATTAAAATAAGATGAGTGAGAAACCATGTATTATTTTTTCCTGCAGTGGTACTCGGTATTGATTGAATACTCGGAAGAGGACACATCATGTCACGATGATCTACAATCATCTGCAATCAAATATAGGAGGCTCTCGAACATGAATAGACACTCACTCTTCAATTGCCATCTTGTCAAGCGGTTCGTACGACTTTACTTGGTCAAAAGATAGAAGCAATATAGCAAGATACGAACGCAACAGCTTCATACTATTTTTTGTTTGTGTGGCAGCTGAAGCTGCTGTGTACTACTACAAAACCTAATGACAAAAATCAAGTACAGGCCCAGTAGAGACCTTTTCACGGTTGCCTGCTTATGAACTTCAACATCCACCCGGACACCCAGTAAATATGCATACCGCCATGATGACTACTACGACTAGTAGACTAGAGTACTAGCTAGCGAATTCCGCTCTAAGACCAAAAAATCGATCTGAATGAGCTACCAGGTACGTGCTGTACTTCAACAACCTTGTAGGAGAAAGCATTCGGGGGGGTGAACCCATTATTTTATGGATTGCTAAAGAGATGGCCAGATACTGCACTTATCAGAGTTTGCATAATGCATTCGAGTTTCCTAGCTAGGACATCCATGATCTTAGTTAGCAAGAATGTGACGTTCCATTTGAGATGGGTTTGCGACTGAGTTGATTGCATGTTTTTGCCTCAATCGCTAATACTGTATCAGCCTCTTAATACTATTCACTGAAGCAGTAGACTTTCAATGCGCGTAAAACGCTGTAGAACTTTCATCGTACCAATGCAATTTCTGTACTGTTCCAGGAAGTGTCCTCACCTTTTATTGTCGCCACTCAGAGTCTCATCAGCAAAGTCAGGGCATTGCTTCATGGTTGTTGCGTGCGTGCACGAACAGGCACTGTTTTGCTCTGGCTGATTACGGTGGCGGTGGTGGTACTTCATATTGAAAAGCCGCCATTAATTCCGCATCCAATGTCTCGTAGGCAAACGTTAAATCTTCATCTGTCATACCTGTGAATCGCTTCTTGTCGGTTCCATATTTGACCATGGCCGAAATGAGGTTGGTGTGTTGAACTCCGTGTTCCGGATGACCGTCACCATACTTCCCACTATCCACGATGTATGCAAATTGTTCGCTGCGACGTACACCACCGACGCACTCGCAGACTTGGTCTACCATTTCCTTGACATTGAACAACAAATCTTCAAACCTAATCATGAGCACAGGATAGTCAGCGCGAAAATATTGTCCATACCAGTCCGACCAAACATGAGCCAAGGAATCCCAATTTTCTGGTCGCTCGGGATATTTGATACTGACCGGTATTGTATCTTCCAAATAAGGAAAAAGATCCAAGTCGTCCTGATTCGGGACCAAGTTGGGACAATGCTTGGAGGAGTGATGCCATTTGGCAGCTAATTTCGGCAAATACAAATAGTGTGAGTGCGACTTCTCTGCTTGGTAACACACGCCATCATAATATTATTGTTTTCAACAACGTAGAACCACACATACCGTAGGGATGTCGACACATGCTTTGCATCCACGAGTATGGATCCCGAATGGCGACAATCGGCATGACTGTCGTCTTGTTGACTTTTTTATCGCTCTTGACTGTATTGGTTAACCGTCTTTTTGCTACCATATGCTTGCCCCAAGGTACTTGCCACCGCATACCTCCGTATCGCTCTTTTTTGTTTTCGGGCATGATGCAGTTGGCATTCATGTACATGGCCAGCGTATTGGTTCCAGAATTGAAGATACCGGCAGATGCCACCGACGCTTCCTCGGGTGGGACCATCTCCCTAAATCGTTTGCACGACTCTTTTCCGTACACGATGGGTCCCTTGCCGTATAGTTTTTCAATTTGTGTCATGGTTGGGAGTTTGGCCACAGTGGCGGCATCAAACTCTTGAATGCCTGCTTCTTTGAGCATGTTTATCAGATGCTCTCGGTCCACGCTGGCTTCCTCCAAAGTTAAAGAAGCTGTAGCATCGTCATCGTCAGCCACGTCACCCACTAATTCGTCCTTGTTGAGAGCTGTAACGCGGTTGACAACAATTTCACCTTTCTTGTTTCGCTTCACCAGCTGACCTCCTGCAAATTCTCCGTCGAACACTCCAGTCTTACGCTTCCTTTTGCCTTTTCTGCCTTCGATTTGATCTGAAACACTCTCGTCTTGTTGTTGTTGTTGTGCAGTGTGAATTTGAGTGCTACTTTTGCTATCATCTGTGGAAATTAAAAAGTGATCTTGGAGATCTTGGGACATTTCTTGTCTGGAGTTAACGTAGTATCGAAAATTCATCACCACTGACACAATTCCCAATAGAATCATGAGTCGTACCAAGAGCTTCCCTGCGAAAAAGCCATCGCCCGATGATGATTTGTTGGAGGGAGGCATTGTGCCGATATGCTGGACTGGTGTTCGTCTCTCTTCAAAAACTTAGAGGATGCAAGAGGTGGTGGGCTAACTTGAAAGCGGGTTGAGATCAAAGCGCTCTAATTTCTTTGGATTCTCGAAGCTGATACCGCAAAGGATGTTACAAGGGGAGAATTTTTCGTTCCGACTATTAATGTTATGATAAGAAATCTAATAATGGTACCAGGTATGTTGAGAGTCAGATGATATTCACCAGGAGGCATTACTACTACTTATTGTATGTATGCACTGTGCGTAAAGTCACTCTCATTCCTTGGCTTTTCTCGCGAAGGTAACCAAGCGAAAAAATGACCCCACTCAATCATCTGCTCCAATGTTACCAATTACAAAACCTGATCAGGATCTGCGTGAAAAGCCGACGATGAAAACAAACAAATTTAACCTTTATCAAACGTTGAACTGCTACGTTCGGGCAGATGCAGCCCTCGTAAAAAATCAAGTGATTTCTTCCAGCGGATGAGCTGCCTGAAGAGTTGCTAGCCCTGCTCATCTATTGATGATACGTGGTCATCTCCTTCATTGCAAGCCGGCTGCAGCCATGTTTGCTGTGGTTCTAACTTGTTCAACAACGTCAAAAGACAAAACCAAAACCCCAAGCGCTTCTTGAACAGAAGAAATTTCATGCATACTGCTGCCTACATGTAGGAGAATTAAAAATACAAGCCTCTTGAAGTTGCTAGTCGAAAATGAATACTCGGAGTACTATATTATAAGGAAACCTGGTCTCTTTGGTCGCCCGGGAATGACGCTTCAATCCAACACATCTCCGCTCAAAGAATAAACTCGGGATCCAAAATATAGTTGATAGTGAGACGGTCACGAAGGGTTCCCTGCCTTCAATACTGCCAAGCAAGAGTAGCCCCGGATTTTGTTCTTCTCGCAATACATGCCATCATCCCATCCTTCGAGATTGCGTAGTGCTGCTGGTACCTGTCGCATAGTCAATCAAGACCATTGTGGAAGATACGTTTGGCTTTCGGTACTCAGTCTGTTCCAGTTCCTGCTCCATTCTTGCACAGCCAGCCGACAAGGTCATCATCCATCATCTTATCTATCCAACATTAAATAACTGTAACCCTATTCAAAATATCCTTAGTTACAAGATAGATTTTCAGTTTACGTCGTCAGCACACGTCACTGCTCGGTCTAGCTAACTGATTGCGGACAGACGTTTCTTGGATCTCAGCGACAATGCATCAACTGCCGTATCTGAATGAGCGCAACAGCAAAGCAACAACAACTTCCTTTGTGTTACATTAAAGCCGGTATATTTACAATAAGTATATTATAATAATCATGGTGGTCTTCCGTACAGCCGTAAATACTGTTGCCAAAAGAGCAGCTATTGCTGCCTCTTCACAGGTAAGAGATTGGAAGTTATGATAGTTGGTTGTAAAGATCGTCGAGCAAAAGCAAAGGACGGCGGTGGTCATCGGCACTTTTGGGTTGCAGTGCAGTGCAGCAGTGCTTGAGACCAGAGTGATATCCGGTTAAGCTGGAACGATATGAGCGCAACAAGGATCTCCTGAAGGAGCTAGCTTAGTCGTGTGATGTCTAGGTTAGGGACGGCTCCCTTCGGTTCATGGTTCATGGTCGTAGGAATACATTGCTTTGGCCAGGCGACGATCCTTTGCAGCGCGTGAAGCTCATATCCTACAAGATTTTCCCGGAAATTCCAGATTCCGTCCTTTTGCACGCGTACTTGTATCGATGGAAGGAATTCCAAAAATCATTATC
>Ga0100402_1000939_pt1 | contig 33846 bp, 36 predicted proteins | sample CryGeyme20150102_FD_80419 | JGI IMG/M metagenome (GOLD analysis project Ga0100402, IMG submission 80419) | Groundwater microbial communities from Crystal Geyser aquifers in Utah, USA - Crystal Geyser metaG 2015-0102 | ecosystem: Environmental > Aquatic > Deep subsurface > Groundwater | place...
AGTTCTCTGATCCAATCATTACTTATAATATAATATCCTAAACTAGATAAAATGAGAGTTTCTACCGATAAAACAATAGCTGTTCTATAACCTTTTTCTATTTGTACATTTATAAATTTTTCAACTAATGTGATTATAATCAAAATTTGATAAATTGGAAGATTAACCAGAATAGTTCTATTATTCAAGATAGCTTCAATCAATATAAAAAACATAGTCATGACAGTTATAGATAGTATTAAAGCCATTTTAGGTAGATAAAGGATACTAAATTTTTTTAAAACAAACCTTGTTAGAGATGCAACTAAAAGAGCCATAATAAATATAGCAAATCCATACTTTATATTTACTTCAAGAAAAGTAAAGGTTATTATCAAAGGAGCATATATACCAAAAGCTTTTATTCCAACAATTTGTCTTGCAGCAACAATAAAACTTGCTATAATAGGGAACATTAGTAATACTATAATAGTATCTTTAGGAACTCCTCCTTCTATTAGGAAATTGAATAATGGATCAAACATAAATTTAATAAAGTTAATTTACCAATAATATACAGAATAATAAGGATATTGTAAAGAGCTTTAGACCTTTTTTGTTATTTAAATTAATAATATCTATTATATCATAGAATTAATATTAAATATATAATGAGATTAAATTAAGAAAGAATAGACAGAAATTAATATCTATGTTATAAATAAATTGCACATTTATAAATTAAAAGATATCTTAAAAATAAATGAACTACCTCTCGTTAATAGGTACAGTTGCTACGGCTCATTTGTTAGCAGTTATTGTTCCAGGACCTGATTTTATTATAGTATGTAGAAATGCACTAACTTATTCACGAAAATCTGGTATTTGGACATCGGTTGGATTAGGTATAGGTTGTTTAATTCATATATCTATATCTTTGGCAGGTATTGCTTTCATTGTTTCTAAGTCTATTATTATTTTTAATATAATAAAATTTCTTGGGGCAAGTTACTTGATTTATATTGGGATTAAATCTATAAGATGTAAGTCTTCAAAAATTCAAGTTACTGATAAATTCAAAAGTAAAGATATCTCAATATTATCCTCTTTAAAAATTGGATTTTTAACTAATGTACTTAATCCAAAGGCTACATTATTTTTTCTAAGTTTATTTACAGTTATAATATCTCCAAAAACTCCTATGTCAATTATGGGTATAATGAGTATAATTATGATACTAAACACAATGATATGGTTTTCATTTTTATCATTACTGATAACTCAAAAAAATATTCGCTTGATTTTTGAAAAATTTCAAGATAAAGTTAATAAATTTTTAGGAGGATTGTTAATTTTTATAGGTATGAAAGTTGCTTTAAGTAAAGGCTAAATTTAAATAATTTAAATATTAAGAACACTTTATAAAATTATAAGGTGTTTTATTTTGCTTATATTGTAAATGATCACTTGACAAGATATTAAATTTAAGATAATATTTATTATAGAAAGCATATAGCCAGAGACTACAAGCAATAAAAATAAGACTTGTATAGGCATTAAAAAATTTATTTTTAATGTTACTCGGCTCAATAGGTCGGGCTTTTTTAATCCATTTAAGTAATCTAAATATATATGGCTTTAACAAAAGCAAAAAAACGAGAAATGTTACAAGAATTGCAAAATTTAATTGCAGATTGTAACGGACTGGTATTTACTGATTTTCAAGGTTCTTTGGTTAAAGATCTACAATCATTAAGAACAAATTTAAGAGAAAATGGTTCTTCCTATAAAGTTGTTAAAAAGACTCTATTTGGAAAAGCATTAAATTCTATAGGAGTTGAGATTGATTTAGATATTTTACCAGGTAGTTTAGGAGTTATCTTTACTAGTGATCCTGTGGAAGCATCTAAAGTTAGTGTTGATTTTCAAAAGAAATCTAAGAAAGGAACTTTTCTTGTTATAGGAGGACTATTAGATAACAAAGTTATTTCTGAAAATGAAGTTATTTTATTATCAAAATTACCATCAAAAGAACAATTACAGTCACAATTGGTTGCAACCATTGCTGCTCCTGTAACTAGTTTTTTAAGAACAATATCAGAGCCAGGAAGAAGTCTTGTAACAGTATTATCTGCTTATAGAGACTCGAAATAATTATTAAATTTAATTTATTAAAATTATGTCAGAAGATGTAAAGATCCCAAAAAAATTTGAATCAATTGTAGAAACTATCAAAGGTTTGTCAGTGTTAGAAATTTCAGAGTTAGTAAAAATTTTAGAAGAAGAATTAGGAGTTTCAGCAGCAGCACCTATGATGATGGGAGCTATGCCAGCTGCAGCATCAGATGCAGGAGAAGTTCAAGAGAAATCAGAATTTGATGTTATTATTGAAGATGCAGGAAGTTCTAAAATTCAGGTTATCAAAGCTGTTAAAGAAATTACAGGTCTAGGGTTAAAAGAAGCAAAAGAAATTGTTGATGGAGCACCTAAAGCTGTTAAAGAAAAAGTTGCTAAAGCAGAAGCTGATGAAATCAAAGCAAAGTTACAAGAAGCAGGAGCAACTGTTGTTGTAAAATAGTTTATTTAGTTTATACTAAAGACCTTTTATAAAAGAGATTATATAATTTAGATAATCTCTTTTATTTTTAAATAATACAAGATTCTTATTTTAATCTATGAAAAAGTTTATTTTTCTGATAATATATAAATATTAATAAGAATAATGATATAGAGATGATCATAAGAGGTCCATTAACATATTTGTTGGGATATGAAAAATTAAAATTATTAAAGTTTTTTTTACATAATAAAAATCAATCTTTTGCAATAAATATAATTTCTGATAAGACTAAAATACAACCAAATGAATTAAGAAGAGAGCTTAAAAATGCTGTGAAAAATGGTATTTTGGAAGAAAATAAATCTGATAAATCTTTAGAGTATAAACTAATTCCTATAGAAGAAATAACTATTTTAGAAACTATTATATTTAAATTAAGTGATACATTTTTTGATGATTTAACCAATAAAATCAATAGTCTTGGGATAGTAACTTTATGTGTTGTTATGGGAGCATTTTTACAAAGAGATCATGATAAAGTAGATTTGTTATTAGTTATAGATAGTTTAAATGAAAAAAGATTTGAATCTTTATTAGAAGCAATAGAATCAGAATTAGGAAAAGAGATAAAATATGTTATTTTATCAAAAGAAGAATTTGATTATAGAAAGAATATGTTTGATAAATTTGTATTGAGTATATTAGAAGATTTAAGAAATAGAACTCTTATAAATAATAGTAGTGATATAGAAAAATAAAATTAATATAAGTAAAATCATGTTAAAAGAAATTTTAGAGCAAGCTCAAGTTCAAAATGTTCCTAATGTTATAATTTTAATAAATACACTTAGTATAACGATATTAGCATTTTTCTTTGGTATTATAATTACACCTTTATTAACTAATTTTTTATATAAAAATAAATTAGGTAAAAATATTCGAGATGATTCTTGGGACGGTACGGGATCACCAATATTCCAGTCAATGCATTCTTATAAAAAAGGAACTCCTACTATGGCAGGTATACTTTTTTGGGGGATAACAGCTATATTTACTTTGTTTAATTTGAGTAGAGAAGAAACATTTTTACCGTTATTTTTTTTAGTATCAGGAGGATTTTTAGGAGCATTAGATGATTTTTTTAATATAAAAGGTATAGGAAAAATTAAAGGCTTAGGAGTTAAGATTAAAATTTCTTTACAAATGTTAATTGCTCTATTTGGTGCATATTGGTTTACCTTTAAACTTAATTGGACTTCAATTCATATCCCTGGGGGGGGATTGTTTGGTTTGCCAGTTGATTTTGAATTAGGATTATGGTATATACCTATATTTATATTAGTAGTTATTTTTGTTATGAATTCAGTTGATATTACAGATGGTTTAGATGGGCTTTTAGCTGGATCAATTATACCTACTTTTTCTAGTCTTGCAGTTTTAGCTTTTATTCAAGGAAAATACTCTTTAGTTATGTTTATTTGTACTTTGATTGGTGCTTTGGCAGCATTTTTATGGTTTAATATACATCCTGCTAGGTTTTTTATGGGAGGTACGGGAGCTTTTGCCTTGGGTGCCACATTATCTGTTATTTCAGTTGTAACAAATTCTTTATTTATACTACCCATTATAGGATTTTTATTCTTTGTTGAAGGGGGATCATCTATTTTACAGCTTTTATCAAAAAGATTTTTGAAAAGAAAAATTTTTATATCAGCTCCAATACACCATCATTTTCAAGCAATTGGTTGGGATGAACCTAAAATTGTGATGAGATTTTGGATTGTATCTTGGGTTATGAGTATATTGGGATTAATTCTAGGTATAATAGGAATGGGATAATATAAAATTTATTTAATTTATAAATATAAAAAATATAATATGTATGATATCTTAATTAAAAATGCAAAAATTATAGACGGGACAGGAGCTAAAATTACAAAATCTAATATACTTATAAATCAGGGAATCATAGAATTTATTAGTAAAGATACTGATTATAAAACAAAAATAACTATAGATGCCGACAATTTATTACTCACTCCAGGTTTTATAGATGTCAACAATCATTCAGATACATCTCTGACCATATTTAACCAAAGTAAATTAAAAAGTCTTGCTAGTCAAGGCATAACAACTATTATTGGTGGTAATTGTGGCGGATCTTTAGCTCCTCTAAGTGGTATAGATTCTTTAAAATCTATACAAAAATGGACAAATTTATCAAAAATTAATATCAACTGGAATTCGGTTAAAGAATATTATGAGATATTGGAGAAAAACAAGTTATATTTAAATTACTCAACTTTAATTGGATATTCTACTGTTAGAAGAGGACTTTTGAAGGATGAGATTAGACCTTTATTGGACACTGAATTAGATTATATCCAAAAGTTTATAGAAAGAGGTTTGAATCAAGGTGCTTTAGGTGTATCTGTAGGATTGTCTTTTACTCATTCACATTTAATTGATAAAACTGAACTTTTATTGTTAGCTCAGATATTGAAGAAACATAAAAAAATCCTAACATTTCATTTAAGAGATGAATCTGAACATATTATTGGTGCAATTCAAGAGGTTATAGATATAGTTAGACAAACTGGAGTTAATACTGAGATTAGTCATTTAAAAATTTTAGGTAAAAAAAATTGGAAATATTTTGATGAAGTTTATAATATGTTGTCACATACTATTGACCAAGATAAATTACCAATTAAATTTGATATTTTTCCCTATAATTATAATAATGGAGTTTTATATATACATTTACCAAAATGGCTCACAAAAAACGGTAGATATGATATGTTAAAAGAGTTACATAATATTGAAGTTAGGAAAAAAGTTATTGCCGAGATGAAGATGAACAATGTAGATTACTCATCTATGGTAATATCTCAATTTAGAGAAGGAAAAAACTTTGTTAAAAAAACAATTCAGGAGATATCTAAAAATCAAGAAGTGTCAATAGAGGAATCTATTTTGAATTTGATTATAGCTTCTGAAGGAGGAGTTAAAGTAATGATTAATTCTATAAATGATATTCATATCAAAAAATTTATTATAAATAAAAATTCTATAATCAGTACAGATGGAGTAGGGTATGACGACACTTTTTTTGAGAAAAATTTGTATGATCATCCAAGATGTTTTTATAGCATGCCTAAATATATAAATAATTATGTAGGTAAAGATTTATCTTTAGAACAAGCAATTGCTAAAATAACATCTATACCAGCTAAGCATTATGGTATTCAAAATAGAGGTTTAATAAAAGAGGGATTTATAGCTGATATTAATTTAATAAATATGTCATTATTTCAAAAAAATATTGATTTTGATAAAGTCAGAAAATATCAATCAGGGATTGAATATCAGATTATTTCAGGTAAATTTAGTATAAAAGAAGGAAAATTTATAGATTATCCAAATGGTAAAATTATTAGATAGAATAATAAAATTCTATCTTTTATAAACTCAGTATGTTATAATTTATAAGAATAATTTTAAACTATAATTAATATGAAAATAGCAGTTCATGCATCGCATCTTTCTCAAGAAAGAGAAGATGGTAATCAAACTTATATAATAAATCTTTTTAAAAATTTAGCTAAAATTGATAATAAAAATGAATATAATTTTTATTATTCAAAAGAATCAAATAAAAAAATAGAAGCTCCTAATTTTTATCATATTATTAATACAAAACCCTTTGCTTGGACTCAAAGAGTTTTCCCCCAAATATTAAAAAAAGATAAACCTGATCTTTTATTTATGCCAATTCAAATGTTACCATTTCTAAAGGATAAAAACCAAAAATCTGTTGTTACAATTCATGATTTAGCTTTTCTTTATTATCCAGAGACCTTTCCATTAAAGGATAGGATTTTGCATAAAATTTATGTTAAAGAAGCTATATATAAAGCAGATCACTTAATCGCAATTACTGAAGCTACCAAAAATGATATCTTGAAAGAATATAATGTTCCCGAATCAAAAATAAGTGTTGTTTATCATGGTGTAGATAAAAACAAATTTAGATTGATGAATGATCAAGATAAACCATTAATAAAAGAAGTTTTAGGCAAGTATAAAATTACTAAACCTTATATTATTTATGTGGGGAATGTTCAACCTCGTAAGAATGTTCAAAATTTGATAAGAGGATTTATCGAGTTAAAAAAAGAATATAAAGAAATTCAATTAGTAATAGCTGGTGCGAGTGCTTGGCTAATAGATGAAGTTATGGAAGAAGTAAAAGATCTTATGAATGAAGATATTATATTTACAGGAAGATTTCAAGATAAAGAGTTAGTACCACTTTTATGGGGAGCAAAATTATTTGTATTACCATCTTTATACGAAGGTTTTGGATTGCCAATATTAGAAGCTGGAGCTTGTGGATTACCTACTTTAGTATCAAACACACCATCCTTACTTGAGATTGTTGGAGACATCAATCTTACTTTTGATCCATTAAATCCAGAAGATATTAAAGAAAAAATTTTAACAGTATTAAAAAATAAAGATTTATATGATAAAATTAAAGAGTATTGTCATCAAAGATCGCAAGAATTTTCTTGGGAAAAGACAGCCAAAGAAACTTTAAATATATTAGAATCAATTTAAATTTATGTTAAAAAAAGAAAATAAGTTAAAAAGTTTATTAACTAAGTGGACTTGGAAAAAATTTATAGTAACAAGTATTTTGGTTTTAATTTTTTCTGGAGGGATTATATTCTTTATTTTTGCAAATAGAGCTAATAATACTTTAAATAATATAACTGGTGAGTCTAATTCTATTTTTGAGACAGCTAAAACCTTTTTGCCAGGAAAAAAAGATCTATTAGCTAATGAAAATGGAAGAACAAATATACTAATTTTAGGTATGAGAGGTGAAAATGATCCTAACGGAGGAACATTAACAGATTCAATTATAATATTATCTATTGATCAAAACACAAATAAGGCAGCTATGATATCTATCCCAAGAGATTTAAGAGTTACTATCCCTGGATATAAAGGATTTGTTAAATTAAATGCAGCTCATGCTCTTGGTCAAGATAATGGTGATAAAGGATTAGAGTTTGCAAAAAGTACTTTATCAGAGACTACAGGAATGCAGATTCATTATGGTGCAACCATAGACTTTACCGCTTTTAAAGGGATTATTGATTCTTTGGATGGTATAACTGTGGATGCAGCTGAAGACTTTTATGATCCAAATTATGAAGGTGGAATTAGAGTGAAAAAAGGTTTAAATGAAATGGATAGTGATAAAGCTTTAAAATATGTATGGGCAAGACTAAGTACCAATGATTTTGATAGATCAAGAAGACAAAGAGAAGTTATTAATGCTATAAAAGACAAAGCTGAAGCTAAAGGCATTTTTAGTAATCCAGTATTTTTATTGGAAACATTGGAATCTTTGGGAAATCATGTAAAGACAGATATGTCAGTTGATGAAATGAAAAGTTCATTAGATTTAGTTGGAAAATTGGATTTAAACTCTATTATAGAAAAAGGTTATGATACTTCAGCTGATGGACCTTTTACTTCTAAGACGGATGAAGGCTTAGGGTATATAATAATACCTAGAGCTGGTAATTTTTCAGTTTTTCAGGAAGACATTCAAAATATATTTGCTACTGTATCAGAAAGTGAAAATGAGATTTCTAATGAAGAAGTAAATCAAGACAAAACTATTGATTCTAAAGAAGAGGAATCTAAGGAAACTCAAAAAACCTTATAAAAATTATGGATAAAAAGTACAAGTTAGCTATTACAATTGTTAATTATAATACTAAAGAATTATCTTTATATTGTTTAAAAAATATAATTGAATCAAATATAACTATTCCTTATCAAATAGTATTTTTAGATAATCATTCAATAGATCAAGAAGATACAATATATGAGATTAGTAGAAAATTTCCTGATGTTAAGATAATTAAGATGAAATATAATTCAGGGTATACAAAAGGAGTCAATCAGGTTATAAAACATACAAATGCTGAATATATATTTAATATAAATTCAGATGTAATTTTAAAGGAAGGTGTAGTTGAAAAGATGGTTAAATATTTAGAAAATAATAAAGATGTTGGTATAATTGGTCCTCAACTATTAAACTTTGATGGATCTATTCAAGAATCAGCTTATAGATTTATTACACCAGATATCGCTTTATATAGAAGAACCTTTTTAGGATTGCTTCCATTTGCAAAGAAAAAGTTGAGTTATTTTACAATGAAGGATTGGGATCATACAACAACTAGAGAAGTAGATTGGGTTTTAGGAGCAGCTATTATGTTTCCTAAAAAGGTTATGGATGAAATAGGTCATTTAGATGAAGATATGTTTTTATATTTGTCAGATACTTATTTAGCCTGGAAGTTATGGGAAAATTCATATAAAGTAATTTATTATCCAGAAGTAAAAATTTATCATTATCATAGAAAGTCAAGTAGAGATGAAAATTTTATTAAAAAACTTTTCTTTAATAGAGCTTATAAAATTCATATAAAAGATGGTTTCACATATTTTAAGAAAACTTTTAGAAAATTTAATCCAAGATTAATTAAATAACAATACTATGAAATATCTTTCAATTATTCAAACATTATTATTAATGGCAATATCATTTCTTTTGGGTGCATTAATATTTAATTATAACCCAAGTCAATCTTTTAAAAGTAATATTAGTACTAATTTATTAACTAATATTTTTGAGAATGAATCTTCTGATATAAGCTATTCAGCATCCTTAGAAGAGGTATCAAAATTTTTACAAAATAATTCTCTTTATAAAGATAAGTCTTTTGATGAAAATAAGTTAAGAGAAGGTGCTATTAAGGGTATGGTTTCTTCCCTAGAAGACCCTTATACTGTTTACTTTTCTAAAGATGAATATAAAGAATTTATGGATAGTCTGAATGGAACATTTGAAGGAATAGGAGCTGAAATAGGTATTAGAGAAGAACAATTAATTGTAGTAAGTCCTCTCAAAGATACCCCAGCTGATAAAGCTGGCATTCTACCAAAAGATAAGATTCTTGCTATAGATGATTTAAGTACAAAAGGTATGACAGTTGAAGAAGCTGTCACAAAAATAAGAGGAGAAAAAGATACAGAAGTTAAATTAACAATTAGAAGAGATTTAGAGAATTTAGAAATAAAAATTAAAAGAGATGTAATTATTGTTCCTAATGTAGAGTTTGAAATAAAGAATGATGTAGGTATTATCAAAGTAAGTACATTCCAAAAAGATACAGCAAAACAAGTAGAAGAAAAATTACTTGAGTTGAGAAATTCAAAGATAACCAAAGTAGTATTAGATTTAAGATATAATACAGGTGGTTATCTAGATTCATCTGTAGATTTAGTTGATTTATTCGTAGGTAAAGATAAGGTTGTTGTTACTGAACAAGGTAGAGATGAAAAAATTATGCAAGTTTTTAAAACAAGAAAAGATAATCAATTTGAAGATATGAATCTTGTTTTATTAATAAATGAAGGTTCGGCAAGTGCTTCAGAAATCACAGCAGGAGCTTTAAAGGATTTAAATAATACAAAATTAATAGGCCAAAAAACATTTGGGAAAGGTGTTGTTCAACAAATCAAAGAGTTTGATGATGATTCTGTATTAAAATATACAGTTGCAAAATGGTTGACTCCAAATGGGATTACTATTGATAAAGAAGGAATAGAACCAGATATTAAAATAGAGATATCAAAGGAAGATTATCAAGAAGATAGAGATCCTCAATTAGAGAGAGCATTGGAAGAGTTAAAATAATAATCTAATCTTACTAAATAAAATGAGTTTAAAAGATTTAGAAAAAAATATATATAGAAGAGAAACTAGAGCAAAACTTGACTCTGATAGAAAAAATCTAACTAAATACACTATATACAATCAGAATTTATCAAATGATAAATTAGAGTATCAAAAATTTAAAGAAGCTGATACACCATTTTTATCTAAATATAAAAAAATACTCACATTGTTTTTAGGAGGAGGGATTCTAATAATAGTAACCATTTTTGTTATTAATCAAGTTTATCAATTTTATTTGTCAAGGTTTGTAGAGAATAATATCATAATTTCTTTTGAAGGAAATTCCTCACTAGTTGCTACCGAAGAGACAGAATATTTGGTTAAATATAAAAATAATAATGATGTTTCTATAAAAGATATTCAGATAGATATAAATCTACCAGATACTATTATGAATAAACAAGTATTTATTTATGAAAATGATATAGAAAAAATATCAGAAAGTCAGAGATTTGTGATTCAAAAAATGGATCCAAAAGAAGAAATATTAATCAAAATTAAAGGGAGTATATTAGCAGAGAAAAATACAATTCATACTATCAGTACAAATTTTTTATATAACTCTGAAAGAGTTCCTACAAAATTAAAACAAAGTTCTGAGTATAAAATTAATATAATAGATAACCCAATTATACTAGATATTGCTGCTCCATTTGATGTTGCTAGTGGTGAGGTAGTTGAATATAAAATAACTCTTAATAATAAAAAAAGTCAAGACTTAAGCGATCTTGAATTAAGATTAGAATATCCAGAAACTTTAAAAATTATAGATATAACAAAAGAAGCATCAAAAGATAATAATGTTTTCAAAATACCAATATTAAAAGGTAATGGGAGGTACGATTTTACAATAAGAGGTGAATTAATAGGTAATCAATCAGAAAGAAAATCAGTAAAAGGACAAATTGGTAAAGTTATAGATGATAAGTTTGTAGTATATGGAATTGATGAAGGAATAACAAGGATAGCGGAAGCTTTTGTTAGTATAGAAAATTTTTATCCTTCAACTATTAAAAAAGATCAAGATATAAAATATTCAATAACAATTAAAAATAATACTTTAGTTCCAATTAGAGAAGGAATTATAAAAGCTGTGTTTAAAAGTGATGTATTTGATTTTTCAACATTAAATACAGGGGGAGGGGATTTTGATTTCAACTCAAAAACAATTACATGGAGAGCAAACACATTACCAATATTAGAGATTTTTCCTCCCAATGCAACAGGTAGAGTTAGTTATAATATATCTTTAAGAAAAGATTTAACAGAACAAGAATTACAAAATATTGATTATAAAGTCTCAACCTTTTCTTTATTTGAGAGTTATCAAATCCCAACAGCTTTAGGAGTTAACAAGGTGATTCAAGGTAGTGATTCTATAGTTTCTATAGAAAGACCAAAAGTTGAGGAAAAAATACCACTTATTGTAAAAAACCAATTATTATATGATAATTCTATTCCTAATATAATTAATTCAGGACCAATTCCTCATAAAGTTTCAGTACCTACTACAATGACTGTTATCTGGGAAATTGAAGAAACGAATGAAGATATAAGTGATATGACTTTTAGAACATATTTACCAGAAAATGTTGTAGCTACAGGTATTCATAATAATTTTGGATATGGTAAATTCACATATAATGATAGGACTAAAGAAGTTTTTTGGAATTTAGGAGATGTCCCATCTGGTGTAAATAAAAACCAAAATATTAAATTAGCTTTTCAAATACAATTTACTCCTTCAATAAATCAAAAGTCTGATACAAACAACTCAGCTGGAAAAGGTCCAACAGTAGTTAATCAAGTAGAATATACAGCCAAAACATTAAAAGATGGGAAAGTTTTAGATTCTAAGTTAGAAGAAATTAAAACAGAATATTCTATAACTGAATAAAATACCTGTGGATAAATAAAAGATATTTTATTCATTAAAAGTGTGGTATAATTTATTTATAATAATTAAGTAATAAATTTTAATATATGAAACATTCAACACAAGCAATACAACTAATTTTATCTATAACTGTAGTCTCACTTATAATAGGTTATGTATCAAAAGACATAAGTCTAAATCAAAAATCAGTGGAAATTGATAATTTAAAAGCAGAATTAAGTCAAACTAGATCTCTTTATAATAACTTAGCATCAAAGTATAGTGAAGAAATTATAACAGAAGCTCAGACAGAACCATCAACCTCCATAGAAGAAATTGATGAAGGAAATAATGATAGTTATATTTTGCCAACAGAAAGTATGTATGATGATATAAATCAAGAGTAATTATAAATATATATAAATACATTGACAATTAATGTATAATTTAGTAGAATGTATATCAAATAGTACTTAACTATAAGCTTAAAGATAATAATATGCCAGTACCAAAGAAAAGGATGTCACAAACAAGAACTTCTAAAAGAAGATCTCATCATGCAATAAAAAACATTGAGGCTAGTTTGAATGGAGTTTCTCATAGATTAAAGAAGTTTTATGATAGACAAGATTCTCTTATAAAACCAGAAGTAAAAAAATAATACATTTTAAATAAATAATTTAGTACATTATAAAACCCAAAAAATATGGCAAATAGACATTTATTGAGATCTACAACTATGCAGATATTATATCAGATAGATGTTACTGATAGATGGTTTCATGAAAATCTATGGGATGTTATATCTGAAAGCATCAGTAGATTCTCATTTGATTTAACAGATACTTCTTATATAAAAGAAGTTATTTCTGGTATTATTAAAAATAAATCAGAGATTGATGAGACGATATCTAAGTATTCTAATGGTTGGAATATAGAAACTATTTCTTTAGTTGAAAGAAATATACTTAGAATTGCTTTATTTGAAATATTATTTTACAATGATCAAGATATACCTTTTAAAGTGGCTATAAATGAAGCGATTGAGCTTAGTAAAATGTTTAGCGGAAAGCCAGCAAGTAAGTTTATTAATGGTGTACTAGGTGGTTTAGTAAATGATTTAGATTCAAAAGGATATAATCTTATAGATACGGAAGATAAAAAAATTAAAATAAATGAAGCTGTTGTGGAAGAAAATGAACAAGATATAGTTAATTAATTATGAATATAAAAAAAATATCAGACTTAGAAAAGAAAATAGGGTATACATTTAAAAATAAAAATTTAATCATTGAAGCTTTGACTCATAGATCATTTCTAAATGAAAATCCTGATTTTAATTTGGATCATAATGAAAGATTAGAATTCTTAGGAGATGCTGTATTAGAGTTACTTATAACTGAATTTTTGTTTAAAAATTATATAAATAGTACAGAAGGAGAAATGACTAATTATAGAGCAGCGTTAGTAAAAGGTGAAAATTTAGCTAAGGTTGCAAAAAAGATAAATTTAGAATCTTATCTTCAAATGTCAAGAGGAGAAAAAAATGACTTATTATCTAAAGACTATATTACATCTAATGCTGTTGAATCTATTATAGCTGCTATGTATATTGATGGTGGGCTTGAAGTTGTGAATGTATTTTTAAATAAATATATAATAGTTGATCTAGAAGATATTATACAGAATAATTTATTTGTAGACTCTAAAAGTTTATTACAAGAAAAAATGCAAGAGAAATTTTCTATCACACCATCATATAAAGTTATGAGTCAGTGGGGTCCAGATCATAGTAAAACATTTGAAGTTGCTGTATTTATGAATGAAATAGAATTAGCAAGAGGAATTGGATCTTCAAAGCAAAAAGCAGAACAGCAGGCCGCAAAAATCTTACTTGAACTTAAATATAAAAATTAAACTTTATAATACATGCATATAGGTTATGATATTGATGGTGTACTTAGTAAAAAAGATCCAACACATGTATCAAGATTAGGGGTAAGGTTTTTATTGGGAATATTTAACTTTTTTTTACCTCAAGTTATTAGACATTGGACTTTGAATCGTTCATTACAAATCGACATTGAGATTGCAAGAGAAATAGCAAAAAAACATAAAATTTCTATAATTACAGCTAGACCAAAAGAATTTTACAAGTATACAGAAATTTGGTTAAGAGATATAGCAAAGATAGATTATGATAATTTATATTGTGTAGGTTTAAAGTCTAACTTTGAACAAAGAAAATTAGATATTGCAAAAGAAATAAATATAGAGTTATTTTTAGATGATACTGATTCAACTATAGAATTGTTTAAAAATAATAATATAAATGCTTATTTGTTTAAAAGTTGGCAAGATATAAAGAATAATTTAGATCTATGAGTATTTGGGAAGCTATAATACTAGGGTTAATTCAAGGTATAACAGAAATATTACCTGTATCAAGCACGGCTCATATAATTTTATTTACTCAATTATTTGGTGAAAAACCAGATATATCTTTTAATGTAATAATGAATTTTGGTTCTTGGATAGCTATCATGATTTATTTTTATGATATTTGGCTTGATTTAGTGGTTGGAACTCTTAATTTTGTCAAAATTACAATTTATACTTGGTTAAAAGAAAACAATAAATCTAAATTAAAAAATAAATTACCTAGATTTAGTAGAATGACAGTTGATTATGGAAAAAATGAATTTTATTATAATTCCAAAAAGCAATTTATCTTAGGTTTTAATTTAATTTTAGCAACAATTCCTGTTTTAGTCATAGCATTTTTTATTAAAGATTTTTTGAACAAAAATCTGGAGAATAATTTTATGATTGGTGTTTCATTAATTTTGGGAGGAGGATTACTTTATATAGCTGAAATTATATCCAAACAAAAATATAATATAGAGAATATAGGTTTTGGAAAAATAATTTTGATAGGATTTGGACAAGTTATGTCGCTTATTCCTGGATTCTCAAGGTCTGGGTCAACCATTATGGCAAGTCTCTTTGTTGGTCTTAAAAGAAAAGATGCAGCTACATTTGCTTTTTTGCTAGGAGCCCCAGTTATTCTTATTGCAACAATAGTAGAGATTCCTTCTTTTATAAATGATTATCAGATGTCATTGGAAGTAATTTTATCTTTTATGTTTTCTATTATTGGTACTTTAGTTAGTATTCATATTTTATATAAATTTATTCAAAAACAATCATTCTTAGTTTTTGTTATATATAGATTTATTTTAGGAGTATTTTTGATTATAAATTCAATTTAGATTAAAATATAAATAAATAATTTTAGGAAAAATACTTTTTTAGTAAATATTGACAATAGTATATTTTTAGTTTAGTATTAATGTAATATTAAATTTAATCTATATAATTTATGAAAAGTACAAGTTACAATACTGTGATCGTAATATTAATTATAATTCTATTAGGAATGATAGGGTGGATAATCTATCCAGAATATATCAAACCTAATTTTAATATTGAAGATAAAATCACACAAGTACAAAATAATCTTGAGGAAGATAAAAAAGTAGAAGAAACAAAAAAAGAAAAAGAAATATCACCACTACCAGAATACTCAGAACCACTTGTGATCAAAAAAGAAGAAACTGAATTTACAGGAATAGAAGACTTTGAATATAATTTAATTTATTATAAAAATAATGTAGTATATGAAAAAGATTTAGAGACAAATCAAGATAAAGAATTATTTACTGTTCTAAAAGATCCAGAGGAAAGTAAAGAAGCTTATGTTTCTGATAAATTATTATCTCCAGACGGAAAAAAAATAGCATATACGGATAAGAGTGGTCAGTTAAAAATTTATGACAGAGAGACAAAAGAAATTCAAATTTTGAATCAAAATGTACAAGATTTTAAAGTTTCTAATATTCAATGGGCTTATAATAATCAATATATTAGTGTAACTCTTACAAATATAGACAAAAATTATAATACAAATAGTAAAATAGGTATAGTAAATGTAAAAACTGGGGAATATCAATTTTTGGATGTTTATTCAGAAAAGTACGAATTATTATTAGCTTGGCATCCATTCAAATTAGAATTTACCTATTGGGGAGAAGGTCAAAAGAATTTAACTCAAGCTATAATTCAAGATGAAGTAGTTACAGGTAAAAAAGACTTACCAGTGGCTATAGGATTTGAAACTAATAATTTTACTAAGATAAGATCTGTTTTTTATTCTCCAGATGGTGATAAGACAATTTATATATACAATGATGATGAGGTAAATGAAAATGTGTACTATTCAAATAGCAAAATAGTTTTAATGAATTCAAATGGAACAGAAGCTAGATATCTCTCTGAATTTGAATTACCTACATACACTGTAGATTATTATGGAGAAGCTAAATTAATAAATAATGTATTATTTACTTTAGACTCTAAAGAAATATTGGTGACATATTATATGCCAGATCATAGAGATTTAGGTAAGAATTATGAAATTTACAGGTATAATTTAGACACTAAAGAAAAGAAAATATATATTGATATAGAGGTATTCGTTAATGCAAAGTTAATTGAAAATACTGATAATGAATTTTTTTTATTAGAAAATAGTTATGTAGATACATCCTTAGATCAAGATTTTGCTAAATTAAATGTTAAATTGATAAATTTGAAGAATAAAAGAAATTATAATATATATATCGAAAATGTAGATAGAAATCTATTTGATATAGAATCATATACAATAGGCTTAGTCAAAAAATAAGTAATATGACCAAACAACAAATTCTAATTTTAGTCTTGATTCTACTAATAGCTTTTCTAGGCTATTTAGGAATAAAAAGAGAATTGGATAAAAAAAATCCAGAAGATTTAAATCTGGTAAAAGAAGAAATAATACAAAAATCAGTGGTAGAGGAAAAAAAGATAGAAAATAAATGTAATCCAAATTGGATTTGTGATGATTGGAGTATGGGAAAATATGGAGATTGTAGTGAAGAAGGAGAAAGAACTAGAGAATGTAGAGATCTCAATAATTGTAATACCGAAGACTTAAAGCCAGATACGGTAATGCAATGTGAAGCAGTGAAGTATAATCCACCCAAATTGGGACCATTCGAGATAGAAATTATAGGAGATCAGTATTGCAAAGACAAAGTCAATGAAGCTTTAGCCTTTATGAAAGATAATTCTCCTAAATTCTATACCAAAGTTATTACTTATATAGGAGTGATTGAGTGTACGGATAAAAAGAAAAGTTCACAACTTTCCGAAGAAATACCAAGAACTTTATTAGCAGATATGAAATTTTTTAGAACAGTGACTCAGTTAGCAGGAACATTAATCCATGAAGCTCATCATTCAGAGTTATATACTCAGTATAGAGTAACAAACAAAGTCAATGAAGTTCCATTTGAAATTTATTCAGGTAGAAAAGCTGAAGAAGAATGTGTAGATGAGACTATAAAGTTTTTAAAAGAGGTTAATGCCCCAGCTGATGAAATATATTATGAAGAGAATAAATTTGAAATAGAAGGAGAATGGTGGAATAGGACTGAGTAGGAATAAAATTGTCAATCTTTACTAACATTCTAATATTTGTAATTGACAAAAATACTCTTGACAAATTTTAGAAAATATTATAGTATATAAATATCTAAAGTTAATAACTAATTTAGATATGCACATTTATAATAGCGAGGAAAAGCTAATGTCAAAACATTATTTGCCTTTTCGGAAAGGTACAAAAGTAAAAGTTACTCAAGGTGATAAAGCAACATGGTCAAAGGTGGTTAAAGGAAAAAATGTAACGATCATAGGTCATAATGAGAATTCAAATTGGCTAGCTTATGATCTGGTTGCCTATGGAGATCTTACAGTCTTATCTATTACTAAAGGTACTATAGTTTCTATGGGCTCTGGTTATAATAGTGGTTGGGGAAATTCAATTGTTATTAAATCTGAGGATGGAACTTTCTACCGTTATTCTCATTTACGAGATAATCCCTTTAACAAGCATACTATTGGTAAGAAAGTTACTATTGGTACTGATCTTGGTATTATGGGAAACACAGGTAAATCAAGTGGACCTCATTTACATCTGGAAAGAACTAAAGTTCTGTTGAATACAGTTTCCTCTAATCCAGATCATTACCTAAAAATATCTTTTTTAGAAGATAACAATGATGTCCTAAATGACCAAGAAATCTTATATTCTCAACATCCTGGAGTAATCCAAGATACGATAACAGGTACAGATAACAACACTCCCACAAATGGTATTTTTTACATTACTCCAGACAACTTATTTAGTCCAACGGTTAATATTTCTTATCACAATGGAGAAGAAATCATCTTCCGTCAAGGAGATGGACAAGTAAAAGCATTTCTTACTAATGAAAAAGGATTTGCTTACTGGTATCATCACACTGGATGGGCTGATAGTAGTATAGAATTAGTTGGGGGAGCTGATATCAGAGTTGGTGATAGAGAAGAATTAATATTTGATCTATCTGATGGGACAGTAGCTTCATTTCTAATTGATAATAATGGTCTGGCTTACAAATACCAAGTGGTTGGTAAGCGAGATAAAAACTTCAAATTGATTGCTGGTGGAAACTTTGACAATGATCAATTAGAAGAATTATTATTTGATGAAGGTAATGGCAGATTAGGTATCTTTGATATGAATGCTAATGGAATCGCAGTTAATTACAGATTCCTTGGATCATATGGTACTAATGAATATAAAGTTATTGGTACTGGTGATATCAATGGAGACGGTCGAGACGAAATTCTTTTCGGTGGAAAATGGGGAGATATTGGAGCTTTTAACATGAATGATAATGGATTAGCTACAAACTTTTCTAAAAGGGGATGGGCTTATAGTGATTATCATGTCGTAGGTATTGGTAATATTGATGCTGATAATCGTGATGAACTTGTATTAAGAAATCCACGCAATGGAGAAATATATGCAGTTCATTTTGATGGTAATGGTAATCAAGATGCCTATAAATGGGTTGGTTATGCTGATCCTAATATTAAAGCTCAAGGATTGGGTGATATTACTGGGGACGGCCGAGATGAGATTGTTTTCCGTGTAGGGAATGGTGAAGTTTCATACTTTACCATTAACGAAAATGGACTTGCTACCCAATATCTTGTTAGTGGATGGGCTGATGCTAATATTCCTATTATTTAATTTAATCTTTATTAAGACTACTTTAATATAAAAGTGGTCTTTTTTATTTGTAATAATTTTATTTGATTTTTATTCATATTTACTCTATAATATAAATATATTTAATGAATTTAATATGAAAATAAAAATCTGGTTGAAAATTATTTGTCTAATATCTCTGTTTGTATTATTACCAAATATTACTCTAGCATCGAGACCGTCAAGTTACTCTGATTTAACAGATAAACATAAAGAATTCTTAAAAGAAGTTGCTGAAGAGAAAGGATATAAAGCATATAAAGATGTTGGTAGTCTAGATTCTGAATTACAAACAAAATTTAATGAAATGAAAGCTGTTGCCACTAGTGCAGGGTATACATTAAATATTATATCAGGGTATAGAAGTTATAATGATCAAGTAGGAACATTTTTTAATCCAGCATCTACAGTAACTTCTCCTATTTCAGATGCTAATCTTTATAAAGATGATGATTCTAATAAATCTACTACTAAAACAGCTTATTTAGCAAGAGCTGTAGCATCAGCTCCACCTGGATATAGTGAACATAGTACAGGTCTTGCTATAGATATTAATTCTGTATCTTCTAGTTTTGCTAGTACTCCAGAATACACTTGGCTAAAAGATAATGCTTCTACTTATGGATTTGAATTGTCTTATCCAGAAGGTAGTACAGAAGGTGCTGGATTTGAGCCTTGGCACTGGAGATACATAGGGGGATCTAAAAAAATTGACGATTATCTAGGAATTGATGGAGGTCCAGGAACAAATCCAGTTATACCAGATCCTCCAACCGGAGGAAATCTAGGGGAAGGTGGAGGTGCATCTCAAGCCACTCCTGTAACATATAAATCATTTACATCATTTCCAGGGATAGGCCAAATAAGTAGTCTATGTGAATTAACAAAGGCATTATGGTTTATAGGATATGCAATATTATTTATATCAGTAATAGGAATGTATATGTATGGGGGTTTTTTATATACATCATCAGGAGTAAATGCTAGTGGAGTAAATCAAGCAAAAGGAATATTCACAAATTCAACAATAGGATTAGTCTTAGGATTAAGTGTATATGTAATCCTAAGTACATTAAATCCAGGTCTTCTTACTACTCAATGTACAATTACTCCTGTTCCTAATGCTCCTATTGGTTCGGGGGCTAGTAGTTCTACTGTAGCATCTGGTATATTTACTCCAACTGGACAAATAGGTGTTGATATATATAATGCAGCACTTTCATTAGAAGGAGCTTCATCTGTGGGATGTGGATCTGCATGCGGCAATGGAAATCTTGCTTGTCAATATATGGTTAACAAAGTTTTAGAAAGATCAGGACTATCTCCTTTAGATGGTTTGAGTACAAGTAGTGCAGAAGATGAACTTAAAGCAGGAAGAGGAACAGCATTAACTCAGACATCTACACAGCCTGGGGATATAGTTTATGCTGTTGGAGATCATGTAGGTATTTGTTTAAATACTGGATGCTCAGAAATTCTTTCTAATAGTTCTAGTAAGGCTAAGTTTTCTTGGAGATCTGGCGCTAATTTTGATGGGTCTTATGGAGCAACACCGATTACTTATTATAGAGTAAATAATTAATTTATGAAAAAAGTATATATTTTATTAATATTAGTTACCTTTATTACAATAATATTTTTAATTGGTTATTTTGTCTTTAAAACAGATAACACAGTAATAACAGAAGAATCTAGTTTAAATAATGATGAAACTAAAAAAACATATAATGAATCTGAAGAAAAATTAAATAAAGAAAAAAGCACAATATCTATAGAAGGTAAAATAAAAAGTATTCTTAATAATGATAATAAAAAAAATGAATATATATCATCCAATATAAAATATGTAAATGATTATTATATCGCAACTTGGACAGAAGAAAATGCTGGAGGTACTATATTATTAGAATGTAAAGAATTAAATTGTAAAGAAATCTTTAAAATAGGGGGATCTCCTGGTATAGATGATTTTAGGAAGTATGGTATTCCAGACAATATATCAATTCAACTGTTGAATAAATATAATCCTTCTTGGCAAAATGTAAAAGATTTATATAATCAATAACTCTATGAATAAAATTTTAGCTTTTAACTGGAAAATGAATCCAGAAAATAAAGAAAAAGTATTAGAACTATTAACAAATGTTCAGATAGCCCTAAATCAAGTTAGTACAAATGAAATTATAATTTTAGCTCCAGATATATATTTAGGATTAATAGATAATTTTAAACAAGAAAAATCAATATATTTTGATTTAGGAGTACAAGATATCTCATCACAAGAAAAAGGAGCATATACAGGTCAAATATCAGCTTCTATGGTAGAGAGTATGAATTATATATATACCTTAATCGGACATTCTGAGACTAGAATTTATCAAAAATATACTTTAGAGGATATTTCCTTGAAATTTGGATTGTCACTTCAATATAATCTAAATCCTATTATTTGCTTAGGATATCAGGAAGATAAAACTATTCAAGAAATAGACTATGATTTACTTAAGCAAGAATTAATATTTATTTTTGAGAAAAATAAATCACTCATAAATAATCAAAGAATAATAATAGCTTATGAGCCAATTTGGGCTATAGGCACTGGAGTTACTCCTAATGCAAATATTATAGAAACAGTAACAATTTATATAAAAAGAGTTTTGGTAGAAATTTTAGGGATTAGCTTAGCTCAGAAGATAGAAATATTATATGGAGGTAGTGTTAACTCAAGTAACATTAAGAATTTTAAATATATACAAGAATTAGATGGATTTTTGATTGGAGGAGCTTCTGTTATTCCAGAAGAGATACCAAAGCTAACTCAAGAAATTTCTGATATATAGATTTAAATGCAGGTGTAGCAGGAATTGAACCCACAATAACGGTTTTGGAGACCGTAGTTATACCATTTAACTATACACCTAATACTTATTATAGTATAAATCTTTATTAATAATTTTGCAAGCATAAATCAAATAAAAGTAATTTTACTTTCTATACTAAAAAAATTTTTATGATATAATTATATTAAGTTCATTATAAATATAGAACTGAATAATAATTAATATATAGATTTATGAAGAAGACTTTGAAGAAATTTCCTCACCAGAAAGAGTTCATAGAAAGAACACATATAATAGCTAAAGTAGTTTTCCAATATGCTGTTCAATTAGTAGTTATTACTATTGTTGCATTTCAACTAATTTATTTAGCTGTAAATATTGTAGCTCAGTTGTATATCTTACCAAATTTACAATAATTTAAATAATTATAAAAGATAGATTAATAGTCTATCTTTTATTTTAACAAATAAATATATGAAATTAATTTCTTGGAATATAAATGGAATAAGAGCTTTTAGTAAAAAAAATATTTTGAGTGGATTCATTAATACTTATAATCCAGATATATTGTGCTTTCAAGAAACTAAGGCACATATAGATCAACTTACAGATGAGATAATAAATATTGATAATTATAAATCCTATTTTTCTTCGGGAATAAGAAAAGGTTATAGTGGGGTTGCTGTTTATACTAAAGAAGAACCAATATCTGTATTAACTGGCTTTGGACTTAACCCTATATTTGACCAAGAAGGTAGAATTTTAATTATGGAATTCAAGAAATTTATTTTATTCAATATTTATTTTCCCAATGGAGCTTCTCGGAAAGAAAGGTTAGATTTTAAAATGGATTTTTATCAGGAGTTATTAATCTATTTAGATAAAATAGATCATAAAAATAAATCTATTATTATTACTGGTGATATTAATACTGCTCATACAGAGATAGATTTAGCAAGGCCAAAAGAAAATAAAAATACTTCAGGTTTTCTTTCAATAGAAAGAGAATGGATTGATAAGTTGACTAGTGAGTATCATTTTGTGGATACTTTTAGAAAATTTAACTCTGAGCCGAATTGGTACACTTGGTGGGACACAAAAACAAGAGCTAGAGATAGAAATATTGGTTGGAGGATAGATTACTTTTTTGTTAACCAATCTTTGCAAAATAACGTAAAAGATGCTAAAATATTATCAGAAGTTATGGGGTCAGATCATTGCCCTGTATTGTTAGAGTTAAAATTTTAAGTTAAATAAACAAAGAAATGTATACATTAGTTTTAGTTAGGCATGGTGAAAGTGAGTGGAATAAAAAGAAATTGTTTACAGGTTGGTCAGATGTTAATTTGACAGATAATGGAATCTTTGATGCCAAAATGATAGGTAGAAAACTTAAAAGTCAAGACCTTTGTTTTGATATTGCTTTTACCTCTGTTTTGAAAAGGGCTGGTATGACATTGGAACTTATCTTGGAAGAATTAAATAATGATCAAACTAAAATAATAAAAAGTTGGAAATTAAATGAGAGGAACTATGGTAAGTTACAAGGAAAATCAAAAGTTGGAATTTTGGAGGAATTAGACTTGAAAGAGATACATGCTTTTAGAAGAGGATACTATACAAGACCTCCTCAATTAGATGATGATGATCCTAGAAATCCTATTAATGATCCTAAATATTCTCATATAAGTAAAGACTTATTGACTAGGGGAGAGAGTTTAGAAGATACTTATAATAGAGTGATACCTTTTTTGAAAGAAAAGATTTATGAAAAACTAAAAACTCATAAAAATGCTATAATTGTTTCTCACGGTAATACTCTTAGAGTTATTCTGAAATATTTAGATAATCTATCTGATACAGAAATAGAAGGAGTAGAATTCCCAATAGGTAAAATCATTATATATAAATTAGATGAAAATTTTAAAGTTATTAATAGAGAATATTCTTTTTATGATGATAATTTAAAATATGGAGAAGACTTGTAAAAATTTTTTATAATGTGATATAATTAATAAGTGTAAAAACAAATTTATTAAAATAATATTTATAATATGAATAAAGTAGAAAAAATTTTATCTTGGTACTCTAACACATCTACATTTGGACAATTAAAAAATTTATCAAGAATATTCAATTATGGTAGATTATCAGGTTCAGGAAAATTATTAATTCTACCTGTGGATCAGAATATGGAACATGGTCCAGGAAGATCTTTTGAGATTAATCCTATTATGTATGATCCAATTAATCAAGCTAAGTTAGCTGTCGATGCGGGGGTAAATGCATATGCTGCACCTTTAGGATCATTAGAAAGAGCTCAAGAAGTTATTTTGAGACATAATTTACCAACAGTGCTAAAAGTAAATTCTCATCACCTAATGATTCCTGATGACGAAAACCCTAAATTATCTATACATTCTTGGGTTGATGATGCTATAAGATTAGGATGTGAAGCAGTAGGATTTACTTTATATCCAGGCTCTCTATATAGTAATGATATGGAAGAACAAGCAAGAGAATTAATTTCTGATGCAAGAAAAGCAGGATTAGCAGTTATTTTATGGGTTTATCCAAGAGGAGTTGGTATTATAAAGGGAAAAGAAACCGCTACAGATATTATTAGTTACGGAGCTGCTATAGGAGCTAACTTAGGGGCTCATATAATTAAAGTTAAGTTACCAGCTATTGATGGTTATGGATTAGAATCTAATCAAAAATTAGATATCTATAAAAATTCTCCAACAGAAACTCTAGAAGATAGAGTTAGATTAGTTATGAAAGCGGTTTATGATGGTCATAGAGTAGTTATTCACTCGGGTGGTGATACAAAAGATGATCAGTCTGTTCTAGATGAAATTAGATCATTAAAAAATGGTGGAGCTTTTGGTTCTATAATGGGTAGAAATGCTTTTCAAAGACCATATGATGATGCAGTTCAATTTTTGAATAAGGTACAAGATATTCTATTGGAAGAATAATAAACTTAAATATATTTATTAAATCAAAATAAAAATTTAAATATGTATATATTAAAAGAATATACAGATGAAAATAGATGGATTAATCATATTGTAGAATCCATTCAAAAAAAAGTTTACTTATTAAAAAATGATAAATCCATAAGCTTTGGATTGTCAGGGGGTAATACTCCATATCCAATTTATAAAAATTTATTTAAAATAGATATAGATTGGAAAAATGTAAATTTAATTAGTATAGATGAAAGATTTGTAAGTGAAAATTCCTCATATTCTAACTGGATAAAAATTAAAGAATCTATAGGGGAAAAAATATTATCTAAAATAAATTCTGATATTAAAATTGATTATTATGAAAATGATATAAAAAAATCTATTTCTATATTCCAAAAAAAATTACCTGATAAAATTAATATATCTATTCTAGGTATAGGAGAAGATGGTCACTTTGCATCTCTTTTTCCTAATAATACATATTTAACAGAAACAACTCCTAATGTTATTAAAACAGAAGCTCCAGATTATTTAGATATAAAAGAAAGAATTAGTTTATCCTCAAGGTATATTATGGGTTCTGATTATATAATTTTAGTTTTAAGAGGTGAAAATAAAAAAAATACTCTAAATAAATTATTTGATCAAGATAAAAATTTTAAGGAATTTCCTGCTAAGATTTTATTAGAACATAAAAATTTAGAGATCCACTATTTAAATATATAAAAATTAAGATATCTATGATAAACGAAATAAAAATTAATATTATAAGATCTATTACTTTAATTACTAGTATGTCTATTGTTGGAGGTATTTTATATATTCCAATTTTGATAGAAAATGTAGGGTATATTATTGCATTATTATATATTTTTTTGGGAGGTATTATGGTCTTAATATTAAATTTAATGTTAGTAGAAATTAGTTTAAGGACATCAGGAGTTCGTAGTTTAGTATACATGTCTCATAAATATTTAGGAAATTTAGGTAAATTATTATCAGTTGGGATGATTATCTTGATAGGATATTTTTATGGATGGGTATTATTTCAAACAGCTGCTAATATTCTTGTAAATATTTTTGGACTTACTACATTTACAATGAGTATTGTTTTTTTGGGTGTAGTATTCATTTTTATATATTTAAAAATATATTTACATTCTAATTTACAAATTTTCTTATTATCTCTATTTATATTTTTATTGTTAATTATATCTGCAAGAATATTCTTAATAGATAATAATGTTAGTTTTGAATTAGTAGAAAAAAATATTAATATAGATAATTTGTTTTTATCTTTAGGGGGAATATTGTTTGTATATTTCAACTTTTTATTTGTACAAGAGTCAGAATCTATTATGGTTAATAGTAAGAGATTCTTAAAAAACATTATAATAATATCTAATAGTTTAAGTATTTTGATTTATATAGGGATTATTTTAATAATATTCTTTTTGCAAAATACTAGTATTTCTCAGAACTTTCTTACTGGTTTTTATGGTTTGATTCCAAATGAACTTTATATAATATTTCAGACTGTTATATTAGGTTTTATTTTATTTATATTTGTTTATTTATCTAAGTATTTAATTAATACATATAATTCAGACTTGGGTATCAAAAAAACTACTTCCATAATTTTATCTATAATACCATTTTTTGGTTTTACATTATTAAATGATATTAATTTGATTAATCTAATATCATTGACAGGATCTTTGTTTATATCATCACTAGGAATAATAATTTTAGCAATGTTTTGGAGTGCAAAATATAATGGAGATACTATACCAGAGTTTAGTCTTGGAAAAATGAAATTAGGAGGATATGTAATGATATTTATTTTAATTTTAAGCATATTAGGATTTATAATAAGCTCTAATATCTTTATTAAGTAAATAAAGATTGAACTTTTCTTTGATTAGTAATATAATATATATAAGTAAAATTAAACAAATTAATTTATGAGAGTATTATTTGCAAGTGGAGGAACAGGAGGCCACATAATGCCAGTAATATCTGTGAAACAAGAATTAGACAAAATAGCTTCAGAACAAGGGTTTATAATAGAGTATTTATTTGTTGGTCATATTGATGAAGTTGGTATAAGAATACTTGAAGAAAATAAAATTCCTTTCAAAAAAATCTATGCAGGTAAACTTAGAAGGTATGTGAGTATGGATAATTTTACTGATATATTCAAAGCTGTTCAAGGATTAATAAAGGCTCAATGGTATATCTGGAAATATATGCCTGATGTTACTTTTGGAAAAGGTGGTTATGCAAGTGTACCTGCTGTTTTTGTATCTTGGTTATATCAAATACCAATTTTAATTCATGAATCTGATGTTCTTCCTGGACTTGCAAATAGACTTTTGTCTAGATTTGCAACAGTAGTAGCTGTTGCTTTTCCTAAAGCTAAAGAAAAATTCCCAGCAAAAAAAACTTCTTTGGTTGGTAATATGACACACCTTGATATTAGGTCAGGTTCTAGAGATGATGCAAAAAGAATATTTAAGGTAACTTATGAAAAACCAGTTCTACTTATAATTGGTGGTAGTCAAGGAGCAAAGAAATTAAATGAAGTTGTATGGAAAATAATTCCACAATTAACATCATTTGTTGAAGTTATTCATGTTGTGGGAGATGCTCATGTTAGAGATGCATCGAAAATATATCGTTCCCTAGATACTTATCAGAGTAGATTTTATCATTATACAGGATTTTTAACTCATGACTTAAAACATGCATATGCTGCAGCCGATCTGGTATTGTCTAGAGCAGGGGCTTCTAGTATTGCTGATATTTGTTTGACCAAAAAACCTTCAATTCTCGTGCCAATAACAGTTGATGCTGGTCAACAAAGAGAGAATGCTTATCAGATGGCAGAAATAGGAGCATCAGTTGTTTTAGAAGAGCCTAATTTGACTGTCAATATGGTTTTATCTAAAGTGGAAGAGCTAATAAAACAACCTTATTTATTGAATAAAATGGGAGATAGAGCTGATTCATTTGCTACTCCAGATGCAGCTCGTAGAGTGGCAGAAGAATTAATAACAATTTTAAATTGATATAATTATGTTAAAGAAGAAGATTTATTTTATAGGAATTAAAGGAGTAGGGATGACAGCACTAGCACAATTGTATCAATCTATGAATTATGATGTAGTTGGTAGCGATGTTACTGATAAATTTTTTACAGATGAAGTATTAAAAAAATTTAATATAAAATATTTTGAAGGGTTTAAAATATCTAATATTCCACTTGATATAGATTTTGTAATAATATCTGGAGCCTATTACCAAAAAGGTATCAAAAGTCAAAACATTGAGGTTAATGAGGTTTTAAATAGGGGATTACCTATACTTACATATAGTCAAGCTTTAGGAAAAATATCTAAGGCATATACAGCTCTTGGGGTCTCAGGATCTCATGGTAAAACAACAACATCAGCTTTACTTGGCTATACTTTACAAGAATTAGGTGAAGACCCTTTTGCTATAGTAGGTAGTATGGTACCTCAATTTGGAGGAAATGCAAGAATTAGTAAAACAAATTAAGAATATTTAGTTGCTGAATGCGATGAATATCAAAATCATTTTCTAGATTTTTATCCAGATGCTATTATTATCAATAATATGGATTTTGATCATCCAGACTTTTTTCCTAATAGAGATTCATATTACCAAGCATTTGTTAATTTTACATTAAAATTACCTGAAAAAGGCTTTGCTATTATTAATGGAGATGATGAATTAGTAAGAGAATATATTTTAGAAAATGAAGAAATTGATATAGAAATGTTAACATTTGGATTTTCTAAAGACAATGATTTTTGGATTGATAAAGAAGATTATATTTTCTATAAAAATAAAAAATTAGACAAATTGGAATTAAATATTATAGGCAATCATAATAAATTAAATGCCTTAGCTGTATTTGCTTTATTATGTAAATTGGATTATAGTTCGAAGAATATTGTTTCTGCTATGAAAAAGTTTACTGGAGTCAAGAGAAGAATGGAATTTAAAGGAAAAAATCAGAACGGTGCTTTAATTTATGATGATTATGCTCATCATCCTAGTGAGATTAAATCTACATTACAGTCAGCCAAAGATTATTTTATTGATAAAAAAATATATTGTGCATTTCAACCACATACATTTTCTAGGACAAAAGCCTTGATTAATGACTTTGCTGATTCATTTTTAGACATTGAAAAATTATATTTATTTGATATTTATGGGTCAGCAAGAGAAGGTGAAGGAGATATTTCGATAAAAGATTTGATGAGTCTAATACAAACTAGATATCCTAAATTAAATGTAGAATATGTTGCTAATTTTGATGATATTACTTCAGAGTTAGAAAACTTAACTTCTGAAGATGTTTTTATAACAATGGGAGCAGGAAATATTTGGATTTTAGGGGAAAAAGTGGTAGAATAAATTGTAAACTTTTTATTAATAATATGAATAATATAATAGAACATATAGCAATTATACCTGATGGTAATCGTCGTTGGGCAAAGAAAAAAGGTCTTTCTCCAGAAGAAGGACATTTAATTGGATTTGAGAGAACTAAAGATATTATAAAGATTGCATTTCATAATAATGTACAAAATATTTCTTTTTGGGGATCTTCAATTAATAATCTTACCAAAAGACCTTTAAACGAAGTTGCTAATCTTTATTTTGGATTCAAAAAATATTTTAAAGAAATCCTTCAATATAAAGAGATTCATGATAATAAAGTTCAAATTAATGTTTTAGGGAATTGGAAAAAGTTATTTCCTAAAGATTTAGTCAAAGTAATTCAAAAATCAATAGATGAGACTAAACATTATACAAAATATAAGTTGAATTTTTTATTAGGATACAATGGCGATGAAGAGATGATCCAAGCAATTCAAAATATTGTTAATAAAACTAAAGAAAATAAAGATTTAGTAATTAATTCAGACCTAATAAAACAAAATTTATATACTAAAGATTTACCAGCAGTTGATCTATTGATAAGAACAGGTGGTGAACCTCATAATAGTGTTGGATTTATGATGTGGGACACTGCAAATTCTCAATACTATTTTACAGATTTATGCTATCCTGATTTCAATGAAAATGAGTTCAAAAAAGCAATTCAAGAATATCATTCTCGTGAATTAAGACAAGGTAAATAATAATTTAATTAATTTAAATATATGAAAATAATAATAATGGCAGGTGGTAGTGGAACAAGATTATGGCCTTTATCTAGAAAACAAAAACCAAAACAATTTCAAAAATTATTGGGAAATAATACAATGTTACAAGAATCAGTTTTGAGACTATTAGATGAATTTGATATTGATGATATATTCATATCAACTAACAAACAGTATCTAGATGAAATCAAAAATCAATTACCAGAATTAAAAGAAAGTAATATAATTTTAGAGCCAGACAGAAGAGATACAGCTCCATCAATTGGTTTATCAGCAATTTTGGCTAGTGATGATGATAATGAATCTTTAGCTTTCTTAACATCAGACCATTATATTCAAAGAAAAACAGAATTTAGAAATTTATTAAAAGTATCTGATCAATTTTTAGGTAAAAATCCTGATTATATTGTAACACTAGGAATTACTCCTACATCTCCAGAAACAGGTTATGGTTATATAAAATCAGATATTACAAATAAATTAAGCTCTTATCCAGATAATAGTGTATATTCTGTGAAAGCATTTGTAGAAAAACCTAATTTAGAAACAGCTGAAAGATATATTCAGGATGAATCTTATTTATGGAATTCAGGTATGTTTATTGTTACAAGAGGAAATATTTTAAATCAATTTAAGCTCAACTTACCAGATACTTATAAAGTTTTAGATAAAATCAATAAATCTAAAAATACTCTTGAAATGGAAGAGACCATTAGAAGTGAATATCCTAAAGTTGAGAAAATTAGTATTGATTATGGTATAATGGAAAAGATGCAGAGTATAGCTGTTATTCCTGCGAATATAGGTTGGAGTGATATTGGATCATGGGCTGCATTAAAAGATATATTGGTTGAACAAAATTCACAGTTAGAATATCATTATATAGGTGAAGGTGAATATTTAGATTTAGGTTCAGAAAGTGTCTTAATTCATTCTGATCAAAAAAAACTAATATCTACTATAGGTGTTTCTAATTTAATAATAGTGGATACAAAAGATGTATTATTGGTTTGCAGCAAAGAAAAATCACAAAATGTGAAAAAAATGGTTGAATTATTAGAATCAAAAAATTTAACTGATAAATTATAATGAAAAAATTTATAATACCATCTATTGTAATCATAAGTTTTATAATATTAGGTATAATCATTTATGGATATCAAGTTATAACTACTCTCCAAACCAATCTAGATTTTTCTCCTCAGAATAAGTTTGTAGTTAATGAGAATGATTCATGGGATAATGTTTTAGATAATTTAAAAGAAAAAGGCATTCTAAACAAAACTATAGGAGCTAAAAGTTATTTAAGTTACAAAAAATTTTCACCAAAGCCTGGAGAATATACTATTTCATCTAAGATTAGATTAATGAGTTTTTTTTCAATTTTAAATAAGGGTTTATTAGAGAATAATAAAGAAGAAATAGAAATAACAATAAAAGAAGGTTTATCAATTGATGAGATAGCTGCAGTTTTAGGAGAAAAAACTAATTTTTCTCGTGAAGAATTTTTGAATTCTGTAGATAAATTTGATGCAAAAGATTATGAATTTATTAGAGGTAAATCTTTAGAAGGTTATTTATTTCCTGATACTTATAGATTTTTTCAAGATGTTACTCCTGATACAGTAATAACAAGAATGCTAGATACTTTTGAGAAAAAAGCCTTACCTTATTTAAAAAATAAAGACGAATTCTCTGATTATCAAGTCTTAATATTAGCATCAATAATAGAAAAAGAAGTTCAAAACGATAGTGAAAGAAAAATAGTTTCAGGAATATTTTGGAATAGATTAAAAATAGATATGCCCTTACAAAGTGATGCTACAATTAATTTTATAACAAAATCTGGTAGAGCTCAATCTACACTTAAAGATTTAGAAATAGATTCTAAATATAATACATATAAATATAAAGGATTACCACCAACTCCAATATCTAATATGGGTATTTCATCTATAGAAGCAGCCGTTAATCCAACTGATACAAAATATCTATTTTTCTTAACTACATTGGATATCCCATACACAACTTATTTTTCAGAGACATATGAACAACATTTACAGTTTAAAAAAGAATTTCTAGATAATAAATAGTATTTTTAATTAAATCTTGAATGAGTAGCAAAAGAGCAATTATAATATTAGGTGATAATATAGATAATCATAAATTAAAAGTTTTTAATTTAATGGTTGATTATTATAAATGGGATTTTTTTGTTATATCATGGTTTAATAATATAATAGATAATTCACTATTAATAAAATATTTTGATCTGGATAAAATTCTTTATTTACAACACAAAATTATCCCATTTTTTAATAATCAAGATCTTACCAGAACTTATTTCGAAAGAATTAAACCAAATTTATTAATATTTGTAGGAGATTTTATTAATAAAAAATTAAAAGATATCCCTTCAAATAAGATACCACGAATTTTAATAGGAAAAGTGTTTGATTATAAAATAGATTTTGATAAAATAATTGAAGATTCTGTAATATTTCAAGTAACTAATAGTAAAATTGATTATGTTCCATATCCAAAGATAAATTATCAAGATTTTTTGGATTTTGATACAGGAGAATCCTTAAAAATAAAACAAGATAATAATTTGATTTTATATGAAAATGGAATTATATCAAAGAAAAAAGTTGTTGCTTTTTCAACTATTCTAGATGAGCCCTCATTATTAAAAAGTTTAATCAATAATGAAGGTTATAAATATGTAAATATCAATAATATTATAGATTCAGAAATTCTGATCCCAGAAATTGATGAAGATAATTCTCCAGTTATATTCGAGGTAATTGATATGTTAGTTATAAATCAAAATATAAATGATAAAATAATAAAAAATATTCTTTGGAGCATGGCTTCAGGAACTATCTTGATATTACCAAGAAAAGATGAATATATAAATTTTGTAGGAAATGGAGCTATTTATTATAAAGAAAATTCCACAAGTGAATTAAAAGCTTGTCTCCAAATTCTAGAAAATAATAGTAGGAAAGTGAAAGAAGTCAGAGACAATGCTATCTCTGTCTTACAAAAAAAATTTAGTTATAAAAGTATTTCAAAGTCTTTGGAATCTATATTTGAAAAAATTGTGTATTAATTAATCAAAATTATATGAAAATTCTAGCTATAGAAACATCTTGTGATGAAACAGCTCTTGCATTAATGGAGCTGAATAAAGAAAATAATACATATAAAGTTATTGATCATACTTTATATTCTCAGATAAAAGAACACTCTAAATTTGGGGGAGTTGTTCCATTTTTAGCATCAAGATTACATTCTAAGAAATTACCCCAAATGCTGATTGACTTTATACATACAAATGGAAGGGATATAGATAAAATAGTAGTTACCAC